>Ga0118677_10001042_pt1 | contig 59759 bp, 48 predicted proteins | sample AliMusrvi5mmetaG_FD_86154 | JGI IMG/M metagenome (GOLD analysis project Ga0118677, IMG submission 86154)
GGATTATGGCGCCCAAGTGCCAACCCCGGTTCCCCCTGCGATCGAGCCGGTTACGGTGATTCCGGTGGCTGTGAAACCACAAGCCGAGCCCCAGAGCTCAGTGCTGGATGTTTCTGAATTCAAAGCGCTGGAAAGTGATGGCTTGACCCTGGTCATGGAGAGTAACGGTATGGCGCGTGTGGCCTTTGATGCCCCGCTCTTTAGTTCCCGTGTGACACTGGATGAGGCGAGGGCTGTGTTGTTGAAAAAACTAGGTACTATTCTGGCGAAGCATAGTGGGGAGTGGGAGGTGGTGGTAACGGGCCACACGGATGCTATCCCTTTGCGCGGCAATGGCTGTTACCGGGATAATCAAGAACTGGGGTTGGCCCGTGCGCAGGAAGTGGTACGATATCTGATGCGTGAGGCCCAAGTTCCGGCGGAGAGGCTATATGCTGCCACCGCTGGTGAAAATAACCCTCCCTATCCGGGTGATGACGCCGCTGTCCGACGCAAGAACCGCACGGTGACGCTACAGGTTCGGGCTCGCCAGTAGTCAGGATTGAGACGGCTTTGACGCTGCGCAACCCGCATTACGAGGGTTGTGCGTGTATTAGACTTCATGAGCAAATAATATCGTTACAGTTTGCTCATCCTTGCCCGCCTCCCCTCAGTAAAACGCTGATTGAGAATTGCTGGTGGACCTCGTGGACTTATTGACAGTGCTACCTGAAGAAACTACCTTTCAAGCGGGTAGTGGTTGTGCTGTTTGGGAGAAACGCAATGCAGACCAAGGCGGGATTCACGTGTCATCACGAGGCAAGTTCAGTCGCGGAAACAGCCCGGCACATTTTGCGTGCACAATTACGGGTGATGGAATCCAATGCTGAACGGGCGACGCGGTTACACAGTGCCAAGGCTATTCATGATCTGCGGTTGGCCATCCGGCGTTTCCGTGCCGCGTTACGTATCTTTGGTGGTCTGATGCCGGACATGATTGTGAAGCGGCTGCGGCGGCGACTTCTGGTATTGAATCGCCAGTTGGGACCGATCAGGGACGCCCAGGTGTGGCTCGGCTTGCTAACGCGAACCGTAGGGCGGAGAGAAAGGCCGCTTCCGGCAGAATGGGTTCAATGTGTGAAGATGGCGACAGAGACCTGTGCGACGCGTGTTAAGATGTTGGATCAGGCTCTGAAATCGGCCCCTTTCTGGGAAGCTCATGAATGCTGCAACCATTTACAGTGTGACAAGCCATGCGGTGATCAAGCGGTTCGCCCTTTTCTGGCCGCGAAACTGCAGCGAGCGTATGTGCGTCTCTTTCGGATTGGGGCACCTGTGGCTGGTGCAACGGGTGAGGACGTCCACGCGTTCCGGCGTCATTACCGCCGTGCCAGATACCTGTCCGAATTCACGGAACCTTTATTGGGGGAGCCTGTTGATAAACTGACCCACTATCTGAAGCGCGTTTCCACTGCGCTGGGGGAGCGGCATGATGTGGAAGTCCAGATCCAGATCCTTACTGGCATGAAAAAGCCGCCGAAAGATCTGTTTGTGATGTTGGATCATAAGAAGCATGCGGCACAACAGGACTTCGATACAGCTTGGAAAAAGCTGATGGCGCCGCATTTTAGAAAGCATGTGCGGACGAATTTGCGGGTGGTAAAGAGGGCGGGAAAGTGAACCGGCATTCACAGGAGACCTATGAAAATTTTTCTATTGCGACATGGAAGCGCCTTTGACATCGGGGAATGCGGAGCGAATACGGATGCAGAGCGGATGCTTACGAAAGAAGGGAGAGATTGTACCACGACCGTTCTACGCAGGTTGCGCAAGGTGTGCCAACCGCAACGCATTTGGACGAGCCCACTCGTCCGGGCGCGGGAGACGGCCGAGATTGCTTGTGAAATCCTTGAGCCGGCTGAACCGCTTTCGATGCTGGATCATCTAAGGGCGGGGGGCGATCCGTCCGGGGTGCTGCGCTGGCTTAAGACGTGCACGGAAGAATCACTCATGCTCGTCGGCCATATGCCGGACCTGGCGATTCTGGGAAGTTTGCTCATTTTGCGGGTGGAGGCAGAAGGCATGGCTCTCAAGAAATCCGGGGTCTGTTGCATTGAGTTCGAGGGGGCGGTAAAAGAGGGCTATGGCCGTTTGGTGTGGCTGGTTACCCCGTCTCTACTTTCGCGGCTCGATTTGTAACAGGTGGTATATTTTGTACAGACTTATTTTTTGAATCGGTAACGTCAGCAAGATTGTCGGTAGCTGTCGCCTTTGTTTCGCTTGCGGTACTGCTCAGGCACATTGGGCCTGTCTTTCCAAGCCCGTAACGATGTGATGATAGTTTAGATACCCTGTTGCCTCTTTCCCCATATAGACTTCCAGGAGCCGCGGATCCGTGTTAGCCAGATCCACCACCAGAAGGGCGTCGAGTGTCATATTGAATTTGGGATCCACATTGCAGGCCAAAACCCGCCCGCCCATTTTCATGTATTGACGTATCAGTACCGGAATCCCCTTACCGTCTGTCTCAATTTCACTTACCATTTCAGACAGGGTGTTCACGTCAGGAATGCGACAAGACAGGCCTTTTACGTCGTCGCCGGGAATCTCTTTCATTTTCAACGGATTGCGGGGATGTACAGAGGGTTGATTCTGCCGATGGTACGTCGCTTGCTCAAAGAAGCGGGCAACCAGTTGGCGGGAGGTCTCATGGTAATGGTTACTCATGCTGACCGTGCCGAACAAGTTGCGGTATTTCGGGTTCATCGCCACATACTTGCAAATACCCTTCCAGAGCAGGAGGAGGGGCAGGTGTTTGCGTTGATATTCCTGACGGATGAAGGATCGGCCGATTTCAATGGCAGGGCTCAATTGATCAATAAGTTCCCAATCGTATTTGAAAAGGGTGCTGGTATAAAGTCCTCCCAGGCCGAATTGGGGCAGAATTTTATCGGTCAAGCCCAAGCGATACGCACCGACCACTTCGGATGTTTTTTGGTTCCAAATAAACAGGTGCTGGTAGATCCGGTCAAACACATCGAGATCCAAGGCCCGTCCGGTGCCTTCGCCAACGGTTCTGAAAGTGATTTCCCTTAGGCGTGCAATTTCGCGGATTACCCCGGGAATTTGTTTGGCGGAAGCCATATACACATGGTAGTCACCAACTTCCAGCAACTTCTGTTCTGCTTGCAACCAGGTAATTTCCCTAGCCAGGTTACTAGCGATTGCGGCAGGGATTACCGGTTTTCTGCGCAATGTCCATACTCCGCCTGTCCGTCGTTTCCTAGCCGGCATGTGGGCTACTCCGAGCAATTGAACGCGCATTTTCAGGTAATGAGTCAGCTCCGTGTCATTCTGGATGGTATTCAGCTTTTCATAGGGGAGAACCTGTCCGACGCTCATCTTAATCGGGTGACGGGTCTTGTTGACCATTTCCCGGGCCAGCATGGCCGTTCGTAGTCGGGGATGAATGAGTCCTGCAATTTGAAAGAGTGGGCCGTTTGCTCCATCGAAAAAAATAGGAAGTACGGTTGCGCCGCTGTGACGGATCAAACGAGCCACCGTCTCATGCCAGTTGGACTCACGGATGCGTCGCCAAGCCATGTCCAAATGTGCCACTTCGCCGGCAGGGAACATGGCCAGTGCCCCGCCATTTCGGAGCCATCTCAAGCTTTGTCGAACAGGCGCCCTGTTTTTGGCGGCGGCTTCCGGGCCGCCAAAGGGATCCACCAGAATCATGTGCTTGTGAAGTTCAGGAATGCCCGAAAGCACTTCATTGGCAATAAGTTTGATGTCAGGCCTTACTGTCGTCAGAAGACTCAATAAAACCAAGCCCTCAACCCCGCCAAAGGGGTGATTGGCGACAATCATCAGAGGGCCTTCCCGAGGAATCGCATCCAAGTTGCCGCGGGTAATACTGTAGCTTACATTCAGATGGGCTAAGGCGCGGTTTGCAAAAGACCGGGAATCAGGGGGTTCCTGTAGTTTGGTGTAAAGGTCGGATAGCTTGTCCCATTGTAAAATTCTTCTCCCTAGACGGGTGGCTACTTGAGCCATTCCCCAGCCGGGAAGAGGCCATGTGGCGGAGGGAATCACCGGACAATCAAGAGTATGAGTCATTTGCATAATACTGGCATCATAAGTCGCTCGCATTAAAACAATGTGAGGGGATGGTTAGAAAATGATAAATGAGGATCCCCGCCAAAATTCGTGGGTAACTTAGGTTAGGTATCCCCACTCAACAGGATCAATATTTTGCATGTTGCCTCCGCCATCATATATGGACAGAATAAGTGCTATGAATTCTTACATCGTTGGGCCGGGGAAGGGCATTCATGTCATACGAAATGGGAAACCGGCAGAGGATCTGTCTTCAAAGTGTTTGACGCAGGCGGGCAACGGTTTTACGCTTAGGACACAGGCTGGAGAAAGCTTGGCACTCGAGGTAAAAACGGATTGAAATCAAAGGAGCCGCCATGGCGAAGACCATACTGGGGATTGTTGGGAGTTATCGGAAAAACGGAATCATTGACTGCCTGGTGACGGAAGCACTGTTGAGTGCAGAGGCTCTTGGGGCGGTCACAAAGAAAATTTACCTGGCAGATGCGCACATTGAGTTTTGCACGAACTGCCGTCATTGTATGCAGGCTCCCGGATCAGAACGGGGGAAGTGTATTCATTCCGATGATATGGAGGCGATTCTGAAAGAGTGGGAGAAGTGCGACGGCCTGATCATAGGATCACCAGTAAATTTCTACAATGTGACGGCGATCACTCGTAAATTTATGGAGCGACTGATCGGCTATGCTTACTGGCCTTGGGGGCACCCGAGCCCCACGATGCGGAGCAAGAAAAAGGACAAAGCGGCCGTTTTGATAACAGCTTCGGCGATGCCCGCCTTTCTGGGCCGCGTTTTTACGGGAGCCGCGCGTGCCTTGAAAATCACCGCCGAGACCATGGGGGCCAAGCCGGTCAAAACCATTTTTGCCGGCCTTGTCGCTCAACAGGAACAGTCATTCCCTTCGGCTAAGGTGATTCGGCAAGCGCAAGCTGCAGGCCGTCTATTGGCTGGAGGTGATGGTAAATTTAGCGGCTAAACTATTAATCGTGACGACAAATTTTCCCGCACCAAGATGTTACTGGCGGTTTGGTTTGAGAATGGTTTCTCTTCCAATTCATGGATGTCATTTCCTGTGTTTGGAGTTCAAGTCCAGGCAGATCTTTCCGTTTTCCGGTTTAAGTCTCAAAATCCGTCCCGGAATATCCAATTCTGCCTTTCCGGCGCGGCATTCCACTCGGTAATTGAAGCCGTTATGGCGGCACACGATCTGGCGGCCATCAACCATGAGGAAAGGGGCTGTGGTCTCTTTTTTCCAGCGCAGTTCCAACTGCCACGCATCGTCTGACCGCGTCCAGGAAATCGCGTCTTCGGCACAGTTGGTTACCAGGTCGCCTCCGGACGCCAGAGGCCATCGGACGGTCAACCGCGAGGTGCCATCCTCCGTGACGTCAGGTTTCCCGCCGCGCATGGGCAAGGTCGTTCCATCCGGTGCCACAGTCATGGGCATCAATCCGGAAGCCATGCTTCGATCGCTCCATATGAATCCCTCAACCACTGGCAACGTGTCATAGGTGCATGCCGCGCTGGGACAGACTGCGTTCAGGTATCGCTCCGCATAGTTCTCGTCGAACAGATGAATATCTCGCACCCGGTATTGGTCGCCATGCCAGTAGAGATTCACCCGGTGGAATCGGCTCTGGTACCAGACCGACTTGCGACCTTCCTGACGGTAGTCCTCCATCGCGGTTACGGCGGTAGCGGGTGTGACGGGGAACTGTTTCCGGAACCAGCGTCCGGAGTTTTCCAGCGTTTCGACGCGTACCAGCCCCTTGGACTGAAGCGCCACCAGGAACTCGCATTGATCGGTCAGCCCCTTGGCCATTCCCGGCCAGCCGAATGAATTCTCTTGTCCCACCTGTGTGTAACCGAAAGCCAGGCAGGGCGCTTTGGTGATGATGTCAAAAAACCAGCGGACCCAGGTTGGTGATCCGCCACCGTCTTTGTATACAGGTTCCAACGATACCACGCTTTGGGCTGGGACCTCCGTGCAGTTGGAACCATCGAAAAGCCCGGCGTCATATTGATAAATCGGATCACTGCCCAGCATGCGGAAGATAGGGACGGGGATCTGTGCCGCCTCGGTTTGTGCGGGCATATACGCATTCTGGCGGCTGGGATAGAATGCCTGATTCCAGTAACCGCCCCACAAGGTGTAACCATCGGTACCCCACTGGTCTTTGCAGTTGCAGGAAGACACCAGTCCGTAACGGTCGTACAAATATCCCAGCAGGTGAGCGTCCATCAGCCATGATCCTATACTGGAGGGATAACGCCCGAATACGGTTTTGAAGTCGGCCATGAAGACATCGGCCAATTGCTCGCGCTCCGTCGGCGTATAACCCACGGAAAAGCCGACGTGCGAATGCCAGTCCCAGGGGAAACGACCACGCCATTTCAAGCCTGCTTTCTCGACCAGTGGCTGGACCACTTCGAACCAGCCACCGATTTCCTGCTCCGGACCGAGTCCTTTTTTCAGCAGATCCACAAACGGCCCTTGTGTCAGGGCGTCATATTGCAGCAACCAGGTTGCCGGCAGGTGATGCTGGTTCACCAGTTCGATCTGATGGATCAGGGGATCTGCAAGATCCTTTTCGGGCTCCCGCGGTTCTACGGCCCGGATGAAGTTGATGATGTTGACGATACGAGGCGCGTGGGGCTTACTGGTAGTCATTATTGTTTCTCCATTACATTTATTCGGAAAATTTTTTTGAACAGAAGCACGCAAAGTCCGCAAAGGAAAAATTATTTTTGCCTGTGGCTCCAGATCTTTGTCTGCTTTTGTAAAACTTTTCCTCTTTATACAGGTTACATTAAGGGGCTATTTTTGCTGATCCGGTAACGGGAAATTCAAAAAAGTAAATACCCGATCCAGTCTTCCAGACCGTTTCGCCATACTCTGCACGTAGGAAGGTGACGCCTTCTGCCGTTACCGCAGACACACCGCTTTCCGTAACCATTTCCGGGGAGGCGACAGGAATATGGACGGTGGCCGTACTGTTCGCCGGTACGACGATGCGCAACCAGGCCGCAGTGTCATCTTGGCGCCAGGACGATACGATGAGTCCCCGTTCCGTTTGAATCGATGCCCTGGCCCAAGTTAGGTCATGCGGAAGGTAGGGCTTAAAGATGATGTTCGCAAACCCTGGATTTTCCGGATCGGGCTTGATCCCGGCCAGGGTGTCGTAAAACCATTCGTCGATGGCGGCACCCAGTGCGACATGATTGAGGGAACCCTCTTCGCCATCCCACCGTTCCGTAGTGGTTGTCTGGCCTTTGTGCAGCATGTAGCCCCAACTGGGATAATCGGTGGTATGGGCGAGCTTCCAGACCAAATCCGTGTGGCCGGTTGCCGTCAGTGCCTCGATGGCGTATTTCGTCCCGATATAACCCGTGGTTAGCCTGCGGAGGGTTAACGCAACATTTTCGCAGAGGTAGTCCGCGACCTTTTTCCGGTTTTCCTCTGTCACCAACCCGAAACAAAGAGCCCATGCTTGTGCGCTTTGGACGCCGTGGTCATAGAAACCAAGGGGCGGTTCGTAGAAACGCGTGTTGAAGGCGTCCTTGATTTTTCCCGCCAGTTCGCGATAGCGCGCGGCGTCCTCCGGTTTGCCCAAAATCTTGGCAATATCGGCCAGAATACTGGCGTCGAGAAAATAGAAAGCCGTTGCGATGGAAAGCGGCAGGTCGGATCGCAGATAAAACCCCTCGGCGGTGGAAAGATGGTCACCCCACTGAGAGGTTTGGAGGTAGCCCTGGTTTTCCGGGGTGGAGAAACGAGCGGCAATGGGTGTATGGGGTAACATCCCTTGATGTCCCAGGCCCACTGGTGACTGGACGATTTGGTGACGCCCGGTAGCTTCCAGATACTGGAGATAGTGCTGAAGGCGGGGGTAATTCTCTTCCAGGATGCGGCGGTCGCCATAATGGCCGTATTGCCACAAGGGAATCAGCAGGAAGGCGGCACTCCAGACCAGGTCTTCCTCGATGCCAGCGCGTGGGATGATCATGCCGACGACGCCTTCGGGTGTCTGCTGATCCTGAAAGTCCTGGATCCATTTAGTGTAGACCCGTGGCATCCAGAGGTTGTACATGGCCTCGTGGGTGGACCCCCAGGCATCGGCACCCCAGCCCAGGCGTTCCGCACGCTGGGTGTCATCGGTCGGTACGCCCATCTGAATGTTGCAGAGTTGGGACTGAAGTGTGCAGCGATGGATATTGTTGATGAGGGCAGAGGCGCATTCGAACGAGCCGGTTTGCGCCACGGCGACGTGCGTGAAGCGACCGGTGATCGTTTCGATATCAGGGATACCGGGATAGCCCGTCAACTCGACGAATTGAAAACCGTGGTAGGTGAATCGCGGTTCGTAGATTTCTTCGGCCAAGCCCCGTTGGACATAGTGATCCGCATGACGGGCAGGGGCATGGCTGGCCTCATTCAACATGCCATCCGGCCCTAGTGCTTCAGCGAAGCGGAGCTTGAGCCGTTGGCCGCTCACGCCATCTCTGATTTTGACGCGAGCCCAACCCGCAATATTACGGCCCAGGTCATAAACATAGATGCCCGGCTTTGGTTCGCTCATGGATACTGGACGGAGGGTTTCGGCGACCCGCTCCGGTTCGTGCGTGGTAGGGAAAAGTTTTCCGCCCGGAGTTGCGACCAGATTGGCCTTCTGCCATTTCCGGGCGTTGAACCCTGGCTGATCCCAGCCATCCTGTTCCAGGCGTGCGTCGTAGTCCTCGCCGTCGTAGAGGCAGTTAAAGGTAATGGGTGACCAGGCGCCCTGCCAGGAGCCATCTGAAACGACCCGTTGCGACGAGCCGTCGGTAAATTCGATCTCGAGCTGTACGATGGCACGTGGCGAACCGTACCACTGCATTTGCCAACCCCAGTATTTTTTCGCTCCGCAGAACCAGCCGCTCCCCAGCAGTATGCCCACGGTGTTGGCTCCTTGATGGAGGAGAGGGGTGATGTCACAAGTATTATAGAGAACCCGTTTTCGAAAATCGGTTCTGGATGTGGCAAGAACCTCATCACCCACCTTGGCACCATTCAGTCGGAGTTCGTAGAGGCCGAGTCCGCAAACGAAGGCCCGCGCCCGCTGGACTGGCTTATTGATCACAAATTCCTGGCGCATCATCGGGGCGCGCGCGTCGGGTTTGACGGCTTTGATTTCCGGTGTCATGTGTCCTTGCTGGAAGGTGTCAGGATCGGCGATCGGCTCATCCGGGGAGCCCAGTCCGATCCATTGTGCCTTCCAGTCGGTATCCTCAAAGAGAGCCGTACCGAATCGGGCGGGTGGGGTGAAGCCGATGGGCTGACCGTCTTCGTTCCAAAGTTCTGCCTTCCAGAAATAATCGTGGTTGCTGCGGAGAGGTGTCCCTGCATAGGGAATCAGCGTTGATTGCGAGGAGGCAACTTTTCCGCTGTCCCATATATCGCCCTGCTGGATCGCGAGGATGGATTCGGAGGAGGCGACGAGAAGCCGGTAGGCGTTTTGGCGGCGGTTTCTGCCTCGCAAGGGCACGGACCAGGAGAAGCGTGGTGTTCTGGTGCCAATGGCGATAGGTGATGGATCAAACTCCACGGCGGTCATTGCGTTTTTGGCTCTTTGTGTTTCTTGCTGTATCATGGTAAACCTGCGCTCACTTTTCCGACAGGGCTGAGGATCCATACATCTCGTGATAGAACCTTAGAAAACCCTTGGGTAAAAAACAAAGCATGGTGTTGAAAACGGGGCCTAAAGTCAAGAGAACGGCAAGAATTGCCAATTCCTTTGATTACGCTGATTCTTTACTAGCTGAAAGTGGTGGTCAAGTAACCGGCGAAACCCGGGAAGCAAACCTCATTCAATCCGTTGCTGTACAGCCTCCAGCCAATGCCAAGTGTTTTCAATAGTTGTCTCAAAATTTGCTGGATCTGCGACTGCCAGGGTGGGTAACGCAATGTCCGGTGGCGAACAGACGGCTTTCCCACGGAATTCACGGGATAGGCTTTGAAATGCTTTGCCTGCGGGTTTCAACCGGTTATCAACATCCAGAAGACCCAGATCATATTCCAGGGACGGGAATTGAAACTCCGGGCGAATGTTATGGCTGTCCCACCACGTTATCCAGCAGATGCCGCCCGCAATCGATGCACGCACGGAACTTTCAAGGAACCCCGGAATGTCTTCGGCTTTCATCCATTCGGAAGATGCTCCGAATTCCTGCAGCCAGACGGGCTTGCCGGTATTTCCCGCGCGGGCGCGCACCAAAGCGGCCATGGCTGGAGCGAGATGGGTACAAACGCGGTCAGTGGAGCTGCCCCGCAACCGCGCCCCTGTAAATTCGATCCAACTGTGGATGGCCACCAACTTGGGCCGCTTCGCCAGATTTTCCGCCGAGAACGTCATCGGGTAAAACCAAGGTTGGTGATCCACCCCGTTGACATGGATGCGGCCCGGACTCACTGTTTCACAAAGGGCGAAAACCCAGTCCATCCAGGCATCCCCCTCCGCAAGGGTTTTGGTTTCCCAACAACAGTTGATCTCGTTCCCAAGGTCAAACCCCAGAAAATTGACGTGTCGGTTCAGGCGCTCCGCGCATGAGCGGAGATAGAGCGCCACCGGTTCCCGCATCTCCGGGGCGGTGAAAAAATCATGGGGACGGTCAAAGTTCGGGCGAAAGGCCCAGCCGCTCAGCCATCCCGTCAAGGGCGTCACGCAGACATCGAGTTCTCGCTCTGCTGCCAATGACATCAATATTTCAAGGCGGTCAAGGTGCGCGGGGCTGATCCAGTTGCGGTTTGGTTGGAAATAAGGCCAGATCAGCATGATACGCAGATGATCAGCACCCATGGCGGCGATGGCATCAAAATCCCGTGCCAGATCCTCGGGCTGAAAGTCATTCCAGCAATACCACCATTTGCGGCTGGGGACATAATTGACCCCGAAACGGATATGATGAAATGGGTTTTTCATAGCGGAATGATGTTTGATGACATGGTTTCCGGGAAAATTGCCAGAACCATGATGGGAATGCAATGACATAGGGTTCATTATGCAGTCTGTTCTTGAATCCCATCGGCGTTATGTGAGAATTCACATTTTTCCACAAGAGGGAGCAATATGAAGAAGACTGCGAAATCACGGGCGAAAAAGGCTCTTCAAAAAGCGCCTGTGCCAAGAGGATGGGATACAACGGATGAGGATGAAATTCAGATGCGTCTGTATCGAGCCGGAACTGAGCCGATGGATATCGAGTCGCTCGATAAGGGTGAGCCGTATTATTCCAGATTTACCGTACGTGCCAAGTCTACTCTGAATCCTTACTGTGTGGAAATTCGCTCACTTGACCGGCGTGAAAACACCTGTACCTGCCCGGATTTCCGGGTGAACGGCTTGGGGACTTGCAAGCATATCGAGGCGGTATTTATCAAGCTCCGAAAGAAAGGGATGAAATCGTTTGCTGCTGCCGCGGCGGCAGGGCCTTCCCTCGCTGAGGCTTATCTGGTGCGGCAGGGTATGCCGGAAGTCCGCCTGTTGATGCCTGTAAAGACACCGAAGGTTGTAAAAAATTTCTTTAGTCCTTTCTTTGGCGCTGATGGGCGTTTGTTGGGCGAGCCGTTTGCCGCCGTGCCAGCCCTGGTCCGGGCTTGGAAGAATGCCACGGTTAAGATCCATCTTGGTGCCCGTGTTTCCTCTGATGTCGAGGAATGGGCTTCTGAATTGATCCGCCGGACGGCTCGCGTTCAGGCGAGGGCGGATTTTTTGGCTGACGTTAAGGAGGGCAAGCGTTCGTTAGAAGTGGTCAAGCACAAGCTTTATCCCTATCAGCAGGAAGGGATGTTGCATCTTGCGTTTGGGGAACGCGCATTGTTGGCGGACGAAATGGGGCTGGGCAAGACTGTGCAGGCGGTGGCGGCTTGTGAATTGTTGCGGCAGTTGCGAGGGATAGAACGGGTTCTGGTGGTCTCACCAGCCTCACTCAAGGCCGAATGGGAGGAGCAAATCGCCAAGTTTACAGGCCTGCCGGCGAAGGTGGTGTGGGGCAGTCGTCAGAATCGGCTGAAGGCCTATCAGGAGAAATCCTTCTTCTATCTGACGAATTACGAGCAGGCCCGTGCCGATGTGGCGGATCTGAATCGCCTGATTGCGCCGGATGTGATCATTCTGGATGAAGCCCAGCGCATCAAAAACTGGCAGACTAAAACCGCCCGGACGATCAAACAATTGTCGAGTCCCTACGCTTTTGTGCTCACAGGAACGCCACTGGAGAACCGGATAGATGAAGTCTATTCCCTCGCCCAGTTTCTTGATCCCGCCATTTTCGGGCCCTTGTTCCGGTTCAATCGTGAATTTTATTTGCTCGGTGAGGAGGGGCGGCCCAATGGCTTTAAAAATCTATCAGAACTCAACCGGCGGCTCCAGCCTATCATGTTGCGGCGGCGGAAGGATCAGGTGGAGGAGCAACTACCGGAGCGCACGGTTAAAAACTATTTTGTCAGTATGGAGCCGGAGCAACGTACCCGATATGAGGAATTCGAGACCAAGGTTGCCAAACTGATTGCCATTGCCAAGCGGCGCAACTTATTGCCTGATGAGCTGGAGAAGTTGCAGCGCCTGTTGAGCTGTATGCGCATGGTTTGTGATACCCCGTATATCCTTGATTCCGACTGTCGCATTTCTCCGAAAATCGAGGAACTCGCTGAGATCTTGGAGGACGTTTTGTCCAGTGGCGATAGTAAAATCATTGTGTTCTCCGAGTGGGCACGGATGCTGGAACTGGTGCGTGACCTGGCGCAGAAAATGAAGGTGGGGTTTGCTTGGCATACCGGTTCCGTGCCGCAGCAGAAACGGCGTGCTGAGATCAACCGGTTCAAACAGGATTCTGACTGCCGTCTGTTCCTTTCGACGGATTCAGGTGCCACGGGGTTGAACCTTCAGGCGGCCAATGTGGTAATCAATCTGGATTTACCCTGGAATCCCGCAAAACTGGAACAGCGTATTGCGCGTGCCTGGCGCAAGCACCAGACTCGCGCTGTGCAGGTGATTAATCTGGTGAGCGAAGACTCCATTGAGCACCGCATGATAGACACGCTGGCCCAGAAGCAACAACTGGCAGATGGCGTGTTGGATGGACGTGGGGATTTGGAGAATATCAAGCTGCCCAGCGGGAGGGCCGCGTTCATGGCCCGCTTGGAAGCCCTTATGGGTGAGAACAAGGAGGGGCAAGAGCTGGTGGTTCCCGCTCAGGCCAAGCTAGTTAAGGTGTCATCTGCTTCTTCAGAAACTGTTTTCACTCAGGACTTGGTGGCACGGCTTGGAAGTCGGTTGGCGGCTTTGGAATGCCGAGTGGGTGGCGGTGGACGTAAGGTTATGGTGGCGGTGGTGGATGAGGTTGAATCCATTCGGCCCATGGCGGAGCGGTTATTGAAGGAGTCCTTTGGGGGCGGTACCGCTGCTCCCAGTCTGGAGGTTCTTGATCGCGCCACCTATGAGACGATCCAGCGGCTGATCGAACAGGGGATTTTGCAGCCGGTGATGGGCGTCCGTCTGTTGCATGGTGGTGAGAAGGCGATGGAAACAGGACGTGCCATCCGTGAACGAAAATTAGGGGAGGCCCGAAAGGCCATGGAGCAGGCAGAGCGGAAACGCCGCATGAGCGATGTGTTAAAGGCTGGCGGGTTCGGTGTTGAGGCTGTGATGCCGTTAAAGGAGGCCGTTGAATGGGCTTTGAAGGCCGTCATTCGCCTGAGTGGGGATGGGGGGGCGATTGCAGAAGCCGGAGAAATCCCGTTAGCGGCATTGAAGACGTTGGAGCGTGGTATTATGCCTGATGCCGCTGTGGAAACCGCAACCCGGTTCCGGGCATGGGTGTCCTCGGCAGAGGTGCCTGGCGAAATTTTGGCAGGTGAGATATTGAAATCTGGAGGAGAACTGATTGAAGTTGTGCAGAAGGCTCTGGCCCGTGCTGCGTTGGAGTGATCCTTGGGACATTGCTGGACAGGTTCGAGTTCGAGAACAGGTGCCATGAATCATGGGCCTTGTCGCAAGACTTCACCATCTCATCGTCCTCTTACGGTTAGGTTCATGGAAGATCCGTTCCAGTGCGCTTACATCGGCTTCATCCCGTGGTTTCATTTTCGGTTTCCTCTTCTTGATTACGGCCCTCTGTTATTTGCCTGCTCCCCTTGGGGCGAAACGTTATAGTCCCTGCCCGTAATAGGCGTTGGATCCGTGTTTTCTCGAGTAGTGTTTGTCCAGCAACACCTTTGGAACGGTTTTGGTCGCCGGGGCAATCCGTAAAGTCTCGGAGGTCAGCCGACAGATAAATTCCAACACGATGGCGTTATCGATGGCGGCAGTGGTGGATTTCCCCCATGTAAAGGGACCATGGCTGGCGACGAACACCCCGGGGAAAGCCAAGGAATCAAGATTCTTAAACCGCTCGACAATTACTCGGCCGGTATTCACCTCATAATCTCCCGAGATTTCCTTGCTGGTCAGCGGGCGCGTACAGGGAACCGAACCGTGATAGTAGTCGGCCTGCGTGGTGCCAAGGGCGGGAAGAGGGTGTTTGGCTTGGGCCCAGGCGGTGGCAAACAGGCTGTGTGTGTGTACCACGCCGCCAAGAGCGGGGAAGGCACGGTACAACTCCAGGTGGGTTGGTGTATCGGAACTAGGCTTTAAATTCCCTTCCACCACTTTGCCGGTCTTGAGCGAAACGACGACCATGTGGGCGGGCTTCATCTGGGCATAGGATACCCCCGACGGCTTGATGACGATCAGCCCCTGCTGACGGTCAATGCCGCTGACATTTCCCCACGTCTGCACCACGAGACCCTCGGTCACCAGCCGCAGGTTTGCGGCGCACACGTCTTTTTTAAGAGCTTCTAGCATCGTTCCCCTTTATTTTCTGGCCTTGTTTCGAATCGCAATCAGGGTCTTCATGACGCCATGGAGATTGCCGTTCCAATCCTTCGTTCCGAAGGCGTCATGCAGTTCATGATACAGCTTATAGAGTTCCTTGTAAACGGCATGAGCGGTAGGATTGGAACGATAGATGACCGGCTTCAATCCGGTCATGGCTTTTTGTGCGGCTGCCACATTCTTGTGGGCCCCCGCCACCACGGCTGCCACCACGGCTGAGCCCAGTGCACAGGTTTGAGCCGAACGGGAAATTTTCATGGGGCGTCCGATAATGTCGGCATAGATCTGCATGACCGTCGGATTTTTCTCCGCAATACCGCCGCAATTAACCACGGACTGAACCTTGACACCGTATTCTTCAAACCGGTTAATGATGGTCAGTGCGCCAAAGGCGGTCGCCTCAATCAAGGCACGGTAGATTTCCGCCGGTGTTGTGTAAAGCGTCTGGCCGACCAGAAGTCCCGTCAACCGTTGATCCACGAGGATGGTCCGGTTACCGTTATTCCAGTCGAGTGCCAGAAGCCCTGAGGCTCCGGGTTTTAGTTTGGACGCCTTGTCCGTGAGGGCGGCATGACTACCTTCCTTGCATTTGGGCTCGATGTAGTTAACGAACCAGTTGAAGATATCGCCCACGGCCGATTGACCGGCTTCCAGTCCGAAATACCCTGGGAGGATGCTTCCCTTCACAATGCCGCAAATGCCGGGGATGTCGGCGAGTTTCCGGTTTCCCGGCGCCACCATCAGGTCACAGGTGCTGGTGCCGATCGTTTTGACCAGAATACCTTCGCCCACGCCAGCGCCAACTCCGCCCAGATGCGCATCGAAGGCGCCGACAGCCACGGGGATTCCTGCGGTAAGTCCGGTCTTTTGTGCCCACTCTGGCGTCAATTTTCCAGCAGCCTCGGAGACATCATAAGCCTTGTTCGCCAGGTGGCCGCGTAATGCACCCAATTTCGGATGGAGTTTGGTAAGGAATTTGACATCGGGGTATCCGTCCCATTCCACATTGAACATGGCCTTGTGCCCGGCGGCGCAAATGCCGATTTTGGTTTCACCCGGCTTCTGGGTCCCCGTCAGCATGGCAGGAATCCAGTCGGCCATTTCGACCCAGGTATAGGCGGCGTCAAAAACTTCGGGACTGGTGCGCAGGCAATGGAGCACTTTGCTGAAAAACCATTCGCTACTATAGATGCCGCCGCATTTGGCAAGATAGTGCGGGCGGATTTTGCGGGCTAACGCGGTGATCTGAATTGCTTCATCGACGCCGGTATGGTCTTTCCAAAGCCACGCCATGGCTGCCGGGTGCTGGGCGAATCGTTTGGTTAGGGCTAGAGCCGTGCCATCCTTGTCAACTGGCAGGGGGGTGCTACCCGTTGTATCCACGCCCATGCCGATTACCTGTGATGGTTTGAAGTCTTTGATTTTCTTGGCCGAAGCAGCAAGGGCGGTTTTGATGGTGATTTCGGCGCCTTCCAGATAATCCGCCGGATGCTGGCGGGCCAGATTGGGATCGGAGGACAGAATGACCCCTTCCTTGCCATGGGAGTAAATATGAACGGCGGAGCCTGCCTCGTTGCCGTTGGCTACATCCACGACCAAAGCTCTCACCGAGTTTGTTCCGTAATCCAGACCGATTGTATATTTCGCCATAACTGCCTTCTTGATAAGGATTCAGAATTTTCTTTATCGTCCCACCCCTTGTAGGAGGTGATAAGCAATGTCGTTCCAACGCAACTCGTTTTTGAGCGCCGGGATCGTGGTGCCTTCTCCAATCCGGATCATCTCGATTCCGGCCATGGCGGCGAAGTCCTCCATGTGTTCCATGGTCACGGCGCTGCTGAAGGAGGAATGATGTGCGCCACCGGCATAGATCCAGGCGGCGGCCGCTGTTTTGAAGTCCGGTAACGCCTCCCACATGGCGCAGGCGACGGGCAGTTTTGGCAGGGGATGGGGTGGCTTGACTACGTTCAATTCGTTGACAATCAAACGAAAACGGTTACCCATGTCCACCAGTGTCGCATTGAGCGCCGGGCCGGGCTTGGCGGTAAACACCAGGCGGGCCGGGTCTTCCTTGCCGCCGATACCCAGTGGATGAATCTGCAGGGAGGGCTTGGCCGCGGCGATGGACGGGCAGACCTCCAGCATATGGGCTCCCAGCACCAAGGGCCGCTTCGGATCAAGATGATAGGTGTAGTCCTCCATCCAGCTTGTTCCGCCTTTGAGATCGGCTGCCATAGCCTTCATTCCGCGCAATAAGGCGCAGGTTTTCCAATCACCCTCGGCGCCGAATCCGTATCCCTCCGCCATCAGGCTCTGAACTGCGAGGCCGGGAAGTTGTTTCAACCCGTGAAGATCCTCAAAGGTGGTGGTAAAGCCTTTGAATCCACCTCTCTCTAGAAAAGTTCGTAACCCGACCTCAATCCGGGCCGCCTCTTCAAGGCGACTACGTTTAGCCCCGCCCTTACGTAGGGCCGGTGCCACGGAGTAGGCGGCGTCATAGGCGGCACACTGAGCCGCGACGGCTTTAGTGCCTATGGCATTGATGACGGCGACCAATTCGCTTACGGGATAGGTGTTCACCGAATAACCTAAACGGATCTCGGCGGCAACTTTATCGCCCTCGGTGACAGCGACCTGTCGCATATTATCGCCGAACCTCACAAACTTGGCGCCCTGCAGATCATTCCAGCCGCGCACCGCGCGCTCCCAGGCAGCCATGCGATCCTGGATTTCCTTGTCCTGCCAGTGTCCGACCACGACCTTGCGTTCGAGGCGCAAGCGGGTATGAATAAAACCATGTTCACGGTCGCCGTGAGCGGACTGGTTCAGGTTCATGAAATCCATGTCGATGGAGGACCAGGGCAGATCGCGGTTGAACTGCGTGTGCAGGTGAAGCATGGGCTTGCGGAAGGCGGTGAGCCCGCCAATCCACATCTTTGAGGGGGAAAAAGTGTGCATCCAAAGGATAATGCCGCCGCAGGAAGGGTCATTATTGGCGGCTGTCAGCGTGTTGCGAATCTCGTCAGGGGTTTTGACCACCGGTTTGAAGACGGTCTTCAACGGAAGCCGGCGGGAGGCGTTGAGGCCGTCCACGATCTTCCCCGAGTTCGCGGCCACTTGGGTGAGTGTTGTGGCTCCATAGAGATGCTGGCTTCCGGTAATGAACCAGATGGTCACGGTTTTATCGATGTTTTTCATGGTTTCTCCTTAGTGATGCCTTATGGATGGTTCCATTTTGTAAATTCTGTTCATTCTCACTGATAATGAATATTGCTGTTCACGCTATTAATCTCATATATTATTCTGATCTCAAATGGAGAAAATGATCATTCAGATGGATAAAGCGATCATCAATCAGCGTTACGATTACTTGACGCCCGAAGACCGGTTGTGGGGGGTTCACCTTTGCGGGGTCGGAATGCGGCTGACTCCACCGGATGTGGCCTATCAGGTCTACGAAGACGGGGCTCCCTACCAATGGAAGAATGGGCGCGTTTTGAGGGACTATAGTTTGGTTTATCTCACGCAAGGACGGGGAGTATTCCGGGTTCGCGGTTCACGTCCCCTCCACGTCACGGCCGGGGATGTTTTGCTGATTCGCCCCGGAGTGTGGCATGATTATGCCCCCGCCCCGGAGACGGGTTGGAAGGAATACTGGATGATGTTCAATGGCCGACAGGCGGGAAAATTACTTTCTAGCGTGGAGCTTCCGTGGCGGTCTCCCCTGATGCATTACGGGGTTGATGAATCGCTGCACCGTTTGTTCATACAGATGTTGGAGGTGGCGGAGGGAATACCCCCCTTGGCGGGTGTGATCCATACTGGATTGGTGATGCAGATGGCCGCTTTAATTCAGAGCCGACTTCAGTTGCAAAGAGAGCAGGGGGGGAGGCGGGAGGAATCTTTTGTCTGGCGTGCCAAACAATACATGGCCAGTGCTTTGGATCAACCGGTTGATATGAAAGTCCTGGCTAACTCTTTTGGGGTAAGTTATCCGCATTTCCGGAGGGTATTCAAAACATCAACCGGTCTTCCACCGCAGCAGTACCTGTTAAACCTGAGAGTGAACCGGGCGAAGCAACTGATGGACGAAGCCGGTGTGAAGCTGAGTGATGTGGCGCGGCGTGCCGGCTTTGACGACCCATATTATTTTTCGCGGGTGTTCAAGCAGAAAACCGGCCTTCCCCCTTCTCGGTGGCGGAGGTGAGGAGCCACCAGAAAACAACCTCTATGACGATTTTGGTAAGATTGGGTCTTGGCAAAGCAAGTTCGCGCTCCTATCATCATTAACTATGAAAAAATTCATAGTTGCCTGTTGGATGGGGTATTGCGTTGTGGCTCAGGGTGCGGATTATGTCATTGCCCTCAGTGTTGATGGACTGGGTTCGACCTACCTGCAAACGATGGTGGATGCCGGGAAGCTTCCGCATTTCAAGCAGCTTCAGGCGGAATCGGCCGGGACAACCAATGCCCGCGCGGATTTTGATGTCACGGTGACCCTCCCGAATCACACCAGCATGGTTACCAGTCGCCGGATTATGGGGCCGGAGGGGCATAACTGGACCAACAATACCAATCCTCCCAAAGGCGTGACGCTCCATTCGCACAAGGGGTGTTATGTGGCCAGCATTTTTGATGTGGCGCATGACCACGGGATGAGAACGGGTATGTGGGCTGGTAAATCCAAGTTCTCCCTCTTTCCTGATTCCTACAATGATGTCAATGGGGCGCCCGATACCACCGGTGTGGATAACGGCCGTAAAAAAGTCGATTATTCTTATATCAAATCTTCGGTCGAACTCACGGACAACTTTATTTCATACATGACCACCAATCCCTGTCAATTTGCCTTCGTCCATTTTGGCGAATGTGATGCGGCGGGCCACAAGGACGGTTGGGGGAGTGAGTCTTATTCCGCAGCCTTGATCTTGCTTGATGGCCAATTGGGCCGGATGATGGGACTCATTTCCACGAATCCTAAATTGAAAGGGAAAACGGTTCTGATTGTTACGGCTGACCATGGTGGTGTAGGGAACAACCATGGAGATCCGGCCAAGCCACTGGATTACACGATTCCCTTTTATGTTTGGGGCGACGGTGTCACCCCGGGTGACTTGTATGCGATGAATCCCGATAGCCGCCAGTCTCCAGGTGAAGGTCGACCGGATTTTGCCGTAGCCAGGCAACCCATCCGCAACGGGGAAGTGGGCAATCTGGCTTTATCCCTGCTCGGGCTTCCCCCGATCCCGGGTTCCATGATCGATGCCAAACAGGATCTGCGGGTCGGTGGTGCAAAGTGAACCGATATAATGTTGTATGGGATACTCCGAGCAAGGACTGTAACGGATCCATGCCGTTGGGCAATGGGGACATCGGGCTTAACGCCTGGGTTGAAGGCAATGGGGATCTATGTTTCTATATTTCCAAAACGGACAGTTGGGATGATAACGGCCGCTTGTTGAAAGTGGGTAAGGTGCGGATTAATCTGGAGCCGAATCTTTCCGGTTCCGCCTCCGAATTCACACAAACGCTCCAACTTATGGATGGGATGATCCACATCCAATACGGAAGGGGCGACACGGCCATGGTTATACGATTGTGGGTGGACGCCCATCATCCGGCCATTCATGTGGAAGTGGATGGCTTGCGCAGGGTGAAAGTTACGGCGGCGATCGAATTGTGGCGAACCGAGCGATATGCTCTGCCAAGTATTGAGTGTAGCGATGTGATGGATACGCCGGATCATAATGCGCCACCCGGATCAATCATAGTGGAGCCCGATACCGTTTTGTCTCAGTTGCCCGGACGTATTGGTTGGTATCACCACAATATCAAGTCGGTTGGTCCCGAGATCTGCGCTACGATTCAGGGCATAAAGGACTTTGAGCGGGTCGATCCCCTGTTGCATCGCACCTGCGGGGTTGTGATCATGGCGGAGAATGGAGAACGGCTGGATGATCTCCACCTGGTGTCGCCTTGTTCGGCCTCGCATCGTTTCAGCCTCTACGTGCTGACGCGGCATCCCGCCACGCCGCAACAGTGGTTACAGGCGGTGGATGCGGAAATCGAGGTTTGTGAAGAGGTGTCAATGGCAAAACGGCGCGAGGGGCATCAGCGCTGGTGGCGTGAATTCTGGGGCCGGAGTTGGATTCACGTAACGTCAGCTGATGGGGCAGAAGTGAGTGATGAGGCGTTTTGTGTCAGCCGTGCGTATGCTTTACAGCGATTTATCAATGCCTGCGCGGGACGTGGGCGTCATCCGATCAAATTCAACGGTTCCCTCTTTACCGTGCCTGCGCCAGGGGCTCCGGGTGATGCCGACTATCGCCGATGGGGGCCGGGGTATTGGTGGCAGAACACGCGGCTGCCCTATATCAGCATGTGCACCTCAGGTGACGTTGATCTGATGGCGCCGCTGTTCCGTATGTACAGCAAAGATCTCATGCCGTTGTTCAAGTTCCGTACCCGGCGCCACGTGGGCCACGGGGGCGCCTACATCCCGGAGTGTATCATGTTCTGGGGCGACCTTTTCAGTGAGACCTACGGCTGGACTCCTTTTGAGCAAAGAAGCGACAAGCTTCAGGCCAGTCCTTGGCACAAGTGGGAGTGGGTAGCGGGGCTGGAATTGGTCTTCATGATGTTGGATTACTATGAACACACGTGCGATAAGGCTTTCTTGAGGGAGAGGGTTCTGCCTACCGCCCATGAGATCCTGACATTTTTCGAGCAGCATTACAAAACCGATCAAGGGGGGAAACTGGTGATTCATCCTTCTCAGGCGTTGGAGACCTGGTGGGATTGTACCAATCCCATGTGTGAGGTATCCGGTCTGCAGGCTGTGGTGGATCGCCTGTTGGCGCTGGATAAAAAACTAACTTCCGCAGAACAGAGGAACTTCTGGAGCGCCTTGAAAAAGAAACTTCCCGATCTTCCGACTCGAGAAGTTGATGGTAAGGCGATGCTCGCCCCCGCAGAGAAATTTGACAATAAGATGAACTGTGAGAATCCGGAGCTCTATGCCGTATTTCCTTTTCGCAGGGTGGCCGTTGGCAGACCTGGATTGGAACTCGGCATCGAGGCACTCAATTATCGGTGGGACAGGGGAGATTCTGGTTGGCGTCAAGATGATATCTTCATGGCCTATCTGGGCCTTGCTGATCAAGCCCGCGAGAATCTGGTTAGTCGAGCCAAAAACAAGCACAGTGCATCGCGCTTTCCGGCATTTTGGGGCCCCAATTACGATTGGATCCCAGATCAGGATCACGGGGGTATCTTGCTGAAGGCGCTCCAAGCCATGCTCATGCAGACGGATGGCCAAAAAATCTATTTATTGCCCGCTTGGCCCAAGAAATGGGATGTGGATTTCAAACTTCACGCTCCCGGTAATACGGTTATTGAGGGCGTCGTGACGAACGGGAAACTGGTTAAAATGACGATAACGCCTCGCTCACGCAGCAAAGACGTTATCGTACCGGTCAACGTATGAGTTACGCTTTATTCTTTTTTTCGCGCTTGGCCTGCTTTTTCTCAGCGGGTGTTTTCAGTGCAACTTTTTTCGTTTCCCGTTTCGTATCTCTTGCTTTTGACATGATACTGACTCCTTATATGGATGAAAATGTCGGCCCGGCAACATGCCGAGCGACTCACAAAACTATACAACATGCCGTTCCTTAAGCAATAGCCGTGTCTGTCCAGGGATGTCAGACTAGCGCGGGCCCAGGCGGCGCATGCGGTAGGCGCGCGGGCCCAGGCCCATAGTGGTATGAAAAACGCGTGAAAAATGGAAGGGATCCGGGAACCCCACGTACTCGGCCACCTCGTGGATTCTCAGGCTTGGTTGGTTCAAGAGCTGGCAAGCCCGTTCAATGCGTAGGGCCTGTAATCTGGCCATGGGGGAGGCCCCTGTAGCCTGCCGGAAAAGACGCCCGAAGTGGTCGATGCTCAAGTGTGCGGCATCGGCCAGGTCTTCCAGGCGTAGGCGTTCATCCGCATAGTGGCTCTCCATGAAGTCCAGCGCGAGGCGTACAGGCAGTGGTGCTTTGTCCTCTGCTGCGCTGTCCGGTGGGCGTCCGGCATCCTGCCATGCCATGCCTAGCACCTCCAGCACTGAGATCTGCAGCAGCATCTGTTCAGCTGCGCCAGCCTCCCTGTCCCGTTCCGGATCGTATCCGTAAGGTCCGGTGGGATAAGATCCGCTGGAGCCGGAGACCACGAGGCACCGCTCCCGAACGCGGTGAAAGGCCTCGGCGAGTCGGGATGGATTCCGAACCGGAAATACCTGGGCTAACGCCTGACGGCCCATCCATGCCAGCGAAGCTTCCCGGCGAATATCCAGAAACAGGCATAACCCTTTGGTGCCGGGGGAAGACTTGGAGTGATTCCCGAAGTGCACATTGTGGACACTCAGGTGGTGTGCGGGCAGATCAATGATGAGGTTTCGCCCGATGTGAACCTGCCGGGCCTCACCCTCAAGCACGAAGGCCAGTTCGATGTGGGGTGCCTCCGGATTCCGGAACCGGTCACCTCCCGGGCCGACGTAGGGGACGGGTAATAAGCCCGCCCGGGTGATTCGTTCCGCCAGCGCTTGAAGCAGACCGCAGGTTTTATCCATCTTTTTGCATGCAGGGTCCATGGTCAGTAGAAGGCGATATTATGTAGATTTACGAACAGTTGAAGCCAATTTAAAGTTTTAAGCGATCCATTTAGAAGCGTTTATTACTAGGTTATATGGAAAAGGACAATGAAAACAATTCAGATTGATTGTGAAAAGACGGCATTAGTGATGAAGAGCGCGTCGATCCTTCGTGAGCGTGGCGCCTCCCATGGCGGTCGTGCCATTTTGCAGATGGCACCCGGTATCGGTGTGGAAGGCTTTCGTATCGAAGAGGCCGGGCGGGGGACGGTGCGCATTATCGGGAATGATGAGCGTGGGTTATTGTATGGCGTGGGTAAATTCCTGCGCGATCCGGCCTGGCGCGGCATATCGGTGCCGGAGAAGCCGATTCGGGCGATCTATTTTGCTACGCATTTTCATAATTTTTATCACGATGCGCCCCTTGAGAAGGTGACTCAGTACATTGAGGATCTGGCGCTCTGGGGTTGTAATACGCTGTTGGTTTGGTTTGACCGGCATCATTTTGCCGGCATTAATGATCCGGCCGCGCAGGCGATGATCGTGCGGTTGCGTGACCTGTTGCGGTTCGCCGAAACGGTGGGGATCAAACCGGCGGCGGGTGTGCTGGCGAATGAGGGATACGCGACTAGCCCGAAAGAATTACGTGCGGATTGGACGGCGGGGCATGACGGTTATTTTGCTCAGCCCTGCGGCCATTATCATGTTGAGATTTGTCCGAATCAGCCGGGCGGTTTGGAGTTGATCCTGCGTTGCCACGAAGAAATGCTTGATGCCTTCCGGGATGTGAAGATTGGGTACTTTTCGATCTGGCCCTATGATCAGGGTGGATGCACGTGCTCGCGCTGTGCGCCTTGGGGGGCCAATGGTTACTTGAAAGTGGCTGAACCGTTAGCGCGTCTGATCCGGCAACGCTATCCGGAGGCGAAGATCATTTTATCGACCTGGTATTTTGATCATTTCACAAAAGGGGAGTGGGAAGGGATCAGTCGCGCGTTCGCTAAGAAACCGGATTGGGTGGATTACCTGTTGGCGGATGACTACGGTGGCTTTCCAGAATATCCTTTGGAACATGGGGTGCCGGGGAATTTGTCGGCGGTGAATTTTCCTGAAATCAGTATGAATGGCATGGGGCCATGGGGTGGGTTCGGTGCGAATCCGCGTCTGGTGCACTGGGAGGCCTACTGGCGAGGCGTCAGTAACCGGCTGTCCGGTGGATTTCCGTACTCGGAAGGGATTTATGAGGACATCAATAAGGTGCTCCATTTGCAACTCAACTGGAACAGCCGGTTGACCACGCGTGAGATTGCTCGCGAATATGCGGCGTCCGAATTTGCACCGGTTGTGGCCGATGAGGTGGTGACGGTGATGCTGGCGTTGGAAGAGGCATTGGATCATAATTATGATTACAATAGCGTCGGCAGTGTGATGGCGGCGGGTGGTTTTGACGCATTCCAAGGTGAAGCGCCGAGTATCTTCCTGCTGCCGAAAGTGACGGCGCCTGAACATGCCGCCAGTATATTGCGGCGTGTGGAGACTCAGTTACCGGTGGCCGCGCGCAACGCATGGCGCTGGCGCATTCTCCTTTTGCGGGCGTTACTCGACGAGGAACTTCATCGTTCGGGCGGGCGACCGACCAGATTGAGCGATGACTATTTTGATGAGCTGACCCGGATTTTTTATGCTGAAAACGCAGAAAGGATCGTCACCCCTCCCAGTCGGGTCCAGTTGATGCGCGTGAAAGATCAAATGCCTCCTCAGTGAGAAATGATGAACTTGAGTTAGGGGAATACCATGAAAACGATACAAATTGATTGTGGGAAAACCGCATTAGTGACAAAGATCGCGGCGATGCTCCACGAGCGGGGCGCCATCCATGGCGGTCGTGCCATTCTGCAGATAACGCCCGGGATAGGGGTCGAGGGATTCCGCATTGAAGAGGCCGGACGGGAGACCGTGTGCATTGCCGGTAATGATGAGTGCGGGTTACTATACGGTGTGGGCAAGTTCCTGCGTGACCCGGCCTGGCGCGGTACGTCGGTACCGGAGAAGCCGATTCGTGCGATCTATTTCGCGACGCATTTTCACAACTTTTATCACGATGCGCCAATGGAAAAGGTGATCCAGTACATTGAGGAATTGGCACTTTGGGGATGCAATACATTGACCGTGTGGTTTGACATGCATCACTATACCGGTATTGACGATCCGGCCGCGCAGGCGATGATTGTGCGATTACGAGCGTTTTTGCGGGCCGCGGAGAGCGTAGGGATGCGACCAGGGTTGCTATTTCTCGCCAATGAAGCGTATGCCAATAGTCCGGAGTCGTTGCGTGCAGATTGGACAGCGGGGCATGACGGCTACACCGTTGAACCTGGCGGCCATTATCATGTTGAGATTTGTCCGAACCAACCGGGTGGGATGGAGTTAATCCTGCGATGCCGGGAAGAAATACTCGACGCCTTTCAGGATGTGAATTTCGGATCCCTGGTGATCTGGCCCTACGATCAAGGCGGTTGCACGTGTTCGCGTTGCGCGCCGTGGGGGGCCAATGGTTTCCTGAAAATTGCCGAGCCGTTGGCACGTCGATTACGTCAACGTTACCCTGAGGCAAAGATCATTTTGTCGACTTGGTATTTTGATCATTTCACGAAGGGGGAGTGGGCAGGGCTCAGTCGCACGTTTTCCAGTCAACCGGACTGGGTGGATTACCTGTTGGCCGATGACTACGGTGGTTTCCCGGAATATCCGATACAACACGGGGTACCGGGTGGATTGGTGGCGGTGAATTTTCCTGAAATCAGCATGAATGGTATGGGGCCATGGGGCGGGTTCGGTGCGAATCCGCGCCTGGCGTACTGGGATGCCTACTGGCGTGGTGTCGGCGACCGACTGGCGGGAGGCTTCCCTTACTCGGAAGGCATTTTTGAGGACATCAACAAGGTGCTCCATTTGCAGCTTAATTGGAGCAGCCAACGTACCACGCGTGAGATTGCCCGCGAATATGCGGCGTCCGAATTTTCTCCTGTTGTGGCCGATGAGGTGGTGGCGGTGATGCTGGCGCTGGAAGCGGCTTTGGATCATGGCTATGATTATGGCAGTGTAGGCACTGTGATGGCGGCGGGTGGTTTTGACAAAATCAAAGGCGAGTCGCCGAGCATTTTCCTGATGCCAAAAGTCGCTACGCCCGAACGTTCTGCCGACCTATTGCGGCGTGTGGAGAATCAGTTGCCGGCGGCGGTGCGCAATGCCTGGCGTTGGCGCATTCTCTTCTTAAGGACGTTGCTCGACGAGGAGCTTCATCGCTCGGGCGGGCGACCGACAAAACTCAGTGATAACTACTTTGATGAACTGGTCCGAATCTTTTATGCTGAAAACGCTGAAAGGATCGTCTCTCCCCCCAGTCGGAGCCAGTTGATGCGAGTAAAAGACCAAATGCCGCCTTGATCCGAACGATTTCAGGTCATCATCCAGGATTGTGTTGGCATAGCCGATTTGGTGTAATTCCCCTCCCGATTGAATGCGGACGGAAATGATGGAAGGGGAATCATGCCATTAAATAACTATTTACCGAGTTTTCTGCAAAGCCAACTTCTTCACAGCGGTTCTGTTCACTCTGTCCGTTCGATGTTGGTTCTGCCGTCCCGGACGGAACATGTCCTGGTAGCCTGTGGCGAGGATGGGGTGGCGCTTGAGCAGTTGCTGTACGACGCGATGATAGCGCAGGAGTCGCGCCCGATAGGCCGGTTTATGTTTGCCGGAAACCGCTATTACGAGGCCTTGGGAAAAGCATTCCTGCAGGAAGATGGTTGTCTTTTGCGGCTCAAAGAAGCGTCTTTGCGTGACGGTGTGCTTTCTTCATTGCAGACCACGGCGATCTCGGGGGTATCTCTGTTTCCGCTACGGCAGGCGGGACGTAATATCGGGGTGGTCTATGAAGATGATGATGCCCGGTATTGCCGTTTGAGTGGAGTGATTCCCCTCGACCTGACTGGCACACGGGAAGGGCAGACGCGGGCGGTGTTAGAGATGCTGGATTGGATCCTCACGACCAATGGGTTCAGTTTTACGGATACGGTGCGAACCTGGTTCTATTTGGATCAACTTTTGGACTGGTACAAGGGGTTTAATGAGGTGCGTACGGACTTTTTCGAGGAGCGCGGGGTATTTAAGCAACTCGTGCCTGCCAGCACTGGCATTGGGGCAGGCAATCCCTGGGGGGCGGCCCTGGCTTGTGATCTGCTGGCCATTCAGCCTAAGTCGTCTGGTGTTGGCATCGAAGCGGTTGCTTCTCCCTTGCAGGATTCGGCCTTGAATTATGCCAGTTCCTTCAGTCGTGCGGTAGAAATCCGCATGTCCTCGCACCGCAGTCTGCTGATCTCCGGAACCGCGAGTATTGGTATGGATGGCAAAACACAATATTTTGGAGATCGAGCCGGGCAGATGGACCGGACGCTTCAAGTGGTGACGGCCCTGCTGGAATCTCGTGGCATGGGCTGGGGGGATGTAAGCCGGGGAATTGCCTATTTTACGGATATGAAAGATCGTGCGAAGTTCAATACCCTTTGCCAGAGCTATGGAATACCTGAATTCCCACTGGCAGTGGCACATGCGGATATATGTCGGAACGACTTGCTTTTCGAGATGGAAGTGGATGCTGTCAAAGTCAATGAGGTTGTGTTATTCGTTTGTACTGGCAACTACTATCGGAGTCGTTTTTGTGAGATTCTTTTCAATACTTGGGCCCCTGATTATGGCATTAAGGCCCGCGCGATATCGCGGGGGCTGATGACGGGGTTGATCTCTGTTGAGATGGGTGGACTTTCTCCGCATGCCTTGCGTGGTTTACAGGCTCGTGAGATCCTTTTGGATGACAGGATACGCCGACCGATTCAGATTCAGGAATCGGATTTTATGGAAGCCGCACTGGTGATTGCCATGGATGAAAAGGAGCATCGTCCGATCATGGGGCAACAGTTCCCTCATTGGGCTGATCGGATTCAGTATTGGCAGGTTGCTGATATTGCCGATCTGGAACCTGAACTGGGAATTGCCGCATTGGAACAACGTGTTCGTACTTTGCTGGAGCAGATGAAAAATGAATAAAACAGGTCCTGCGGCCATCGAGATCCGCAATGTGGTCAAGCGGTTTGGTACGGTGATGGCACTGGATGCGATTTCCATGTCCATCCCGGCGGGGGAAATGTTCTTCCTACTGGGGCCGTCCGGGTGTGGCAAAACAACGCTTCTTCGTATTTTAGCCGGGCTGGAAATCCCTGATGATGGAACCGTTTTATTAAACGGGCAGGACGTCGTGCAGCTTCCGGCTCATAAGCGCGGTGCCCCGATGGTGTTCCAGAACTATGCGCTATGGCCGCATTTGAATGTCCGGGACAACGTGGCCTTCGGGTTGGTGGAGCGTCACGTGCCGAAGTCCGAAATGGAGAGCCGCACGGACGATGTCTTGCAACGGGTCGGATTGGCGGGGCTGGGGGAGCGTATGCCTGGTCAGCTCTCCGGAGGGCAACAGCAGCGGGTGGTGTTGGCGCGTGCCTTGGTCCTCAATCCGCCGGTCATTCTGCTGGATGAACCGTTATCCAATCTTGACGCCAAGTTACGGGTGGAAATGAGGTTGGAGATTGAGAAACTTCGGCGTGATACGAATATTACGTTTGTGTATGTTACTCATGATCAGGCGGATGCGCTGGCGTTGGCGGATCGTATGGCGGTGATGCATGGGGGAAAGGTGAGCGCGTTGGGAACGCCCCTGGAGTTGTACGCCCGGCCCCCGAATGTCTTTTGTGCTGATTTTCTGGGTGAGGCGAATTTCATTGAGGGGGTCGTGAATGGGACCTCGGTACAAACCAAGCTGGGTAACTGGATTTGGCGGAGTGAAGGGGATGGGGCGCGGGTCGCTTCCGGTGCGCGAGTTTGTCTGGTGCGGCCAGAGAATATCCAGTTTGCGGAAAGCGCAAATGCCGGGCCGAATGTGTTTCAAGCTGAGATTACCGGCGTAAGGGTGAATGGCGCGACGGTGACCGTAATGCTCGCTGTGGCTGACCTGACCTTAAAAGCGACCGTGTTGACGCAGCGGTGTCTTGGATTCAAAAAAGGGGACCTCCGGCAATGGGTTGTGGCGCCGGAGAATGTCGTGTTGCTATCCCCATGAAAATCCGACTCGGAACCCCTATTTCTGTCATGCTGATTGTGGCCTCGCTGGGAATCTTTCTGGTCTGGCCGATGGCACATGTGGTCACGCGATCATTCTGGGATGATCGGGGTTTTACGCTGCTTTATGTGGCCGGTTTGTTTACGAATTCCGTTCATCTTCAGGCCGGGTTGACGAGTTTTCTGATTGCCGCCTGTGTGACGCTTTGCTGTGTGGGAGTGGCGATGCCGATGGCGTGGCTTTTTGCGAGGCGCTCCTTTCCCGGCAAGGCCGTTTGGTCGGGGCTGCTATTACTCCCTATGATCCTGCCTCCGTTTGTGAGTGCGGTGGGGATGAAGATCATCTTTTCGCGTGCCGGTGCCTTGAGCACCTTGTTGATGAATTGTGGCATTGTGGATGGGCCGGTGGACTGGTTGGGACATTTCCCCCTCTTTGGGATTGTGCTTTTGGAAACCCTGCACCTTTTTCCGATCCTTTTCCTCAATCTGGTTGCCTCCTTGGCCAACATTGATCCGTCACTGGAAGAGTCGGCCTTGAACCTGGGCGCATCCCCTATGAGGGTTTTCCGACGCGTGACATTGCCGCTGGCCATGCCAGGGCTGTTCGCCGGGATGACGTTGGTGTTTATCTGGTCGTTTACGGAATTGGGGACGCCACTGGTGTTCGGGTTGCGGCGGGTCCTGCCGGTGGCGATCTATGACAGTGTGTCAGAGATTGGCACCAATCCCTCCGGGTATGCGATGGTCACGTTTGTTCTGGTTATTTCTGCCGTTGGGTTTTGGATCAGTAAGCGCTTGTTATCACGACAACGGTCCGTGGCTACGTTGGGACGGCTTAGTCAGGCTCGACGTGAAATTCCTTTATCTTTCCGCGGTACCTTGTGGGTCTATTTGCTGGTAGGGGGGGTGCTGCTGGCGGCGGTGTTACCACAAATCAGTGTCGTGTTGCTATCGGTCAGTCATCGCTGGTTCTTGACGGTGTTGCCGGAGGGATTCACGCTTGAGTTTTTCGGGCAGGCGCTCAACTCCGAACTGACGCGGACGGCTTTGGTCAATAGTCTTTCGTTTTCGATGATTGCTACGGTTCTGGATTTGCTGCTGGGATTCGGGATCGCCTGGCTGTGTGTGCGCAAGCGGATCTGGGGCAGTGACTGGTTGGATGCCTTGGCCATGCTGCCGTTGGCAGTGCCGGGTTTAGTAATCGCATTTGGATATATGGGGTGTTTTTCCGGTTCATTCCCGAATACGTTGTTGGATCCCCGCATGAATCCCATGATTCTGCTGTCGGTGAGTTATGCCATACGCAGGTTGCCGTACATGGTACGCGCGGCGCATGCCGGGTTGGAACAGGTCAGTTCCACTTATGAAGAAGCCGCGGCCAATCTCGGGGCAAAGCCGTTCAGGGTGGTGTGGCGTGTCACGCTCCCCTTGATTTCAGCGAATTTGCTGGCGGGTGCCATTTTGTGTTTTTCTTTTTCCATGTTGGAGGTATCTGACAGTCTGATTCTAGCGCAGTCTGAAAACTTTTATCCCATCACCAAGGCCATCTATGCCTTGCTCGAAAGCCTGGAGAATGGCCTGAATGTGGCCGCCGCGCTTGGGGTTTGGGCCATGGCCCTGCTCGGCGCAGGCCTACTGCTCGCCGCCGCTCTGATGGGGAAACGCTTCGGACAAATGTTCAAGGCGGGATGACCTGTGCTTTCTGCCCGACAAAATGCTCATCGCACAAAACGAAGCATTTTGTAACCACCTCTAAATCAGGATGTTGTGAAAAAGTCTCATCATGAGACTTTTTAGTGTCTTACGACTTGAATCAATTGCATTTTGGTCATGATTTCTTCGTTTTGGTTTCGGCGATGCCGGGTTAGGGGGAAAGTTCCGTTATTGCCATTCGGGGGTATTCCCTGTAGAAAACATGGCTCGTATTATCGTCAAGGATATCGAAGGTAGCAAAGGACAACCCGCGCATGGACCAAGCTCAACTCAACTGGATTACCAATTTCATCTGGGGTATTGCCGATGACTGTTTGTGTGATGTTTTCGTGCGCGGCAAATACCGCGACGTCATCCTGCCAATGACTGTCCTCCGTCGCCTGGGTGCCGTGCTGGAGCCGACAAAACAGGCTGTGCTCGAAATGAAGGCCGCTTTGGACAAGGAAAAAATCACCAACCAGGATGACGCCTTGCGCTCCGCCTCCGGCGATGAGGCTATTCGGGCCGAGATAGTCGCGGTGCTGGGGGCCGCGTTCCCGGAGAAATGGAACGCCACGCTCCCCGCGCTGGAGAAGCTGCTGGCGGACTGGTCGGACAGGTCGGACGAGTCTGAACCGGCCGACGAATCTGAGCCTCCCAAGAAAGGTATCCCCGACTCCCGCAAAAAGAAGCTTCTCAGTGAAGCCACCTGGAAACGCGACGCCGCTCTGGTGGCCACCGCCACCCGGCTCCGTGAAGTGCTGGGCGAGGGGCTCTTTGAGGATCACAACCTATTCCTTGCGAAGCTGGATTCCGCGCTCAAGAAACTTGACCTCAAACCCAGTGCCTCCGACCTCAAGCTTATTGTGGGGGCCGTCAGTTGGCGTGTGGAAGAGGCAGCCCCTGTTATCAAGAAAGTTCATAAGCCCGGCAAGGCCAAGGCCGACCCGTTGAACGGCCTGTTTGAAGCCAGGATCGGGGGCAAAACCTGTGTGGTCGAATACGAGCCCGACAGTGAACTCCGCGACTTCGAGCAAATCCCGTGCTGGAGGAGGGCGGGATTCCGGCCTTCATCCGTCGCGAAGTCCTGCCCTACACGCCCGATGCCTGGCTCGTTGAGGCCGACACCAAGATCGGCTACGAAGTCAGCTTCACCCGCCACTTCTATCAGCCTCCCCAGCTCCGTACCCTGGCCGAGATCAGCGCCGACATTCTCAAGTTGGAGCAGGAGACCGAAGGCTTGCTTCACGAGATCACGAAGGGGGGGGTGAAATGAGCGACAAATCCGCTCCCGTATCCAGCCTCATCCTCTACCAGACCGAGGATGGCCGTATCTTGACAACGCCATCGAGATCCTGAAAAACCAGCAACAGGTTGCGAAATGTGGATTCGACATTAGCCTACCGCTCGACAAAAAGCTCCTCGCGTAAAACGAGGCATTTTGTAACCATCTCTAAATCAAGATGTTGTGAAAAAGTCTCATCATGAGACTGGGTCAGGGCCCGGGGTGAATGGCTGATAAAACCTGTTGGCATCCTAATCTTATCCTGTATATCCTGTTCATCGATGTTAAATGAATTGGATTAAGGAGTAAGTCATGAAGGGAATAATACTGGCGGGTGGTTCCGGAACGCGGTTGTTTCCGCTGACGAAGGCGGTGAGCAAACAGTTGTTGCCGATCTACGACAAGCCCATGATTTATTACCCCCTTTCCGTCCTGATGCTGGCGGGGATCCGGGACATACTCATTATTAGTACGCCGCACGATCTGCCTTTGTTCCGTCACTTATTAGGCGACGGTTTGCAACTTGGCATCAAGCTTAACTATGTCGAGCAGCCAAAACCCGAGGGGCTGGCCCAAGCCTTTATCATTGGCCGTGAGTTTGTCGGGACCAGCCCGGTGGCTCTGATTTTGGGCGATAATATTTTCTACGGGCATAATTTCTCTGCCGTTTTGAAAGAGGCCAGTCAGTTGAACGATGGTGCTATGATCTTTGCTTATCCGGTGGCGGATCCGGAGCGCTATGGGGTCATTGAGTTTGATGAAGCCGGCAAAGCGCTTTCCATGGAAGAGAAACCGGAGCATCCTAAATCGAAGTATGCGATTCCTGGCCTTTATTTTTATGATAACCGGGTGCTTGATATCGCGGCCAGGCTCAAGCCATCGCCTCGCGGCGAATTGGAGATTACCGACCTGAATTTGGTCTATTTAAAGGCAGGGAAATTGAGGGTACATTCCCTGGGTCGAGGCTTCGCCTGGTTGGATACAGGGACGCATGATTCGATGTATCAGGCCGCCAGTTTTGTCCAGACCGTGCAGATCCGGCAGGGGTTCAAAATGGCTTGTATTGAAGAAATCGCCTTTTCAATGGGTTATATTTCCCGTGAGCAACTCAAGAACCTGGGCCGGGAGATGGCAAAGAATGAATATGGTCAGTATCTGATTCGCATGGCGGAGGAAGTTTAATTATGGCATGGCAGGTTATTTCGCAGGGGATCCCTGAGGTCAAGTTAGTCATTCCGAATGTGTTTGGTGATGCGCGTGGATTTTTCCAGGAGACGTTCCATGCCGAGAAATACTGCGAGGCGGGTATTACGGTGCCGTTCATCCAGGACAACTGGTCCCACTCGACAAAAGGAACCCTCCGCGGGCTTCATTATCAGCTGCCTAATCTGCAGGATAAGCTGGTCTGGGTTGTGAGTGGTGAAATTTTCGATGTCGCCGTGGATGTCAGGCGCAATTCTCCTACCTTTGGGCGTTGGGTGGGAGCGATTTTATCATCGACGAATCACTATCAGTTTTTCGTTCCTGCCGGATTTGCGCATGGGTTCTGCGTGATGAGTGAGGAAGCGGACTTCATGTATAAATGCAGTGCCTATTATTCGCCGAAAGATGAGAAAGGGATTCTCTGGTCCGATCCTACTCTGAATATCCCCTGGCCTGTCGCCACCCCGCTTCTTTCGAAGCGGGATGCGGGGATGAATCCGTTGGCCGATGTGAAAACGGAAGATCTGCCCGTGTACATTTGATCTACTCCAGATCCGCCCGGTTCTTGAAGAACTTATCCTGAATTTTCTCCATATAGAGATAGATGCCCGGTGTCACAAAGAGGGTGATAACCTGAGCGAAGATCATGCCCCCGACGATGACCAGGCCCAGTGGTTTACGGCTGGCGGCATCGGTGCCGAAGCCCATGGCAATCGGCATGGCGCCCAGAATAGCGCAGAGACCGGTCATCAAGATTGGGCGGAAGCGAACGACGCAGGCGCTATGGATGGCGTCATAACTATTCATGCCCTCTGCTTTCCGTTGGAGCGCAAAGTCTACCATTAAAATACCGTTTTTGGTAATCAGACCGAGCAAAACGAAGACCCCGATATAGGCATAAAGTGAAAGGGTACTTCCAAAAATAAAAAGTGTCAGAAATCCACCGAAAAGCGCCACCGGTAGGGTGGTGAGAATGGTGAACGGATGGATATAGCTCTCATACAACATTCCCAATACAATGTATTTTAAGAAAATGGCAATGAACAGCAGGAGGCCGAGACTGGCAATGGATTTTTTGAATTCCACGGCATCGCCGACGAAAGACCCCTGGACGGTGGGGGGGAGTATGGCGGCCGCCTTTTTTTCAATTTCCGATGTAATGACGCCCAGTGGGACGCCTGGAAAGGCGCTGAAGGAAATGGTGGCGGCTTCATGTTGTTGGGCATGAGGTACATTCTGGGGACCGGCATCCTCCGTCCACTTGATAATTGATTTGATGGGAACCAGTGGCCCATACGAAGAGCGGAGAAAGAGCAGCGCCAGGTCATCAGGAAGGCGCTGATTGGATTTTTGGATTTCAGGGATAACCTGATACTGATCCTGATCGGTAGTGAATTGAGTCACATATCCGCCAGCGAACGAGAGCGCCAGCGCTTGCTCAATGGAAGTGGCGGAGACACCCAGTGCCGAGGCGCGGTTCCGGTCAATCGATACGCTCAACCGGGGCATCGTGAGTTTGACGCTGTTCTGGGTGTTGAATGGATTTAGAAACCGAATCTGCCGGATTTCGCGTTCAAGTTGGAAAGCGGTTTTGTAAACCGTATCCCGATCCAATCCTTTCAAAAGATAGCCGTAATCGCTTCCTTGTGCGGTGGAGTCAACGCCGGAGCTGATTTTTAGAACCGGCATGGCCTTCATGGCGCAGAGCCCATCTGGAATTCTCATTGCTTGCATCATCAGCTTGGAGGAGATCTGGTCAATAGGGGCGCGTTCGCGTGGCGGTTTCAGACGAATGAAGACAAAGCCCATGCTCTGATCGGCGCCCGGTGCAAATCCGGTAACGCTACCCAGGCGGGCGATCGCAGGATCCTGCCGGAGTATGGCCATCATTTTGGTTTGATAAGCTTGCATCTGTTCCGATGATGAGCCCTGCGGCATGATCATGGCGCCGAAAATGAAACTGCTGTCACCCGGCGGCAGAAAATCTCCTGGCAAGGTGATGTAAAGTACGGCTGCACCGACAATACAGATGACCCAGGCGACTAGAGCCAGCCATTTGTGGCGCAGTTGGAAATGAAGGGCCTTGCCATATTGACGAATCATTCCCTGAATAAAGTCCGTGATCCCTTTTTGCAGGGCATTGGGGGCCTTTTCATGGTGAAGGATACGGGCACACATCATCGGCGAGAGTGTCAAGGCGAGAAGCGTAGAGACGATGACGGCAAAGATCACCGTGAGGGCAAATTCGCGCAGGTTACGTCCTACGGCTCCGCTCATGAACACCAATGGCATGAAGACGATGATCAGGGCGGCACTAGTGGAAATGACGGTAAAGGATATTTCCTTCATACTTTGCAGGGCGGCGGGAATGGGCTTTTTACCCTCTTCCAGATGGCGTACGGTATTTTCCAGCACCACGATGGCGTCATCCACCAGGAAGCCGACCGCCAGGATAATTCCCATTAAGGATAGGATATCGAGACTGAAGTTGGAGGGGAGCATCAAGAGGAAAGTGCCCAGCAGGGAAATGGGGAGAATAATACTGGGAATCACGGTTTCGCGGATACGGCCCAGAAAGAAGAAGATGACCAGTACGACCATCAGGAGGGCGATGCCTACGGTGATCTGAACGTCACGGAGGGAGTCCTTGATGGGTTCAGATCCATTGTACATGGTCACCATGGTAATGGTGGAGGGAAGTTCGCGACGGGCATCATCCAAAGCCAGGGTGACCCGGTTTGCCACGGCGACGGTGTTGGCGCCGCTGACCCGGGAAAGGCGCATGACTACGCATTGATTATGGACGGGTTCCGCGCCTTCGACATAGCGGATGTTCACCAGATCGTTGGCGAGGCTGTCCACGCATTGGGCCACGTCTTTGACTCGGATAGGGTTGTTGTTGCGGGTGGTGATGATCAACTCGCCGTATTCACGGGCGGTACGTAATTGCCCTTGCGGTTCAATGACAAAGGTGCGTTGAGCTCCATTCAAGCTGCCCCCGGGAATATTGGCGGTGCCGGTGGTAAGTGCCATTGCCAGTTCATCCACTCCAATTTGATAAGCGGCCATTTTTTCGGGGCTGAATTGAATACGGACGGCATTCTTGGCGCCGAATGCCTCCACCTTGGACACCCCTTCGATCATGCTTAATTTGCGTGCGACGACATGGTTGACATAGTCGTACAGTTCGCCGTGCGGCATGATATCGGAATAGAGCAACAGGTAATAGATTGGGGCGTCGGAGGGATTGAATTTCTGATAGGTGGGGGGACTTGGCAGGTCGGTGGGAAGGTTCCGGGTGGCCCGGGTGATGGCCGCCTGAACGTCAGGTGCCAATAGGTCTACATTGCGATTCAGACTGAATGCCAGGGTGATGGTGGTCACTCCCTGTTTATTATCCGAATACATGGATTCCAGCCCGTTAATCTGGGTGAATTCATTCTCAAGTGGGGTGGCGATGGTGGACGCCATGGTGGCCGGGCTGGCGCCCGGATAGGTGACGGATACTTGGATCACAGGATAATCCACGGTGGGCAGACTGTTAACGGGGAGTAGTAAATATGCCCACACACCGCCCACCACCATCAAAGTGGTGAGGAGGACCGTCATAATGGGACGCCGGATGAAAATTTCTGAAAAGCTCATAATAGTCTCTCTATTCTGCTTCTTCTCCCTGTTAGAGGAGAAGATTAGGGTAAGGGGTATCTTAGTTGCCTTAGTGTTGTTTCACTTCTTTTCCGGTTTCGCAGCCGGTAATTTGGTGGCATCCATTACCGTGGCGCCAGGACGCATCATTACCAGCCCCATTGTAATAACATTCTCGCCTGCGGCGACCCCTGACGTAATTTGGAGCAGGTCGTTGTTGCGCACACCGATCTTAACGGGGCGAAATTCTGACACATTGTTGGAATTGGCGACATAGAGGTAGGCGCTATCCTTGCTGAATTGCACGGCGCTTTCCGGCACCATCACGGCCTTAGGGATCGTGGACGCAATGATCCGGATATCAACGAACTGCTTTGCCCAGAGGACCTTGTTGGGATTGGGCACCTCGCCGCGGAGCAGGATGGCGCCTGTCAGGGGATCCACGGCATTATCGATAAACGAGAGGGTCCCTGTATAATGGTTGGTGTCGCCACGCGGTGTGATTTCGACCGGGATGGGGCCGACGGCCATAGCGCTGCGGATCTGGGGTAGGTATTGTTCTGAGAGGGTACACTCCAGACGGAGCGGGCTGTAGTTTCGTACATTGGTCAGGCGTGTCACACCGGCGGCCACAAGATTACCGGCATCCACATAACGCTTGGAACAAATACCATCGATCGGTGATACAAGCGTACAGCGGGACAGATTGAGTCGTGCCAGATCAAGTGCGGCTTGGTCAATGACCAGTTGCGCCTCAAGTGTGGTGACTTTGTTTTTGATGGTGTCAAACAGCTCCTGGGAAATAAGCCGTTTTTCCAGAAGCGGTTGGTTACGTCCAAGGGTGGTGCGGGCGAGTTCCAGCGCTGCGTTATCGGCGGCCATCATGCCTTCTGCCTGTTGTACACGCATTTGATAATCCCGCGGGTCAATCTGGAAAAGAGGCTGGCCATTGGTGACCACGGCACCTTCCTGAAACAGGATGCTGATCAGTTGGCCCGAAACTTGGGGAACAATGTCCGCACTTTCTTTATCCTGGGTATTTCCATAGGTCGTGATGATCACGGGGGTGTCTGCTTGGAGGGCCGGGGTCATCATAACCATGACCGGCGGTGCGGAAGGCGGTCCCGCTTTTTTCTGGCTGCAGGCGCTGGTGAGAAGCGTAAGGGCGGTGATGCTGAAGAGGGTGGTGGTCAAACGTGCGATGTTATTCATATTTATTCCTTGGTCTGAAGTCTAAAGTTGAGGGTTGAGAGTCTATTATCTAAAGGTTGGCTGGCCGCCTTTTTCAATGATGCCGGTGGCATGAGCCAAGTTAGCTAATGCCGTGAATACCTCTTGGCGCGCAACAATTTGCTGGCTACGTGCCTGGGCAAGTTGGGTTTCAGCATTCAAGACATCGAGAATGCTGTTGACGCCGGATTGATAACTTTCCATAGCCAGTTGCCAGGCGGCGGTGGCACTCTTGAGCGCGGAGAGACTGAACTCATGCAGGCGTAGAGCGGTCTCGTAATTCTGGAAGCGCGTCCAGATTTCCGTGCTGGCGCCCAGTTCAGCCTGTTTGAGTTGCGCGCGGGTGGCGTCTGCCTGTGCCTCGGCCGTGCGTTTGGTGCTCAACGTTTGGAAGCCGTCGAAGATATTCCATTTTACGCTGACGCCACTGGTATAGGCCCATTCATCATATGGAGAGGCCCGGTTGTTCATACCGTAGAGTTCGTTGTAGTTGCGGGCGACGGAACCATCGAGATACAACGACGGCCAGCGTGAGGCGTTGGCGACCTTGATGGCGGCTTCCTTGGCGGCTAGTGAGGCCCGTAAGGCGGCGAGATCCGGTCGTTGCGACAAGGCGGCATCAATAAAGTGCCTCATCTCCTGATTCGAGAGCGAAGCCGGAAGGTTGGTGGAGGGGGCGGCGATTTGGAGCATCGTATCGGCCGGTAATCCGACGGCCTGTGCCAGCAGGCCCCAGCTGATTTTATGCTGCCCCTGGGCATTTGCCAGCGCGTAACATGTTTGATCATATAGGGTTTGGGCCTGGAGTACGTCCAGATCCACGCCGACACCGGCATTACGGCGTGCGGTTGCTGCCTCCAGAATCACCTTGGTATCCAAGGCATTCGTGGCAGCCGCGTCTACACCTGCTTGGGCACTGACTACATTATAGTAGGCGAGTTCTGACGCGAGGAGGGTGTCCTGAATAGCCTGGTTGAAGGCAAAGTTACTGGCATAGACAGTCTGGAGCGCTTGTTCCACGGCGGCACTGCGTCCCCCGCCGAAGTTGAAAACAAGATAGCTCAATTGCAGACCGGGGCCGTAGGCCAGATTGTTCTGGTCATAGCTTTCAGGATGATCGGAAGTGGTGGTCCGGGTCATGTCTACTCCGGCGTTGACGCTGGGCAGGAAATAGCCCTGTGCATAACGAACCTGTTCGGAGGCAGCGCGAGCTTCGTACCAAGCTTTGCGGGTACCGGCGTTATTTTGGAGGGCAAGATCCGCAATGTCGGGTAACGACAGAGGCTTTGAGCGGTCGGTGGGGGTTTCGGCCCGGACTGCTTCCCAAACTTTATCCTGTTTTTGGGCGTCGGCTGGCGCGGCCCATATCGTCGTGGGCGAAGGGGGCGGGGGCGCTTGGACGCAACCGGAGATCACTGTCACCAGTGTGGCGGTGGCAAGAGACTGTAAAATGAATATTTTCATGATTTTCGACCTGATTTTTTAGTATTAGTGGCCTTTACAATAGTATCCACAACATTCTTGACATAGTCTTCAGGGGGGGCGGGGGTAAAATCGAACATAGTTTCGCACCATGCGTAGTGTGAAAGCGCCCCAAGGAAAGCCTGTGCCTGAATTTCGGGAGACGCCATTTCCATGCGCCCAGCTTTGATTTCCAGGTTAAAATATTTACAAAGCACCTCCATTTTTTGAATGGGGGGTGGGCACTGACCCGGGTGATGTTTTGGGATGGTAACGCCGCTCGAAGTCACCATCATCATGCGCGGAAGAATCAGGCGGAGTTGGTTGAGGAGATGAGCCCCCGCTGTTTCAAGGGTGGTACGAATATCACCTTTTCCGGCCGATGCCATCAGGCAGTCCCCCCAGGATTGTTCGACTGACTCCACGTTCATAGCGGCGAGGAACAGTTCACATTTGCTTTTGTAATGCTTGAACAGGGATCCTTCCGATACGCCGGCAGCTTTGGCAATGCGCGCGGTGCTGGCTTTGTAGCCATGGGTCATGAAGACCTCGCGGGCTGCCTCAAGAATCTTGTCAGGTTGTATGGATACTGGGCGTGACATTTAATATCCTAGTTCTTTAAAAAGTAAGCGCTCACTCATTAATAAATTTGCACTTTAATGTCAATAGGGAATTCTGGCTTCTCTTTTTTTATCTCACTGTCATACTCGCCCCCATGTCTGCTGATCAAATGATTGAGATTTATACAGATGGTGCCTGTTCCCCGAACCCCGGACGGGGTGGGTATGGGGTGATTATTGTACAAAATGAGCGGCGGCGGGAATTCTCCGGCGGCTTTCATAAGACCACCAACAATCGGATGGAAATTCTGGCGGCGATTGAGGGCTTGAAGGGGGTCACTTCCGGGCAGGCGGCGGGCCTTGCGATCACCATTTTCAGTGATTCCCGGTATTTGGTGGATATGTTTAATGAAGGACATGCCAAACGCTGGCGTTCAAAAGGCTGGATGCGGGGGCCGAAAGATCGCGCGAAAAATGAGGATCTCTGGGGGGCTCTGCTGGATCTCACTGCGGATCATGGTGTCAAATTCATGTGGGTCAAGAGCCATAATGAACATCCTGAGAATGAGCGGTGTGATCAGTTGGCAGTCGAAGCCCGCCAGCAAGCCAATCTTCCGGTTGATCAGGCATATGAGGGCGGGATGCCGGTGAGCAGCAAGCAGAATTCAGAAGAACAATTGGTTCTGTTATGAGTGGTAACCCACGGTCTACTGTTCTTATCCTTGCTCCGATCCGTGGTGTGACCGATGCCGTGTATCGGGATGCATTTGCTGGTTGTTTTGGTGGCTTGGATGGTGCGGTGGCGCCTTTTTTGCAACTGCGTCAGGGGCATTCCCTGCGGCCAGGTGAATTGCGGCAGGTGGCTCCTGAAAACAATCGCGTCTTGCGCACGATTCCACAGGTGCTGACGCATCATGCCCCCACCTTTGCTGCGGCCTTACGTGAGTTACACGACGCCGGCCATAACGAAGTGAATTGGAATCTGGGGTGTCCTTATCCGACGGTGGCAGGGCGTGGGCGGGGGGCCGGTTTGCTCCCTGATGCCAAGAAAATTGATGCCATTTTGGCAGAAGTCATGAGAGATGTGCCCGTTCAGCTTTCCGTGAAAATGCGGTTGGGGTATCACGATCCGGATGAATTTCAGGCCGTTATCGCAGTGCTCAACCAATATCCCCTCAAGGAAGTGATTCTGCATGCACGGACCGCTGACCAGATGTATGAGGGCTTGGTGGATGTCAAACGGGCCGCTCAGGCGCTGGCCCTGTGTCGGCCTCCCTTCGTCTATAATGGCGACATTACCAGTCTGGCAGGATTTCTTGAGTTGCGCCAGCAGCTTCCCGCGACAACTGTCTGGATGATGGGGCGGGGTGCTTTAGGGAACCCTTTTCTGCCCGCCCAGATTAGAGGGGTGCCTTTGCCGCCGTCAGAGACCCGCCGCGCTCAGCTTATCAAGTTTCATAGTTTGTTGTTCGAAGGCTACGGCCAGTGGTTGAGTGGCGATCAGCACCGGATGGATAAGATGATGGAGCAGTGGGAATATTTGTCGCGTTTGTTTGTGGATCCCCCATTAGTTCTTTCCCGCATCCGCCACAGCCATGCCCGAAATTATGAGACGGCGGTGGATTGGGCCTTTGCGCAAGCTTTGCTGTAAAGCATGAGCACTTTTCCTGCGTGATCAAAATCCCCGTTACACTCCTATTTGGAGAGGTGTGAGAATTGCCAGTGTGCGAGTCGCTTCAAAGCGGAGTTCTTGTTTCAGTCGGGCGGTGTCGAAGATGGCGGCGTAGCGGTTCTCGGGCTTCTCAAAGTATGAGATATCCACCTGATTGCCCCACCAATGCCGCAACTGTTCAGCGGTAGGCACCTTGGACCATGCGTGGGTACAGACGCCGTTGACAATGCGCAATCCCGGTTTCAAGGGAGTCTCTACGGCAAGGATAAATAGATCCACGGCATCGTCTAATACCATGTAGGTCAAGCCGGCCAGACACCATGGTCCGCGACTACACAACCCCTTGGGCATTGGGGTGTCTTCGCCGGTTGACGCCAAGCGGATGTTGAGAATGTCGAGATCCGGTTTCTGGCGGCAAAGGTACCGCGTAACTTCCTCCATCAGGTATTTTGAAAAGCCGTAGCCGTCTCGATCCTGACAGCCGTCCTCATCGCCAATAGGCAGGCGCTGGGGCACCATGTCGGCGCGTTGGAGCCCGATGGCCGCAATCGAACTCGCCAGAACCATCTTCTTGCAGCCGTGCGAGGCCAGATACTGCAACAGTACGCGGGTTCCCTCGACATTGACCAGGATGCCTTCGCATTCAATGCACCCGCCGGTCACAGCCGCTAGATGGACAACGGCGTCGATCTTGTGCTCATCCAGTTGAGACAGATCCTCCCGGTTGGTAAAGTCGCCGCGGACAACCGTAAATCCTTCACCTTTCGGGCAATGCCTGCTCATCGCGATGACGGTATGTCTCTCCTTCAATTGATGGATCAGGCGGTTGCCAATCAGTCCACTTGCTCCAGTAACCAGAACTGTACTCATGATAAAAATTCCCCAATGCTTCAGGTTATTTCTTCAACCCGTTTTCAGTGGGCACTTAAAACCAGCGACTTTGATGGAATGGTTTGCCCGATAAGATGCTCCCTATATTCGCAAAAAAATGAACATGGATATACAGGATTTACAGGATAATTCGGGAACCAGGAAAATTCTGAAACACTGTTGGCCTCCTGATCTTGATGATTTCGGCGAAATCCACGCGCCGGTCATCCTCATCGATTATCGCAACAAGGCCTGGGCTGAAACTCTCAAAGACTATATAGAAAGTCATTTGGGTCAGAAAATCACTACAGAACAATTGGCGGTGGCGGTCGGTTGTTCCGCTTCGTTTGTGGCGCATCACTTCGAAAGTGAATTCGGGCGAACACCCCGTCAATATATTCTGGAACGCCGGATGGCGGAGGCGCGAAGTATGCTTGAGAGCGGATCCAGTGTTCTGGGCACGGCAGACCGGCTTGGTTTTTACGATGCCTTTCATTTTTCCAAAACCTTTAAGCATTTCTGGAAAAAATCACCCATCTGTTTTCGCGCGACCGTATTCCCTTCTTGACGGTTATGCCGGACAAAACGAAGATAAAAACATAGATGATTACTAATAAAGAGATCCAAGAGCGGGTGGCCCGGATGCAGGGATTGATCAGGGAAAAGGGCCTTGATGGGGCCTTATTTATATTCCCGATCGATGTCTATTATTTTTCCGGTACGTATCAGAATGTAACCTTATGGCTGCCGGCGGAAGGTGAGCCGATGATGTTGGTTCGCAAGAGTCTGGCGCGGGCCAGAGTGGAGAGTCTGATCGCCGATGTGCGGCCTTTCCCGGCGAGCAAAGATTTTCCGGGTCTGTTTTCTGAGGCGGTGCGCAAAGTGGGGTTGACCTTTGATGTGGTGCCGGTTCAGCAGCTGAATTACTACAGCAAATTGCTGCCGGGTATTGAATTTGTGGATATCTCTGCATTGAACCGCGAGATTCGTTCGGTCAAATCCCCCTTTGAACTGGAGCAGTTACGATGCAGCGGACGGTTGGTTGGTGCCGTCTATGCCCAGGTGCCTCAGTTTTTAAAAGTCGGCATGCGGGAAGTGGATTTGGCGGCTGAGTTTGAGTATCGGCTGCGTAAGGCGGGGAATGAGGGGTACATTCGGTTGAGAGCCTTCAACCAGGAACTCTTTATTGGGCTGGCGACTTCTTCCGGTGGGGCTTCGCCTGGGGGCTTTGATGGTGCGGTTACGGGACGAGGCTTGTCCCGTGCAGCTCCCTATGGAGCCTCGTTTGAGATGATTCAGGCCAATGCGCCAGTGTTTCTGGACTACACCGGTATTGTGAATGGATATATTGCGGACATGACCCGCGTTTTCGTGGTGGGTGAGTTGGATTCAGCATTGCAACGTGCCTTTGATGTTGCACTCGAAATACAGGCATTCCTGCAAAGCGTTTTGAAGCCGGGTGCCATTTGCGAAGAGCTCTATTTCCGATCGGTCGAAATGGCTGAACGGGCTGGCTTGGGCAAATATTATATGGGCATGCCGGGTGAGCAGGCACGATTTGTCGGACATGGGGTTGGTTTGGAGTTGGACGAATATCCCATTCTTGCGAAGGGGTTCAAGGCCCCGCTTCAAGCGGGGCAGGTTCTTGCGATTGAACCCAAATTTATTATTCCCGGGAAAGGGGTTATGGGTATCGAAAACACCTTTGCCGTCACGGGTGTTGGAGGTGAAAAATTAACCGATATTCCTGACCAGATTGTGTTTTTGTAAGAGGAGGAAATATGAACAAGCTCTGTATTTTTCTCGGAATGACCATTCTGGGTTGGATTGGCTGGTGGCTGGGCTCATGGATAGGCGATATGACAGCCTATGTGGTAAGCGGTATTGGCAGTATGGTGGGCGTGTATGTCGGTTGGCGGATCAATCGGGAATATTTTGGATGAAGATCAATGGACAGGGAAAAGGCGATGCGCTACATTCTGAGCCCATTATTTCTCATCTGAAAGCGAACGGAATCAATGACGACAATTAAATCAATGCGGTGGTTGGGTGTGGTGACTTGCGCGGTGGTGTTGGCGGTGGGGAGCAGCAGTGTCCTTGCGGAGGCTCATGCAACCAAGAAAACAACGGCTTCCGCGAAAAGTAGTACTTTAAAAAAGTCTTCGGGCCGGGCCGCGTTGCCTAACCGAGCGGTGGATCCTTGTCTGGGCGCGATTGTGGTGGATGCGGCGACCGGGCAGGTTTTGGCTGAAGAGAATGCCGATGCTGTCGGGTATCCTGCCAGTGTCATTAAGCTGATGGATATGATGGTTCTGCTGGATCAAGTGTCTGCCGGCAAAATCAGTCTGAGCAATGCTGTGACCGTAACCGCCGAGGCTGCAAAAATCGGTGGCTCACAAGTGTATTTAAAGGAGGGAGAGGTTTTCACGCTGGAAGACCTCATGTATGCCCTGATGATTCAGTCGGCCAATGATTCCGCCATGGCTATGGCGTTGAGCGTGGCGGGTTCCTCTGCCGGTTTCGTCGAGATGATGAATAAGAAGGCGGCCGAACTGGGCATGACCAATACGAAGTTTAACTCGGTTCATGGACTTCCTCCGGTCGCAGGACAGGGGCCTGATACGTCCACGGCCCGGGATCTGGCCAAACTCGCTTGTGCCTTGATTGCCCAGCATCCTGAAATATTGAAATTTACGTCAACTCAGGTGCGAAATTTCCGGCCTAACGCTACCCCCGGACCATTTGTGATGCGTACCCACAACCACTTGTTACAAAAGTTTCCAGGTTGTGATGGTTTGAAAACGGGCTATTTTACAGCGGCGGGGTATTCCATTGTAGCAACGGCTCAGAAAGGCGGACGACGTGTGATAACGGTTGTATTAGGGAGCAAAGGCAATCTCGGAAAAGTCCGTGATGCCAAGGCGATGGAGTTGCTTTCCAAAGGCTTTGCGGCCTTGCCCCCGCTTCCTCCTCCGCCCGTCATTCAAACTGTGACGACTAACCTGCCTGCGGCCTTGCCCGTGACTGAGGAGCCCGTCCCCGAGACTCCGCATATGGGTTGGCTCAAGATCGCTGGCATCGGTTTAGCTATCGGACTGGTTGCGTTAGGCATCGGCAGCTTCTTTCTAAAGAAGCGCTCGCGAAACGATTTCTAACTCTATGAAGATCATTAGGCTCATCATATTCCTGGGGTTGTTCCCAGTGATGGGCCTGATGTTTTCCGGGTGTTCCACGCCGGAATTACGGGGGACGCCTTATTACACTACCGAGACCGAGACCGATACCAAGGCGGCCAAGGATCGCATTCCCCTGTGGCCCATTGTCTACTACAAGAGCCCAACTCTTTCGGTGCTTTGGCCGTTTTTTGAGAAATCTGACGAATATCTTGCCTTGCGCCCTTTGTATTCGGTGTACGGTTTAGATAAACGGGAAAAAGTATATAGCTTGCTTTGGCCGTTGGGTCAGTTCGACCGGGGCGAGAAAGAGAACCGGTTCTTTCCCATGTTCTGGGGCGAAGGCTATGTGGTTGGCTTTCCTTTATATTGGCATTTTGGGCATCCGCTGAGCGCAGGGGGTGGCACCGATGCGCTTATTCCTCTTTGGTTCTACACAAAAAGTGGGCGTGGATATTCAATGAATATCCTGTGGCCTTTCATTAATTTCAAGGATACGGTTGATGGGCGCGGGTGGCGTGTGTGGCCTCTGGCGGGGAGTTATTCGGACGGTGTCAGCGATTATTATCGTTTTATGGCTTGGCCAATCTGGCATCAGTGGGGCTCTGGAACGTGTGAAAAGGGCGAGGCGCTTCTTCCGCTTTATGTCCGTGGTAATTCATCGCAAGCGACTTGGTTTTATTCCCTTCTGTATTCCCGCTATCGTGCGGACGATCGGCGGTGGGATCTTCTTTTTCCTGCTTATTATTCAAGTCAGAAGGGCGATCACCGGTTGCTGGTCACTCTATTGGGTGGCATGAGTCAGGATACAAACGGGCTAGGCTGGGTGGTGCTGCCGCTTTTATCTGGAGGCCGCCAGACTAGGAACAGCAGTGAGACTTGGCTGGTGGGGCCGTTGGTGCATTTCGGGCAACATACCAATTCCGTGAGCAGTCATGTTTTCCCATTTTACTATTCCTGCAGCAATCAGCTTGGACGGATGTTTCTATCCATGCCTTGGTCGCGTCGGGTCTCCAATGACAGTAGTAACTGGCAATTGATTCCGCCCTTTATGTTGCGCATGGTGCAGGGAAAGGACCATCAGTTATATACCCCTCTTTACACCGCGGGATCCCGGCGCAATGGTACAGAAACCTGGCAAAGCGTGCCCCCGCTCTGGTATCGGAGTGAGGGGCCGGAGGGTAAGACGGTGGCAACGCTGGCAGGAGGATGGCAAACACGGAAAGATGGTCAGAGTTGGATGATCTGGCCGCTGCTATCAGGCCAGAAGTGTGATGCGAATGGGCGCGACTTGTGGGTGATGGCTCCGTTCTTCCGGTGGCATCGTGACAAGGCGGGAGTGTCGCATCATTTATTGCCGTTCTACTGGTGGGATGGACGGGATGACCGGCTGATTTCGCCGGTATTTGCCAAGTGGGGAAATGCGAAAAACGGAACCAAAAAGATGGTGGTGCCGCCCTTGCTAACGTATTACTCAGCGACACCAAAGACTAAAGATTTGTGGACGGTGGCCGGTATGGCCCATTTCAGTTGGGGCGAGGAACCTGGTTCCTCTCATGTTCTGCCGCTTTATTATCAGGATCGCTCCGAAGACACTTTCATTTCCCTGCCTTGGTCGCGGTGGAACTGGGGCAACACTTCCACGAACACTCTCATTGCGCCAATGCTTTCGTGGATGACGTGTTGTCAGGATCGGGCGGATCTGTGGGCGGTGGGTCCCCTGGCACATATCAGTTGGGGGAAAAAGGCGGGAGCTTCGCATGTGTTCCCGCTGTTCTATCAGGACAAGGGCGAGGACACCTTTATTTCCCTGCCCTATGCCCATTGGAACAGGGGCGAGTCGGAATACGATTTATATCCACCCCTGCTATCCATGATGACCCATGAGGGCAACGAGAAACAGTTGGATGCCCTATTGGGTCTGTTCTCGGAGCGTTGGGGTGGGGAGCGGCATCCTGGGTATTTATTACCCCTTTATTATCACGATAATTGGGATACATTCTATACCCTGATATTTGGCTGGAACCAAGGGGATTCTGATCATGGCTTTTATTATCCTCTCACCCCTCTGCTTGGGATACGAACCGGGAAACATTCCGGGGGATGGGTGTTCCCGTTGTGGTCGCGTGACTATGACAAGGAGACCAAGACCACCACGGGAACCCTATTGTGGGGGAGTTATTCCCGTGATGACCGGTGCCGGGAGGCGTCGTTGATCCCGGTTTTTGAATATAAGAATCGGGGCGCTTTGGACACGGTAACCTCCACCAACTCGTGGGGGGAGACCTATGGCAAAACTTTCTGGAGTCTGCCGGCGTGCTGGTATCGGAACACGGTGGAGGTGACGCCCGTCAAGAGTCAGGACGGTAAGCCTACAGGTAAGCTGGCCGTGTCATCTGCGAAGGATAATGGGTTCTTCCCCTTCTGGTCATACACTCACCTGAAGCCGGATTCGGGGCCTGAACAGATATTTGGATCGATGTTGTTGCTCCTTTATGATTTCAAGACAACATGGGGTACGGGCCTCGAAGGCAGTGGACTGCAGCCGAAGGAGGAGTACGTTCGTAAACGGGTGCTCTGGCGTTTGTATCACTACGAGCGGCACAATGAGGATGTGAGTGTGGATATATTTCCTGCCATTACCTATGATCGTACGAAGGATGGATTTCGGCGCTGGGCCTTTCTGTGGCGTGCCTTTCGATATGAGCGTGGCCCGGATGGCAAAAAGCTTGATCTGCTCTACATTCCTGTTTTTAGGGGATCACTTCTCTGAAGGCAAGATTAGGGTTGTCCTTTGCGGCCGTTGTCCCGTGTGTGTTTCGGTTTACGTGGGATCTGGTCTGAGGCTGGCTGGCTAACGGCTTTCAGGCTTGAAGAAGCGGTATAGGGGGTAATGGCCGCTTTGATGATGGCAATGCCGCGTTCCGGCTCAACGTGAATTACCTCACACAGGCGGACGAACTCCTCCACATCAAGCCGCCGCTCACCTGCTTCCACTTTCTCGACCCAGGAATGCGAAATACCCATCCGTATGCCAACTTCGCGCATAGAAAGTTTACTGGTGGTTCGGTGTGTCCGAAGCCAAGCCAGTAAGGCGCGATAAGACGGTGAGTAAATACTTTTCATAAAGAAATTATACCAATAACAGAATCGTTACATGTACCCAAATCGGGGACTGCCTAGTGTAAGTATTTGCTTGCGCAGCAATATATTATGGTAAAAAATAAATAATTACTTGTACCCATAACGGGTACGTGATACTAAGCCGAAATACTATTTGGATAAAGTTTGTCTGGATTATAAAAGGGGATCGATTGAGGGCATGCAGGGAGAATGAGAGAGAAGAATCTAAACGAAAAATGGCGGCTGACGTGCATTGCGCCGGCGGGTGCGGAACGGATGGCGCTGACGGGTGTCGTACCTGGCGGTCATGTGCATCTTGATCTGTTACGTGCCGGGCGCATTCCCGATCCGTTCTGGCGTGATCAGGCTGAGGCCTGTAAGTGGGTGGAGCAATGGGACTGGGCTTATGAGCGCGAGTTCGTTTTGAGTGATGATTGGTTCGACGCATGGGTGGCGTTGGAATTCGGGGGACTGGACACCTTTACGAAGATCACTTTGAACGGGCAGGCCATTGGAAACACGACCAACATGTTTGCCCCCTATCGATTCGAGGTTGGTTCGATTCTGAAGCCTGGCCGCAACTACCTGCGTGTTCATTTTGATAGCATCGGGAAACACATAGCCGGCAAGCCCACTGAACATGAGCGTGCGTTTGGTATGCCTGAGCGCATTTACATACGCCGAAGGCAATGTACTTTTCACTGGGACTGGGTGAATCGGTTCGTAAGTTGTGGGATATGGAAACCGGTCAGGCTGGTTCGTTACGACCGAGCCCGAATAACAGACGTGCATGTTCAGACTCTGCGGATTGACCGGCCAGGCATGATTGTTGCGGACAGCGCCGAGGTGCTGGTTCAGGTTGAAACGGAGCGCAGAACGAAAGAGTCGGTTTACGCCAATGTGGAAATTGTGAGCCCCAGCGGCGGTCATGCGGTATGGTCCGTGTCTGAGGAACTCCCTTCCAATCAGGCGACCTGGCGTCTGTGTTTGGACAACCCCAAGCTCTGGTGGCCGACGGGTTATGGGAAACAACCAATGTACTGCTGTCAGTTTAATCTGACTGCCCAGGATGGGACCCTGTTGGATTCGCGGAAGTTGCGGTTTGGTATCCGTACGGTAGAGATTGAACAGGCGGCGGCTGTTTCGCGCAACACAGAGGAGGCTCAACTGTCTGCCATTCATCCGGTTGTGGAGGTTGCCAGTGATGGTACACCGGGTTACGGTTTTATCGTTCGCGTCAACAATGAACACATTTTGTTGGCGCCACAAGATTGTCAAGAGGATCCCTGATCCTCGTCTGACGTTTTAGGAACGAAATGAGGTGTTATGGGCTTTTCTTATACGATATCGCTATCGGGGAATCATATTCAGATTGTTGGCATCGGTGAAATTACCACTCTTGACTGCATCGAGGAAATTGAGCGCGTCATGTCCGATCCTCGTTGTCGCCCTGATTCCACCGCGCTCATTGACCTGAGGGATGCCACCTATAAGCCCAGAACTCAGGAGGAAGTCATCCATATTGCCGAAGTACTGGAAATGTTCAGTTCCATGATGCAAAACAACATTGCCATTGTTGCCAGGCGAGCCACGCTTTTTCCTGCCGAGATTCTGTCCAGTCATGTCCGGAAGGCGATAGACGTCAAGATTCGTGTTTTTGTGGATCTTGCTGCGGCCGAAGCCTTTTGCAGGGGCAGGCACAACTAAATCTCAAGTGGAGCCAGTTCGTAAGTAAGTTGGTACCGAGATGCGCAACACGCTCGCCCGCTTACCTGTGGGCTTGAGTGTGTAGCGATTGAGCATGGCGGGGATCAGGCAGGTACGTCCGCCAGGGATGATGTCGGTGCCGGCTTCGCACAGGATCTGGATATCGTCCTTTTCGCTGAAGAGGGCATGGAAGCTGGCGCCATCGTGCTGGATAAAGAATGGGGCCGAAATGTCCAGTCTCTCCAGCCGGAAATACGGCGAGATAACCAGTTCGGTTACCAGCGCGCCGGGTTTGTCGCTGATCGGGCGGGGGGTGGTTTTCACCGGTGCATGGTCCGCCCAGTGGATGACCTTGAGCGCCTGTTCCAGATGGAGTTCCCGCGGCTTTCCGGCTTTATCCACTCGTCCCCAGTCATGAACGCGGTAGGTGGTGTTGGAATTTTGCTGAACCTCGAGAATGAGCATCCCTTCGCAGATGGCATGGATGCGACCGCCGGGAATGAAGATGGTGTCGCCAGCGGTTACAGGGATGGATTGCAGAGCCCCTTCAAGTTTTCCAGCCTTGAGTGCGTTGAGGAACGCGGCTTTATGAATGCCGGGTTTGAGGCCGACAAAAACCTGGCCGCCCTTTGGGGCGTCTAGAATATGCCAGGCCTCGGTTTTGGCCTCACCGCTACCGAGAGCAGCGGAAGCATCGTCCGGATGGACCTGAATGCTCAGGCGTTCTTTGGCGTCGATCAATTTTACAAGCAGGGGAAAGAATTGGGATTGAATGCCATGGCCCAGCAATCCCTTGCCAAAGTGGGAGACGAGCGCGGCGAGGGACTTTCCCTTAAGGGGGCCATTGGCCACAAGGCTCATGCCTTCGGGGCGGTCGGATAGTTCCCAGGATTCAGCGTAGACGCCTCCGGGTTGGTTCCGGTTAAAGTGGACAGGAATGCGGTTGCCGCCCCAGATGTAATCCTTGTAGACGGGCTCAAGAATAAATGGATAAAGCTCGGGTGTTTTCATTGGGAGAATGTTTACCACTTAGAGGCTGAGGGTGGGAAGTAATTTGCACAAATGCCATGAGCATCCCCTAGGATACAAGGTGATCAGTTATAGGCCATTGATGATTTTGCTGTTTCGTTGGGTTGCGCTTGATTACACTTTAAAACCATTCTAACCTTGCCGGACAGATTTCTGATTTCGGAGCTAATTTAGTGTATTGAAAATACAATGATGAACAAAAAATCATCTTCTAATAGTGTCTGTGGCCTCAGTTCGTTGGCTGTGCTAGGGCTCATGTCGGTTGCCGCTCCGACTTCGGTAACGGCGGAGGCAGGTGGGCAACCTGAAAGGATTGCCCTTTGGGTAGGGCAGGCGTCTGTAGGGGGCGGAAAGTTTGTGGTGGCTGACGCGTTCGTTACCATTCATCGTCCTGCGAAACCCAATGGCGCGGCCATGGTCATTTGTCCGGGAGGTGGGTACGGTGGGCTGGTGACGGGGGCGGAAGGGCACGGGATTGCGGCTTGGCTGAACCGGTATGGCGTTGTGGGTGTGGTTTTGGAGTATCGACTTCCGCATGGGAATCCGGTCATTCCGCTTCTTGATGCCCAGCGTGCCATCCGCTTGGTTCGTTCCAAAGCCGGGGAATGGAGCTGTGATCCCAAGCGCATAGGGATCATGGGCTTTTCTGCAGGAGGGCATTTGGCGGCTACAGCGGCGACTCACTTTGATGGCGGAGAGGCTCAATTGGCAGACCCGGTCAACCGATTCGGTTGTCGACCTGATTTCGCCATATTGATCTACCCGGTTATTACGATGGGGCCGGAAACTCATGGGGGCTCGAAATATAATCTATTGGGGCCCGCTCCCACGCCTGAGGGTGTTGAATTATATTCGAATGAAAAACAGGTGACGGACCGAACGCCGCCAGTTTTTCTTGCCCATGCCAAGGACGATAGAGTCGTTTCTCCGGATAATAGTCGGATGTTTTATGAGGCACTCCAGGCACACAAGGTGGCGGCCAAGTACCTTGAACTGCCTTCGGGCGGCCATGGGCTGAATGGTTACAAGGGGCCCATGTGGGATGCGTGGCAGACTCAATCCCTGCAATGGCTGTCGGAGCAGAATATCATTCCCAAGCCCCTTGCGCCTTAAATTTATCGGGGTTTGGTCAATGATCTGGAGTAATAATAAATTTGAACAGAAGAATGAAAAATTACTAAAATGCAAAAGGGAATCGAAACCATTCTGCCTGAAATCAGTTCTATCGGGAATCTGATCTTCGATCCAATCTGGTCTGAAAAAAATCATTCATCACATTCCTGTGAACTCATTCACATCATTTCCGGGCACGTGAACGTGATCATGAACCGGCAGCGGATTTCGGCCGCTCCCGGGGATACGGTCATCATTCCTTCAAAGACTTTGCACCGGGATGATTTTGACATCAGTTCCGGTCTTAAGGTTTTCATGATTCATTTTTCGTGGAAATATGAAGCGGATTTGTTTTCGCAGGTTTCCTGTGTTTCTCTTCCCAAGATGCCGGAGCCGCAGAAGGAGTCGTTGGCGAGGCTGATCCAGCATTTCCGGCATGAATTTATCAGCGGTTCTGCGGGCAGCAGTACGGTTGCCAGGATCCGTTTGGCTGAAATCCTGATGAGGCTGATGGCGCTAAGTGCAGGTCAGAAGAGTAAAAATGTGTCTACCTCAAAATCAGAGTCCGGAAAACAGCGGCGTGCCTGGTTGTTCGACAAGGCAAAAGAATTTTTGCAGAATAATTACCAGCATCCCATTGCGCTTGAGGACATCGCCCATGAACTTAAGGTGAGCACCTATCATCTTTCCCATATCTTCAGCAAAGAAAGTGATTTCTCCCTTTTCGAGTTTCTCACGCAGATACGCATGGAAAAAGCACGAAGCCTGCTTGAGGAAGGGCGGATGACGATTTCTGAAGTGGCTTATGCGGTAGGATATAATAACAGCAATTATTTTTCCAAAGTGTTTCATAAGTTTTTTGGTTTCCCGCCGAACAGTATCTACAAAAAGAAGGTTCCCTTCAGAAAAGCCTAAGCAACTTCCTTTCCAAGATAGCAATACGTTACTCTTTACGGTTCCGTCAGTGGGGTCTATCCTTTGACTCTTCACAACCAAGTAAAGGAGTTCAACGTGGAAAAACTGGCAATCAACGGCGGCGCGAAAACGATTCTGGACGGCACCCTAAAAGTGTGGCCACCCATTGATGACATTGATCGTAAGATGGTGATGGATTCCCTTAACGGCCACGAGCATGCCTTTGGCCCTAATTGTGCGGCGTTTCAGAACGAATATGCTGCCTGGAATGGCAATCAGTATGCGATCACCACCAACAGCGGCACGGCCGCGTTGCACATGGCCTTGGTCGCCTGTGGTGTTGGGGCTGGCGATCATGTTCTGGTTACATCCTATTCATGGTCTTCCAGTGCCACCTGTATTCTGCACCATAATGCGATCCCGATCTTTGTGGATATTGATTTCGATACCATCAATATAGACGTTAACAAGATTGAAGAGGCCATCACGCCGCGAACCAAGGCCATCGTTGTTGTCCATCTGCATGGGTTGATGGTGAATATGGACAAGGTGCTTGCCATAGCGAAAAAGCACGATCTTCGAGTGATCGAAGATGCCTGCCAGGCGCACGGTGCTTTGTTCAAGGGGCGTAAAGCCGGAACCTTTGGAGATTGTGCCGCGTTCAGCTTTAACCAGAATAAGTGTCTTTGTTCGGGTGAGGGCGGTATGTTTGTCACCAACGATGAAACCCTTCGTGATTTGGCGGCGCAACTCTGGTCGTTTGGTGAGACCAGAACTCCGTTGGAACGTCGGGACTACCATGCGTATGCCTTGGGCTGGATGTACCGCAACAATGATCTCACCGCTGCTTTTGGACGCGCCCAATTGACGAAAATGGATTATTATTTCCAGGTTCAGCGTGAAAATGGGGCCCTGTTGAACAAGCTTCTAAAAGGTCTGAAAGGGCTGATTATTCCTTTTGAACCCAAAGACCACACTCATAATTGGTACAACTACACTTCTCGTGTAGATATGAAGGCCATCGGTTGGAGTGGAGATCCGGCGGTGATGCGAAATGCCATCATGCAGGCCCTTCAGGCGGAAGGGGTGCCGGTGGGAGTATGGCAGAGCTTTATCCTGCCGGATATGACCGTGTTTAAGGCAAAAAATGCCTACGGCAAAGGTTGCCCCTGGTCATGTAACGGTGCTGGTGATGGAGTTGAGTATATACCGGGAAATTATCCGGCTGCCTTGAAACATTCAGCCACGCATTTTGGAATGACGACCCCGCTCCGCGCTCCCCATGGTGCCGAGGTGGTGAAACTGGTCGCTGCCAGTTTCCACAAAGTGTTTGGGAACATTGATAAGTTGGACGTGAAATGAAAGCCGGTTTTGCTGAAACCGATATTACGCCCCCTGCGGGAACAAAAAAGGGCGGATGGATGCAGGATCTGGAAGCAAGAACTTTTCTGGATCCGCTGTATGCCAAAGTCGCCGTATTTCAAGACGACCAGGGGGGCCATGCGGCATTTATCCAGTTGGATACCCTGAGTGTCAGGTGGAGCGACGTGGATGACCTTAGAAAGCGGATTGCCGCCGAAAGTGGCTTTCCCGGGGATAAGATCATGGTTTCTGCTTCGCATAATCATGCGGGACCGGCGATTGCCAGGCTGGCACCGGTTGAGAAGGAGAAAGCCTATCTCGAAACCATGAAGCAAAAATGTGTCGCTGCATTTACGCAGGCACTGGCCGGCCTTGAAGAGATGGAGGTTGGTTTCTCAAGTGTCTTTGAGTGTGATGTGGCCTTTAACCGGCGAACGGTGATGCGGGATGGAACTGTTGCAAGTCAGACTTCTTTTCCCTCGAGCCCGGATGCATTGTACATGGAAGGTCCGATTGATCCAGAAGTCGCGGTCGTCATCGTAAAAAATAAAAGCGGGGAAAGGCTGGGTGCATTGGTGAACTTTGCCTGCCATCCGGTGCATCATGGTGGCTCGGATGAAATATCCGCAGGATATCCGGGTGTTCTGGCGGCGAAAATGAGGGAATGGGGTTGCCCGGTAACGCTGTTCCTCAATGGCGCCTATGGCAATGTCATCACTTATGACTTCCAACGCGGTATGGATGTTTCAAAAGAGCAGGCGGGCGAACGACTTTTCGAAGACGTCAAAAAAGCATTTGGGCAGATGACTTTCCTGACGGATCTTTCCGTTACTGCAGAATCATGCACGATGAAACTGCCATTCCGTAATATTACCGATGATGAGTATCATGGCCGCGTCAGGGGGGCGCAACGTTATGGTGAAGACACGTTTTATGAGAAAGACATCGATTTGGTAAAAGTCCGAATAGCCAAATATGGTTCCCAGGCGGCAGAAGTTCAGGTCATCAGAATAGGCGACTGGCATTTTGCAGGGATTCCAGCCGAATATTTTGTTGAACACCAGCTTCGCATCAAAGCGGAAACTTTCCCGAAGCGTTCCTATGTGGTGGGAGGCGCTAATGGAATGATTGGTTATGTTCCCACCAAAACAGCCTTCACTCGTGGTGGGTATGAGACTACGCTGGGTCCGCCCAGTCGCATGTCGCCGGAAACCGGCGACATGCTTGCCGATACCGTCATCAAAATGATAAAGAAGATGCCCTCTACTTATAGAAAGGGAAAATAAAGATGAAAGATATTAAAATTGGAATTCAGTTGTATACGGTGCGCGAACCTTTGAGTCAGGATTTTGAGGGTACGCTGAAAAAACTGTCCGTGATGGGGATCAAGGGGATTGAATTGGCCTTCTTTTATGGCGGACTCGAGCCCGATGCTTTAGCGAAGCTGGTGAAGAAGCTGGGTTTGGAAGTCTGTGGCATCTATGAAGGCTTCGACGCCATTTGTCAGCCTGATAGCAAAGTGTATGCGTATGCCAAGGCGGTGGGTTGCAAGTATCTCACCTGTGGTTTGGACTTGCAGGCTTTCAAGGATGATTTTGCCGGTTGTGTTGTCAAATTCAAAAAGGCGTGTGAAGTTGCCGCATTAAAGGGTATGACCGTCTGTTATCATGCTCATTCCCATGAGTTTGAGAAGATCCATGGCGAATATATCATGGATAAAATTCTCGCTGAAGTTCCGGCGATGGCCTTTGAAGCCGATACGGCCTGGATCCAGTGTGGTGGTACTGACCCCGCCAATTATATCAAAAAGCACTTGGCCCGTATTCCCCTCGTCCATTTCAAGGATGTGAAGCAGGATCATAAGATCACCGAGCTTGGTAATGGGGTGGTGGATTTTCCTGCCGTACTTCAGGTTATCCGTGGTTCCAAGGTGGAATGGGTAAGCTACGAGCAGGACGATACCGATCTTACCCCGCTGGAAAGCACTAAAATCAGCATGGACTACCTCAAGAAAATACGCGGAGTGAAGTCATGAAGTACTCCATGATGACCTATACGATGACAAGACAGGCAGGTTTTAATCTTAAAAGCATGCTCGACTTGACCGTGGAGTTGGAGATGAACGCCATGGATATCTGTTGGCCGGAAACAATGGGGGTTCCCGCAAAAGAATTGAAGAAAATGTGTGATGACCGGGGAATTAAGATCGTGTGTAGTACTTTCGGCGCCGATTTGAACTTCCCAGACAGGAAGGCACGTTTGCCGGGAATAGAAAGTTGTAAAAAAGAAATCGAAACGGCCGTTATATTCGGGGCGCCTGCTGTGATGATCCCTACTCCAGGCAAGGAGGGATTAAGTTCGGCGGAATCCAGAAAGAACTGGATCGCCGGTTTTGTCGAAGCGATCCCCCTCGCTAAGGATGCCGGAATTATTCTTACGGTCGAAAATTTCCCCGGAGTGGATAGTCCGTTTGTAACGGCGGACGAAGTGCTGGAGGCCGTGGGAAAAGTGCCTGGACTGAGAATCACTTTTGACAACGGTAATGCGTTTTCAGGGGAAGACCCGGCGGAGTCCTATCGCCGATGTGCGGAATATGTTGTGCACTCCCACTTTAAGGATTGGGATGTGTCCGGTGTGGAGAAAGCAGAATATCGCAAAATGCGAAAGGGCGGATATAGCATTCCCGCCTTGATCGGTGAAGGATCTGTCGACCAGAAATCATGTCTTGATGCCATGAAGAAAGGCGGGTATGCCGGCTATATCAACATCGAATATGAAGGCAATAAATATAGCGCCGCTGAGGGTGTACGACGGGCCGTCCAATATTTAAGAAGCATGGGCGGTTGATTTCTGTTCTCCTAGGCCAACCTCAATTCGGTCAGGGATTCGAAGTGGGCAGTGCGGGGGAACATATCGAAAAGCTGCGATGAGTAGATCTGATAGCCGCCTTCCTTGAGCCAGGCGATGTCGCGGGCCATGGTGTCGGGGGCGCAGGCGATATAGAGGATCTGGGCGGGACGCTGGTTGAGAATATCGCGAACCATCAGGCGGCCCATTCCGGTGCGGGGAGGATCCACAATGAGTGTGGTTTGTTCCGGGTGATCCAAGCGGAGTTTGATCATGCCATTTTCGGCGGTGGCTGTAATCCATTCGATGGCGTTCAAGCCAAGTTTTTTGGCATTATAGGCGGCCGCTTTGAGGCCGGGCCCGTCGACATCCATACCAATCACGCGGGGAATACCCAGGGTGGCAGCGGCCAGTGCAAAGACGCCCACGCCGCAATAGAGATCGACTACAGTTTGCGGCGGGGCAATGTTGATACGCTTTAGCACCGCATTTACCAGGAGATCGGCCACGCCAGGGTTCATCTGATAGAAGCTGTCGCGCGGTACTGAAAGTGGACCGAGGACCGAAGCCTCAACCAGCCAGACGTCGTTTTCTGCCGCCTTATTCCTCCACCATTGGGCTCCGCCTTTTTGCGTCCAGCGGAAGATGATGTTCATGTCGCTGCGCAACGTACGCCGGAAGGAGGGGGCGGTATGAAGCTCTTTGAGCAAGGTATTGATGGGTTCCACTGCTAATGGGCAGGTGGGAACGTCCAATACGGTGCAGTTGTCCTCCATGAAATACCCGAGTCGGCGATCTTTGCCGTCGATCTGGCCGTGGAGCGTCAGCTTGTTGCGGTAACCCAGAGCAGAGGGCGAGGAGACGGGAGGAAAAAGTACGTCTTCGGCACAGCCCGCCTGACGGCTGAGGATGGAACGAAGTTGCTGATTTTTGATCCGGATTTCCTCCTCGTAGCTGGCGTGCTGATAGCAGCAACCCGGACAGGATGCTGGCATAATGGGAAAAGAAGCGGAGAGGCGGTAGGCGAGGGGGCAGATGGGGATGATGCGATGTGGGGAGGGGG
>Ga0118677_10001043_pt1 | contig 59754 bp, 56 predicted proteins | sample AliMusrvi5mmetaG_FD_86154 | JGI IMG/M metagenome (GOLD analysis project Ga0118677, IMG submission 86154)
GTATCCATGCTCTGATTGCTGACGAGCGCGAAATAGCCAAAGTATTGCTTTGCTTCGGTGGTGGCCTTGTCGTTGAAGCCAACCTTCATTTGTCCACCGCGCCCCTTTTTCGAGCAGACCAAATACCTCTTGATCTTTCTTTGCGCGGATTTTGTGAACTCCGCGACTCCGTCTTCCACTTGAGCCTTTAGCTCAAGCAAGTCCTTACGGAAGGCAAGTTGCTTCCTGGTGTCGTTGTCAGGGGAATAGAAGACATGGACGTAAAGGCGACGCAAGAACGTCTCTTCTTCACCTGCCAGCTTGCCGTTGCGCGACCGCTGGCGCACTTGACGGAACTCGTGCGTTCTCATCGCCGTAGCACCGCAAACGGATGGATCAAATGGACAAGTGCTGGACATGCTCGCCAGCGTCTCACGAAGCGCGTCCACTGCTTCGCGAACCCAGGTGACGTTGGGGTCGGCCAGAGTAAGGAATTTCATGTTGCGCAAGGCAAATTTCATCATGTTCTCCTGACTGTAGTAACCATTGTCGGTGACGATCAAGGGCTTCTCAAGGCTAAGGCATTTTAGCTGTGTGAGAGCGTTCTCAATGGATATGACGTCAGGGAGATTACCGGGCTGCTTGGCGAAGGCCAGAGGCTCGCGCTCCTTGACGGAATATAAGGTCAGAAGCTTGATGGTGTTCAGTCCGTCACCGTCTTTATTGAACCCACGCCGCGCTTCCGACTGGTTCTCGGAGTAGGTAGATATCGTGGTCGAATCGAACGCCAGTACAGGATGTTTGCCCAGGCGATCCGCCCGGAAGGAGAAGTAGCGCTGCACGCCGTCCTCGTTGCGCCCGACACTTTTGAACAAGTCGCCGTAAACGTCTTCGGTGATAGCTTCGCTGTATGGAAGGGAGTGCATTACCTGCCAGCCCTCAAGGCGTGGCAAGGTGTTTCCGCCGGAACCGATCCAGTATCGCGCAATGGAGAGAATCTTGGCTGCGTCGCCCTCGCTGAACGAAGATCGCAGGTCATCGTCAATGCCGGAGGCTGTTCCGACCCACTCCAGAATATCCGTGAGGCCGCTGTGCTTGCGCACCGCGCAAGCCACGACTCCCTCACCTTTGTGTTTCTTCGGACGTGTGGTGATTACCTCCTGTGTCCCCGACTTGATTTTCCCCTTGAGCTTCTGGCTGACTGTATAGGTCTTTCTTGCCTGTTCATTATAGGCAGTAACCCGCTCATAGAGGTAAACGTCGCCGTTCGGGCGCCTTTCACGCCGCTGGCCAACATGAGTTTTTCCCGTTACTGGTTTAGACATGGTGTCTGTTCCTTTTTATCGTGTATGTCTTATAATACATACGTACACGTTAAAAAGCAAGAAAAAAGCACGATTTTGCTTGAAAATCGTGCCTGCGCGGTGATGTTTTTCGTTAATGTGTTCGCTTTATCCTACTTTCAGGTTAATAACCGTAACTTTTTAGAAGGTTGTTTTTCTTTCGCCAATCCGGGCGAACTTTTATGAAGAGTTCAAGAAAAACCGGTCGTCCAAGCATCTCTTCAATATCTTTTCGCGCTGTCTGGCCAAGTTTTTTGAGGGCGGCTCCCTTGCTTCCAATCAGGATCTGTTTCTGGGTATCACGTTCAACAATCACCGAGCAGCGGATAAGATCTTTTCTTGTCGGATCGTTTTCGTGCTGCTCTTTGAACTCGTCAATGACCACTTCGGTGGAGTAGGGTACTTCACGGCCATAGAGCAGAAATATCTTTTCACGGATAATTTCACTGACAAAAAATCGTTCAGGTGCGGTACTGAGCGTATCTTCAGGATAGAGAGGCTCGTTGAAAGGAAGAAATGGCTGAATTACTTCGACAAGCTGAGGAAGGTTTTTACCTTTCAATGCAGAAACAGAGAGTACCGAGGCGGGGTTCCAGGTGTTCCTGACGAACTCTTCGGCCTGTTGCTGACGTTCTTCACTGACGAGGTCGGATTTATTGAGCACGGCAATAATCGGTTTCCCTGCAGGTTTCAGCCAGCCACTGAAGAGCTCTTCTGCAAACTCGCGGTCAACAAAATCTTTTTTGCCTGAATACGGAAGCAGTGCAATGACTATATCAGCATCTTTAAGAGTATCGCGAATAACTCCGAGCATGGACTCATGGAGCTTTTGCTGTGGCTTCATAATGCCTGGTGTATCAAGAAAAATAATCTGGCAGTTTTTATCGTGGTATATTCCTGTGATTTTTTTTCTTGTGGTTTGCGGTTTAGGCGTTACAATGGAGAGCTTGAAGTCGAGAAGCTCGTTGAGCAGCGTTGACTTGCCTGCATTGGGCGGGCCGATGATAATTGCGAAACCGCAGGAAAAAGGAGATGCTGCCATGAACATTATTTATGAAAGGTTCAACTTGTTTACACGATACTATACTAAATTATAGCCTGCCATGATAAAGAAAAAAGGGTAAATCAAATACTGAAATGGAAAATCAAAGCAAACTTGATCAGTGGCTTCTGGTTTCGACGGCTGGGCTTATTGTTTTGGGGCTTATGGCTGTTTACAGCGCAACCAACGGCACCGGTGACCACTCGCTGTTTTATCGTCAACTTTCATGGTGTGTGATTGGTATTTTGGCTATGGTGCTTATTTATTTCAATGATGCCCGTGTTCTCAGAGATAATGCCTATATCTTTTTTGCTGTAGGAATACTGTTGCTCGTAGCTGTTCTGATTTTTGGGAAAAAAATTGGAGGTCATACAAGCTGGATGAAAATAGGTATTTTAAGCTTTCAACCTTCTGAAATAGTCAAAATGACGATCATTCTTGCGCTGGCAAGATTTCTTTCTGATGATGAAACTGATAATCGTTCAATAACGAATTTGTTTATAGCTCTTGCAATTGCATTTATTCCTGTCGTCCTGATCATGCTGCAGCCGGATATGGGGACAATACTTACCATGCTTCCATTTATGGCTACTATGCTTATTATGGCAGGTTTTGATGTCTATATTCTTATGCTGATGGTGTTTCCTTTGCTTCTCATGATTTCTGGATTTTTCAATATTTATTTAATTATTGGCACAGCATTGCTTTTGATGGCAATACTGATCTTTCAGCAAAAGAAATTCAAGCTCCATCAGTTGTTAGTTATTGGCTCAGGTCTTGCTGCAGGTTTGTTTATGCATCGTTTTGCTAATGAAATACTTGAGCCTCATCAGATAAAAAGGATACAGACCTTTATCGATCCAATGTCTGATCCACAAGGCGCAGGATACAATGTACTTCAAGCTAAAATAGCGATAAGTTCTGGTGGTTTATTCGGTAAAGGATTTCTTCACGGGACACAGACCCAACTGCGTTTTATTCCTGCTCAGTGGACAGATTTCATTTTTTGTGTTGTAGCCGAAGAACTTGGTTTTATTGGCGCGTCACTTTTGCTGGCCCTCTATCTTGTGTTGATTCTAAGATTAATCTGGGCAATCTTTTCAATCAAAAATAAATTTGTTGAGCTGACACTTGGTGGATTCGTATCTCTGCTCTTTATTCATGTCGTGATTAATATCGGTATGACCATTGGCCTTATTCCGGTTATTGGTGTTCCTCTCCCATTTGTTTCTTATGGTGGCACCTCTCTGGTCGGAAATATGATGATGGTTGGACTGGCACTTAATTTTAGCAGCAACAAAAGAAGTTTAGGGTATCACGGAAGATTGGTTTCAAGAAAGAAAAGCGCACCTTGATGCGCTTTCATTTCCATGTTTCCAGGATGTTCGTGTGAGGAATTACTTTATTCTGTAAACAAAGCGCTTTCCCTCTTTACCTGCTGGAATGCGTTCGATTTCAGAGTCAGCCAAGCCATATTTGTTGAACCAGAGACTTATTGCTGTGCTTTTTGTATTCAGCACCTCAGCAATATCTTTTGGCTTAAAAGTTTTTTCAGGATTTGAACGGAGTAAATCTTTGATCGACGCTCCAAGCTCACCACGTCCAAATTTTTGGTTGGTGGATTGTTCAGGCGCAGATCCTTCAAGTTTTGAGAGGTTAGTTTCAAGCTTTCTTATGATAGTTGAAAGTTCATCTTCCAACGGCTTGATTTTTTCGTTGAACTCAGTTCTGATCTGGCTGATTTTTGACTGCAGGTTTTTTTTTTCTTCAACAAGTGATTGGAAATAATCAATTTTCTGAATGAAAATGTCATATTTGTCAGGCGATCCGATGTCTTTTCTTAAGGCACTCATAGTTTATTATATTTAAAAATTTAGTTGTAATAATTACTCATTTCAAATATAAGATAATATCTTTGTCTCTGCAAGATGATATTCGTTCAATGCTTTGGGTAATCTTCATTTGTTATTATAAATATTAAAAGTGTTTTCAAAGTATGACAATACGGGAAAAATGGCGATATGAATGATCATACAAAAAAACGAGTTGCTGCAGTAACCCTTGGATGTAAACTGAACTATGCTGAAACTTCAACTATACTTGATGATTTATGCAAACAGGGATGGCAACTATCAACGATTGACGCTGGTGCTGATCTTATTATTATTCATACCTGTGCAGTAACGAAACAGGCTGAACAAAAATGTCGTCAAAAAATAAGAAGTATTATAAGAAAAAATCCGGCCAGCCGGATAGCGGTTATCGGGTGTTATTCTCAGTTAAATCCACAAATACTTTCCGAAATCAATGGAATAGATATAATTCTTGGCAGCAACGATAAATTTGACATAAACTGGTATAACAATATCATTGCCGGAACGATACCACCGCCGTTTGTCAAAGTTACACCTTCTTGCACTTTTAAAGCTACTTATCCAGGATATTCATTACCTGCGGATTTTTGCGCAGATAGAACTCGCGCATTTTTAAAAATACAGGATGGTTGTGATTACGGGTGCTCGTATTGTGTGATTCCTGAGGTGAGGGGAAAGTCTCGATCGTTACCTGCAGAGCAGATTGTTGAGCGTGCTCGTCTCCTGGCGTCTTCCGGATACCGTGAAATTGTGCTTACCGGAGTCAATATAGGCGATTACCGTTTTGCAGGCCTGGAACTGTGCGATCTTTTGCGCCTGCTTGAAGAGGTTGATGTCAGTCGCATCCGTATCAGCTCGATAGAGCTGGATGTTGTCGATAGTGAACTGATTTCTTTAGTTGCTGAATCAAAAATAATTGTACCCCATTTTCATATTCCTCTTCAAAGCGGTTCGGACACCATTCTCAGGGCCATGCGCCGTCGATATGATACCTCACTCTACCGCGACAGAGTGCAACAGTTGGTTGAGTGTATTGCAGAGTGCGCCATCGGCACTGATGTGATGGTTGGCTATCCGGGTGAAACGGAAGATGATTTTAGGCAGATGTACCGGTTTATTAAAGAACTCCCTCTTGCTTATCTTCATGTGTTCAGTTGTTCTGTTCGACCTGGAACAACTCTTGCCGGACAGATCGACAACCGAGAGCGGGTGCCTGTTGCCCCGCAAGAGGTCGCTCGGCGCTACAGCGAATTGGTCGAACTTGGGCGCAAAAAGGAGGCTGATTTTAAGTCTCGCTATATGGGAAAAGAGTGCATTGTTCTTTTTGAGGGGTCAGGGTCATTACGAAAGGGTATTCAGCAATGCAGCGGCTATACAAGGAACTATCTCAGGGTTGTGGTCGAGAGAGCAGACAGCGAACTGAAACACACAATGACGGGAAATGAATTGAATGTTTTAATCGAGTCTCTGGACGATGATTTGAATTTAAAAGGGAGAGTACTATCTTAATTGCTGGTATTCTCTTCTTCTCAGAACTATTAACTAAAATCATTGCAATCAATGCCTATTAAATCTCGTATTCGTTCGATTCCAGACTATCCGAAAAAAGGGATCCTTTTTCGTGATATTACCACTCTCATCAAGGATCCGGTAGGGTTCAGGCTGGCCATTGATAGTTTGACGCAGCACTACCTGCAGGATGGCATGGATTTTGACGTTATTGTTGGTATTGAGGCGCGTGGATTTATCATTGGCGGAGCATTGGCTTACACGCTCGGCAAGGGGTTTGTTCCTGTAAGAAAGCCTGGAAAATTACCTGCTGACGTTGTATCGCAGGAATACCTGCTTGAGTATGGGAGTGACACGATTGAGATCCATGTCGATGCACTTGAGGTCGGTCAAAAGGTTCTCCTCGTCGATGACCTGCTTGCCACTGGAGGTACTGCTTTGGCGGCGGCAGCATTGGTTGAAAAGGTCGGGGGTATTGTCTCGCAGATGGCTTTCATTGTCAACCTGCCCGATATCGGCGGGGAACGAAAAATTCTTGAAAAAGGATATAACGTTTTTTCTCTTACGGATTTTGAAGGAGAGTGAAGCAGGGTAATGAGTAATTCATTCCATCCTTTGGAGCATGTAAAGGCGGCAGCAGTGTCTGCCGTTTTTATGTTGCAGTCGCCCCATCACCTTCCTCCATTATGGCTGATTGCTCCTTTTCTTCTCCTTCTTTTGATGATCGCCACTGGCCCGTTACTCTATCATCGTTTCTGGGAAGAGCACTATTCCAGGTTTTCCATTGGGCTTGGGGGAGTTGTTGCGCTCTATTACGGCTTGGTCATGGAACACGGTATCCGTATCCTGCTGCAGACGCTTGAAGAGTATATTTCGTTTCTTGCGCTCATCACCGCGCTTTTTGTCACTTCTGGCGGGATTCTTCTCAGAATTCATAAACGGGGGACCCCACTCATCAACGGAGCCCTGCTTTTTTGCGGCGCTCTCTTCTCCAATCTGATAGGTACAACTGGAGCTTCCATGCTGTTTATCCGCCCCTATCTGCGGATCAATGAAGGACGAATCAAGCCATTTCATATTGTTTTCTTTATTTTTATTGTCAGCAATATTGGAGGGGCACTTACCCCGATAGGTGATCCTCCTCTTTTTTTGGGTTTCCTGAAAGGTGTACCGTTTTTCTGGGTACTTTCAAAATTATGGATTCCCTGGCTTATTACCCTTGTTTCTCTTCTGCTGTTGTTTATGGCTTTTGATATCATGGCCGGAAAGGGAGAGATTAAGGAACCGGAAACAGGGGTCGGGGTGAGTGTTGTTGGAGCCAAAAGCTTTTTCATACTTGCTGTTGTTATTGGAGCAGTTTTTCTTGACCCTGCTGTTATTCCCGGTTTTTCCAGTCTTCAGAAAATGTTTCATCTCCCCTTCGGCATTCGCGAACTTTTACTGTTTTTTCTTGCGGGTGTTGCCTGGAAAAGCGCTGACAGGGAGGCGTTGAAAGGCAATAAGTTTAATTTTTCCCCAATTCGGGAGGTGGCATTTCTTTTTATTGGAATATTTGCCACAATGATTCCTGCTCTGGAACTGGTCGGAGCTTATGCTGCCTCTCATGTTGGAGAATTTTCTGTCACAAGGTTTTACTGGATGACCGGAGCTCTTTCCGGAGTGCTCGACAATGCACCGACCTACCTGAATTTTTTAGCAGGCGCTCTTGGCAAATTTGGTGTGGATATTAACCAGGTTTCTGATATAAAGCAATTTGCCGAGGGTATACGCTCTCCGGTTCCGGGCGATGTGACTTCAGATATCTATCTCATGGCGATATCTCTTGCATCAGTTTTCTTCGGATCAATGACCTATATCGGTAATGCTCCGAACTTTATGGTCAAGAAAATAGCAGTCCAAGCCAAGGTTGATGTCCCTGACTTTTTTGAGTACATATACAAGTACTCATTGCCAGTTCTGGTTCCAGTATTTGCTCTGCTATGGTGTTTATTCTTCAACTATTAGCGGTTTTTGAACCTAACTCGCCCCCTAAGACTGCTAAAAAAAAGGGTTGCAATTTTCTTCGCTGAAAACTTCCAGGAAAAGCTACTCACCAATGTGTTTGAGGCTTTCACTTACCGCGAGTTTGAATTCCTTGGAAATTTTGAATGTTGGCACATTTTTTGGATCAACAGTTACCTTTTCACCTGTTCTCGGGTTTCTTGCCTGTCGGAAATTTTTATGCCGGATATTGAAAGAACCGAAACCTCTGATTTCAATTCGTTTTCCGGTTTTCAACGAATCAATGATGCCTTCAAACAGACCATCAACTACAGATTCCGTTTCGTTTTTTGTAAGGCCGGTTTTGTGGGCAATAACATTGACCAGATCGGCTTTTGTGGTAGTGTTTCCCATGGCTATAGTTGGTTCGGGTTATTATCAGGTATTAACTTTATTTAAACCATAAATGAAGGGCAACAATTCCCATAAAAACGGCAAAAGCTTTGCGCAGTACGTCACTTGAAAGATTTGTTGCTATTTTTGCGCCGAAATAAGCTCCTGCAAAAAGCCCGGCTGCAATGATAAGGCCAATCCAGATGTTTTCAGTGGAAATTTTTCCAGAACGATAATACTCTATTATACCAAGAAGGCCTACAGGCAGTAGTAGCGCAATGAGTGATGTTCCAATAGCGCTTTGCTGGGTCATCCCGTAAAGCAGTACCATCGCCGGGACGATAATGACTCCGCCTCCGACGCCGAACATTCCTGAAAGAAGACCTGCAGCAATGCCGATACCAAGCAGGCCAATGAAATTCGTAAACATGTTTAACTGGAGTGTTATAATGTAGCAAGGTCAAGTGCCTCTTGCTCAAGGCCTGTAATCTCTTTTATTTCGATTGCACTGAGTGACTCCTTTTCGATAAGTATTTTTGCAATCCGGTGAAGAAGATCGCTTTTCTCGCTGAGTATCTTTCTGGCATTTTCCATACACGCCATAATAATATTGCGCACCTCTATATCGATCTGGAGAGCAGTTTCCTCACTGTATTCGCGAATGTGTGAGTAATCCTTTCCAAGGAAGACCTCCTTATGGCTGTCGCCGTAATTTATAGGACCGATTTTTTCGCTCATCCCCCACTGCCGCACCATTCTGCGGGCAATATCGGTGGCCTTTTCAATATCGTTTGCGGCACCCGTGCTGGTTTCATTAAATATAAGTTCTTCGGCAACTCTTCCGCCAAGCGCATAGGTAATCATGGCAAGAAGGTACTCTTTATTCTGAGTGTAGCGATCCTCAAGAGGCAGGTAAGCAGTAAGCCCGAGACTCCTTCCCCTTGGAATGATCGTGACCTTATGAATAGGATCAGAGCCCTTAGTATACATTGAAACAAGTACATGACCAGTTTCGTGATAGGCAGTGAGCTTTTTCTGCTCGTCAGAAATAAACATGCTTTTTCTTTCAGGGCCCATCAGAATCTTGTCGCGAGCCTGCTCAAAATTCTCGGCAGTAATAAGCTCCTGCTCATGGCGAGCAGCAAGAAGCGCAGCCTCATTGACAAGGTTCGCCAGATCGGCACCGGAAAATCCTGGTGAGCTTTTTGCAAGGACGTTTATATCAACACTTTCATCAAGAGGCGTATTGCGGGTATGGATTAATAAAATAGCTTCACGCCCCCGAATATCGGGCTTGTCGATAGTGATCTGGCGATCAAACCTGCCTGGCCGGAGCAGTGCTGTATCAAGAACATCAGGCCTGTTTGTTGCAGCAATCAGGATGACATTCTCATTTGTCGTAAAGCCATCCATTTCAACAAGAAGCTGGTTCAGGGTCTGCTCTCTTTCATCGTGTCCCCCTCCAAGGCCTGCTCCCCGGCTGCGCCCGACCGCATCTATTTCATCAATAAAGACAATACATGGAGCATTTTTCTTTGCCTGTTCAAACAGGTCCCTCACTCTGGCTGCCCCAACACCAACAAACATTTCAACAAAATCAGCACCGGATATGGAAAAAAAAGGAACTTTCGCTTCTCCTGCAATTGCTTTGGCAAGAAGGGTTTTGCCGGTGCCTGGAGGACCCAGCAGCAAAACGCCTTTTGGTATTTTGCCGCCGATTTTCTGGAACTTTTCAGGATTCGTAAGAAATTCTACCGTTTCCTGCAGCTCTTCAATTGCCTCGTCAACTCCTGCAACATCTCGAAACGTGACTTTTACATCAAATTCGCTGACAAGCTTTGCACGGCTTTTGCTGAAGCTGAAAATATTTTTGGCCTGGGCTCCGTTTTGCCCGTTCATCTTTCTGATAAGGAAAAAATAGATAAGGCCGAAGATGACCCATGGAGCGAACAGAATAATAAAAGTGTTCAGGCCGCTGGTGCCTTCTTCGACTTTGAGCCGGACTCCCTTGTCGGCGAGGAGATCAGCCTGTTCAAGGGTGAAAGATGGAATTCGGACGGCAAAGTGATCGGTTTTCAGGCTTGTGCTGTTGACAAGTTGCAACTGAGCGGGTGCGTTGAGTTTTACATTCAGGATTGCTGATTTATCCTCATAAGTCTTGACTGTCACCTCGGTGACAAGCGCTCTGGAAAGAAGAGATTTGTATTCATTATAAGTGATTTCAGGGTTGTTCGGGCTTGCAAAAAATCGTTGAAACATAAAAAGCATCAAAAGCCCAAACATCATAAAAACGATAAAACGCGGAGACTTTCCCTGTGGGGTTTCGCCTTTTCCCTGAAACCATCCGGTGCTGCGCTCATCGTCATTTACCGGCTTGAATTTATTGCGGGAAGCATCTTTTTCAGGCTTCTTTACTGGATTTTCAGGCATAAAATAGACAGAATGATAATGTAAAATGTAACTCACTTAAATTACAGTAATTAAAAGTAAAATGACAATTGAAAATAAAAAGTTTATTTAAATTATTGCGATCATACCGAAAATTTGCGTCTGTTGCCATTGGATTCAAGACTTTTAGGTTAATCTGTTATCTTATGACTAAAAGCACTGAGTTTTTGTTTAAATTCACTGCTCTTGTAATACTTTCACTCTCAACAATTAACAAGCACGACGCTCATTATGGTTGGTCAAAGGGTTAGAACCAGGTTTGCACCTTCTCCAACAGGATATTTACATGTAGGCGGACTAAGAACCGCTTTGTATAATTACCTGTTTGCAAAAAAAATGAATGGAGACTTCATTATCAGAATTGAAGATACCGATCAAAGCAGAAAGGTAGAGGGAGCACAGAGAGATCTTATCAAAACCCTTGAATGGGCGGGGATTGTAGCTGATGAAAGCCCTGAACATGGTGGAAATTTTGGACCCTATATTCAGTCAGAGAGGCTTGATATCTACGACAGGTATTGCAGGCAATTGCTTGAAGACAGCCATGCCTACTACTGTTTTGCCACGCATGAGGAGCTTGAAGAAAATCGGCAACTTCAGATAAAGCAGGGCCTCCAGCCGAAATATAACAGAAAGTGGTTGCCTGAAGATATGGGTGGCTCCATGCCACTGAGTGCGATCCGAAAAAAACTGGATGAAGGTGTACCCTATGTTATTCGCATGAAAGTGCCCGATTATGTGTCGGTCTGGTTTGAAGATATTATCAGAGGACCGGTTGAATTTGATTCTTCGACAATTGATGACCAGGTACTGATGAAATCTGATGGTTTTCCGACCTATCATTTTGCCAGTGTCATTGACGATCACTTGATGGAGTTTACCCACATCATCAGGGGCGAGGAGTGGCTTTCCTCTATGCCCAAGCATCTTCTTCTCTATGAGTTTTTTGGATGGGAACCTCCAAAGGTTGCTCACCTTCCCCTTCTGCTCAATCTGGATCGTTCCAAGCTCAGCAAAAGGCAGGGGGATGTGGCGGTTGAAGATTATATCCGCAAGGGGTACAGCAGTGATGCGATCGTCAATTTTGTCGCCATGCTTGGTTGGAATGAAGGCGAGGGCAGCGAGCAGGAGGTCTACAGTATGCAGCAACTTATCGACAAGTTTTCCCTTGAACGGGTCGGCAAGGCCGGTGCGGTGTTTAATGTCGATAAGCTCAACTGGCTTGAAAAACAGTACATCAAGAACAGGCCGACAGAGCAGCTTGTCGAGGTCATAAAACCAATTCTTCTGGCTGAACTTGAACAAAAAAAGTCACTGATGCCTGAAGAAATTATTACCGGCGCCCCCTATCTTGAAAAAGTTATAGAACTCATGCGTGAGCGTGTCGGGTTTGAGCATGAATTTGTCACATTCTGCTCTTACTTCTATTTTGAGCCTGAAACCTATGATGAAGAGGCTGTCAGAAAGCGGTGGGCGGTTGAGACCAACGCACTTCTTCGTGAGTTTACCGACATACTGTACACTCTTGAGGAGTTCAGTGCAGACAACATTGAAGCACACCTTAAGGAATTTGTTGTGCCAAAGGGGATTAAAGCCGCAGTGCTGATTCATCCTCTGAGAATACTTACCTCAGGCGTCAGTTTTGGCCCGAGCCTTTACCACATGCTTGAGGTACTCGGTAAAGAGACCGTCATCAGACGCATCATGACTGGTATTGAAAAAATAAGCGCTCCAGTTTAGTTTGTACAGGAGTAATACAGAGCCCGCAAAAACGGGTTCTGTATTGTTAGCTTTTTCTTTTGATGCCACAAGATTTTTTCCTATATTTTGCATCAAGTTTAAAGGACAGATAGCTCAGTTGGTAGAGCAAAGGACTGAAAATCCTTGTGTCGTGGGTTCGATTCCCTCTCTGTCCACACCTTTTACGGAAGTTTGTCTTATGTTGCTCCGGTTACAACATTCATGTCCACCTCTTTTTTCCGTCGGTTCACCTTACCCAGCTTTTATATGTCATGCCCGGCGTCACTTCATGCTTCCGTGTTTGAATATCACTGCTCTCTCGCATGAATATTACCACGAAGCTTGATCAGGAAGTCTGGCACGATATGCAGGAGCCCGGTGCTTATGAGTGGTGGTATTTTGATGCAGAAGACTCACAGAGCGGTTTTTCGTTTGTGCTTATATGGTTTTCCGGTTTTCCGTTCTCTCCTTATTACACCAATCGTTATGAGAAATGGAAAAATCGAATTACTACAACTTTTCCTCTGCCTTCCGATTACTCAGGCTTCAGTTTTCAGTTGTATGAACATGGTCATGAGATCATTAATTTCATAAAGGAAGGTCGTCAGGAGCTTTTTGAAAGCACTCTCTCTGATATAGGCGTTCGGTTTGAAAAAAACCGGTTTACCTATAATGTCTTGAGGGATGAATACTGTCTTGATATTGATTTTTCCTTTCCGGCTCGCCGTAAGGATATCAAGGCAACGTTCTTGTTCCGGTCTGGTCAGAGGATTGTCTATGAAAAAAAAGATACAAACAACGACGGCAGGGTTCCTCATCACCAGTGGCTTTTACGGGTACCGAAGGCCGAAGTGGAAGGAACGATTGAAATTATTGAACAACCGGGTGGTGCAGTTCGGACGATTCCAGTCAAGGCCATCGGATATCACGACCATAACCTTGGAGCTGTCCCCATGCAGGAGTACATTTCCAGATGGTATTGGGGGCGGGCTTTTTCTGAGCATTTCTATCTGATATATTACGTGGTCTTCTTTAAGAATAACGATTATCAGCCACTGTCATTGCTGCTTCTTCAGGACAATATGAGTAACAAAGTTGTGGTGCATGAGAGTGTACGTTTTAGTGAGAGTAATTTCAGATTCGGTCTTTTTTCTCCCTTGCATGGCAGGGATCTATATTTGCACCATGAAAACACACATTTGAAGATTCATCACCATAAAGTGCTTGACTCAGGCCCATTTTATCTCAGGTTTGGATCCGATATCTCCTTACAGATAGATGGCAGGAATCTTGATGGAGTCAGAGGTATATCTGAATTTCTCAATCCTGTTCGTCTGCAATCCAGGTTTATGCGTTTTTTCACCTGTTGCCGAATCTGGCGGGATGGAGAGCCGTCTATCATGTACAAGAGTTATAATAGTTTTAAGCGCTCTTTAGATTGGAATAATCGATGAAAAAATTATAAATTTACTGCTTGTTTAAACGCCCCTGAATTAAAACAATAGAAGTCGACGTTAAGGGTTAACGAAGAGAAGAAAGATTGGTTATTGTTGAAACGACAGGATGTCATTGTTTATTGATTTTATAACAAAATATTTAAAAAGGAGATAGGTTGTAATGGCACAACAAGGTAATTTCAAGAGCCCGTCCAGGCTGGGCGCACTTGGAGAAGGTGCTTCTCTCTCTTCATCCGGCTCGGTTTCCGGCGGAAAGCCCCGGGAGCAAGGCTTGAAGGAGGTTGATTTCGAGCGTCGCAGTTTTCTTGGAAAAGTTGTCGGGGGTATTGGTGCAGCCGTAGCCATATCAACACTCTACCCTGTTATCAAGTATATCATCCCTCCTGTCAAGCAATTTTCAAACAAGAGTGAGATGGTTGTCGGAAAAGCTTCTGAAGTCCCTGCAAAAAGCGGGAAAATCTTCCAGTTCAACAAAGACAAGGTTATTGTTATTAACGATAACGGTAAGCTTACGGCATGTAGTGCTGTCTGTACCCACCTTGGCTGCCTTGTCCACTGGGATAATGCCCAAAACCTTATCGCTTGCCCCTGTCATGGAGCAAAATACAAACAGACAGGAGAAATCATCTCTGGTCCGCAGCCTTTACCCTTACCAGTATTTAAAGCAAGGGTTGAAGGGGAAAATATCATTATATCAAAAGCTTAACCTTTAATTCGTGAAAACCAAGGGAGTCAGGAAAGATGGCTGAAAACAATCAGAACGCTATGGCAGGAAGTGCTCCAGCCAAGCCGAAACTCGCCGTTCCGGGCGCTGCCAAGCAGGCTGCTCCTGGTGCAGCAAAACCTGCCGTTCCGGGCGCTGCAAAGCAGGCCGCCTCTGGTGCAGCAAAACCTGCCGTATCGAACAGCGGCGTCTATAAACCACCGGTAGAACGGGCGGATTCAAATCCCTACAAGGATTCTCGAATCAGTTCCGTTGGCGCATGGTTCCAGGAGCGCTTTTATGTCATGTTGCCGGTAATTGATTATCTGAAGAAAAAAGAAGTTCCGAAGCACCGTCTCTCATTCTGGTATTATTTTGGCGGTCTTACCCTGTTTTTCTTCCTTATTCAGATTATTACCGGACTACTGCTCATGCAGTATTATAAGCCAACTGAAGCTGAGGCTTTTGCTTCATTTGTCTTTATCCAGCGAGAGATCTCTTTTGGCTGGCTCATCCGCCAGATTCATGCTTGGTCTGCAAACCTTATGGTTCTGATGGCATTTATTCACATGTTCAGTACGTTCTTCTTGAAGTCATACCGTAAACCACGTGAGCTTATGTGGGTGAGCGGTTTTGTGCTTCTTGTGCTCAGCCTCGGTTTTGGTTTTACCGGATACCTTCTTCCCTGGAACGAACTTGCATTCTTTGCAACCCAGGTCGGTACAGAAACGCCAAAAGTAGCTCCAGGAGGCGCATTCCTTGTCAATATTCTTCGTGGTGGTGAAGAGGTCAGTGGCGAAACACTAACCCGTATGTTCTCACTGCACGTTGTCCTTCTTCCTGGCCTTCTCATGCTGGTGCTTTCAGCACATCTGCTTCTTGTTCAGGTTCTTGGTACTTCAGCTCCTATCGGCTACAAGGAATCGGGGATGATCAAAGGATACGAGAAGTTTTTTCCTACATTCCTTGCCAAGGATGCTATTGGATGGATCATTGGTTTTGTCCTCCTTGTTTACCTTGCAGCAGTATTTCCATGGGGAATCGGCGTGAAAGCCAATGCGCTTAATCCTGCGCCTATGGGTATTAAACCGGAATGGTATTTTTGGGCACAGTTCCAGTTACTCAAAGATCTCAAATTTGAAGGTGGAGAGCTTGTTGCCATTGGACTTATTACTGTTGGCGCTCTTGTCTGGCTACTCGTTCCATTTATTGACTTCAAGGCATCAAGAGAAGAGAAAAGCCCGGTCTTTACCATACTCGGTCTTGTTGTTCTGGCCTTCCTGCTGATCAATACCTGGCGTGTCTTCGCAGAGTACGGCTGGTAATTCAGTGATTACTCGCTACAACTCAAAAGCCCGGCAGAACCGGGCTTTTGAGTTGTATGTAGAAAATAAGTTCTTGTAACCAGAGCCTTACAGATTGTCCCGTCGCCACACTTACATTTTTTCACGAACCAATTCCACCATCTCATATCCCGAAAGGAAAGCCTGCATATCGAGTTGTTCTGAGGCTTCCACCCATTCCGCGATTGCTGTTTCCGGGTCTTTAAGTAACTCCTGCATAATAAACCAGGCCACAAGTACGCTGAAGCGCTGTTCGCGGAACCATGATTTGTTATGTCGCTCATCAAATTGCAACAGGAGGCCCAAATGTATCCTGTTAATGCTATTCACTGTTTTTATGAAAGCCCGCAAACTCTCCTCAGGAGTTACATCAGGCTCTGATTCCTTTTTTGGAGTGAGCAGGCAGGCGAGCAGATCGGGAAGATTTTCACCCGGAATGCCGATCATGCCAGATTCAGGGTAAATTGCCCGAAGCGCATCGCTCATCAGCCAGTCATCGATGATGTTCATGTTCAGTGAGCCTGTTGCCGTGAGCATCTGCTGCAGCGTATCGAGGATAATCCAATGCCTTGCAATTGTTTCATACTCTGCGCCCTCTTTTCTGCTTAAACCAAGAGCAGTCTGAAGTTTTCGAGAGTTTGAATTTTTTTTCAGCAGATCGGGCAACCTGAGCGCCTGATGGTAACGTTCATTCGCCTGAGCCGCAAGGTTTTCAGGTACGTCAAGCGGTTTTTCCATGAGTTCACTGAACTGTCGCGCAACAGTTTCAAGCAGAGTGGCCAAGGTTGTTTCAAATGCTTCTTCTTCAAGGGTCGCCTTAGCCTCATCAGGAACCAGAGCAGCAGTAATGATTTTGTGCAGAGGCGAGAGACTTATGGTGAGAGCCGCCAGTTCAATTGACGGAGTTCCGCCTCCGTTGAGTTCCGCAGCCAACTGGGAATAGGGTCTCAATTTTGAAGGATGCACCTCCCTGAAGTCAAGGAAAACGTTGTACTTGTAACCATCAACCGCAACGAGCAGCCCACTGTCCGCAATCTCCTGGCAGGAGCGGATAAACTCAAGGCCACTGGCATGATCCCTGAACACAACAAAGGTGTTGTGTTGATTGCTCAGATTAAGCCCTTCAGCGAGTGAGCTCTGCCGGATTTCACCGTGCTGGCGGTAGCCGACTGACATTTTAATCCATCCTTTAGCCTGCTCAAAGCAGTTGTTGAAGACAACAAGGGCCGTTTCGTTACCGAGTCGGTTGGAATAGGCAAAAATATTCTCGTTTACCATTCCTTCCGGGGAATAAACATCATAAAGGAAAAAGTTGCATACCTCGGCAAAGAGTGGACGTATTTTCATTATCGGGAAGATCTCATGATAGTGTCGCCAGACGAGGTGTTCATCCGGTTGTTCATCATAATAGGCTTTGGCGTACTCCATGCCGTACTTCTCCGTAAAGCCTTCGACCTGTCCATGGCCGAACATGGGCAGGCCCGGCAGAGTAAGCATCATCATGCAGACACCAAAATATTTATCCCCCCGCCCAAATTGTTCAATGGCGGTATCTTCATCAGGATTGTTCATGAAGTTTACATACCGCTTGAGAATTTCGGGGTCGAATTCAAGGGTGTTCTTGATCAGGTATCGGTATTTGGCATTATCCTCTTTTTTCAGCATGTGCATAAAGGCGCTGTTATAGACCCTGTGCATGCCAAGGGTGCGGACAAAATAGCCTTCAAGCATCCAGAATGCCTCAGCAAGAAGAAGCGTGTCGGGCACCTCCAGATGAATGCGGTCAACTACTTCACGCCAAAACTCTTCGGGTATGGCGGCATCAAATTCTGCCATGCTCATGCTGCAGGAAGAGCGTGAAGGGACACCTGCGCTGTGGCCATTAAGCGGGAACCAGAGGCGCTGGATGTGACGTTTTGCCAGCACCATAGCCGCATCAAATCGGATAATGGGGAACATTCTTGCGACGTGCAGGATCTGCTGAATCACCCCTTCGCGCACCTCCGCACTGAGAAAGTTAAGTTGGGCGGTATCATTCCATGGCATCATTGTGCCGTCATTGCCATGATAGATGTAGCGGGTATCACCAGTCAGGAAATCAATCCGCTTAAAGGTGACAGCCGCATCGGAACGGTTCCAGTAGCCATCTTCAAGATAGATTCCGTAACGGGTGTCGTTGCTGAGGTTTGGGCCATTATAGGAATAATTATAGTAGGGTGGTGTGTGTGCTGAGAGAAACCAGTCAGGATTGTTTCGTACCAGCTCAGAATCCATAGCGGTATGGTTTGGCACCATGTCGCTCGCCAGACGAACACCGCGTTGTTTAGCCCTGAGCATCAGGTTAAGATATCCTTCATATCCGCCGATGTCGTCAGAAATATCATATTTTTCAAGAGCGTAAGCTGAGGCTTTTGCTTCAGGATTTCCCTGTATCTGCTTGATTTTCTGTGAGGCAAAGCTACGCTGCCAGAGCCCGATCAGCCACAATGCAGTAAATCCACGATCGGCGATAGCATCAAGCTCTTCATCGGGAATATCCTGAAGACGGTGAACTGGACGTCGATAAATTTTGCTGAGCTGGTCAAGCCAGACATAAGTGCTTTTTGCAAGCATAACCACTTCAGGCATCCACGATGAGTCTACAGAGTAGTTCGCTGGAGCATTGGCATCATCAAAAGTATAATCAGGAACGTGTGCGGCTTTTTCAAACTCCATGCCATCGTTGCGGAGCGCTTTTTCATGCGCAATCTGCTCAAAGAAGAGGTATTTGTCTTCATCCTCAATAAAATTGATAGCGCCAGCCAGAAATTCCCAAAATGGCGATTCATCAAGCAGCTCTCCCCAGTTCAGGCGGATGTAGCGAAGCTGCCCCAGAATAGACGTCGGAGCATGTTTTATGGGCATGAAGAGCAATTCAGCAAGGTCGAGATCATCATGTCCAACGGGCCCCATTGCCAGCATTGAGCTTCGCATGGTCATGATCAGCTTTCGGTACGCACTTTCTTTCGTCAGTGTTTCATCGGTCAAAAGATCAGAAAACTGTTCAAGGGCCGGGTTCTGGTTATTCAGCCAGACAAGGAAAGACTCTTCAAGAACGTCCGTTTTATTATTCTGCTGTTTCAGCCATTCAGAGGGAGATTCAGTGCCAGCATAGATATTTTGCGTGGGAAAGGAGGTGATAAACCGGTTCAGATACTGTTCTGATTGTTTTGAGGAGAGCAATTCGGTCAGTGTTCCGTAGACGTTGTCAAGAAAGTTCGGTTGCCGTAACGATATTGCTTTCGACATGACAGTATGAAACAGTGCATGCAGCAGTTTCATACCGTGCAACTGAGCAGGGAGAACAGGTTTTGTGTCGGCTCCTTTCTGTTTTATGAGAAAATCATTGATGACGGCAGCCTGTCTTTCTGATGTTTTCAAACTCTCCTGAGCAGAGTCAGGTAAAGAGAGAAACTCGGGATCAGTCAGATGAAAAAGTTCTCGTGCCTTACGGTTGACGTAAAAGTGTTCTTTGTTCTGCAACACTGGCGGGTTTTGCTTGATTATCATAGGAGGAGATGCAATACCAAAGCATTAAGCTGTGTAAAATTTTTGCGTGCGCCCGCAATTTGCAGGGCATGTTTACGTAACCTTGCAAAGTAATGAATTTCTGTAAAATAGTCTGGTTGTTGTTCTGGAGTTTTATAAAAGAAGGTGAGGCTTTAAAAAGAAGGCTATTTAATTTTATTATCTAGATAGCGCTGAAGGTAGGTGAATCCAAGATCTTTTACAGAGCGCAGCACTTCCAGTCCGATGGTAGTGAGGGCTGTTTTGCCCTGCGTTGGAATGAATTGCGATGTGGTGGTCCGTGGGCGTTCTCCTTGTGCAGAAGGGCTTTTGTGACTTCTCAATGCCGTTGTGATGAGCAAACCAGCAAGAAAACTCGTTCCGATAGTTTCAAAAGGGTGTTGCCTGATAAATTTTGTTGGAGAAATCTCCTCTTGCAGCTCTTCTTTCAGTATCCGGGCTCTTGTTTTGATCTGCTCTTCTTTTTCTGCAATGGTGTTTTGCAGTTCTTCAATGCGCAACTGAATGCCGAATAAAGGCTCATTTGTTGTAGTCATGGACGGATAAAAGAAGTTTTTGGATCAGGTTTTTAAGAAGTAACGGCTTGAATTTAGCGAAAAATAAAAAGCACAAAAGGAAAATAAGGCTTACAAGAAGATACCCAAGAAAAGGATGTCCCAACAGTTCTCCTGTCAGCAGTGCAACAGTTGTGAGAAGGTAGCCAATTCCAATAATCAGAATAACGCCGAGTATAACGGCTGAGCCGACAAGAGATATCCTGTCGGTCACTTCGATCTTGAGCAGTTCGATTTTAGCGTCAATGATAGACATAACATCGTTATACGTCGACGTTGCCGTATCATCAAAGAGTTTATGGAGCCTGCTGTATTTTTGCTTTCCTTGCGTCGGGCCGAGACTCTCTTCCTTTTGAGGACTCATCATAGTATCTGAAATAACTGCTTGTTATCGCTTTCTTTTCATGAAAAGTCCGAACAAGGCACCAGCTCCCAATGAATACAACATTGCCTGACCAGGATTTTTCCTGATGTACTCCCTGGCATTTTCAGCGCTTTTCACAAGCAAATTATACGATTCACTTTCCCTGAAACAGGAAAAAGCCTCTTTGAGTGTATCACTGATCTCTTTTATCTGCTCAGGAATGCACGTTTTCTGTGGCTCTGCTTCTACGGTATTATCTGGTTGGCTGCTGTGTATCGTAACCTGAACTTCTTGTTCCATAAGGGTTAAAAACTATTGATGATTGACTTCTGGAATAATAAAAACAATGTACAAAAACAATATGGTCTTTGCATGGCACTCTTACTGAAGAAGCCTTCCTCCGTCAACATTAATAATCTGGCCTGTAATATAATCGCTTTCAAGAAGAAATATAATTGTCCTGATAATATCAAGAGGGTCACCAAGTCGCCTGAGCGGTATTTTTTTAACCATCTCCTGTTGAGTCTCCATATCTTTTTCTGGATTTACCGTGACCGTCCCGGGCGCAATTGAGTTGACAAGAATAGTAGGTGCAAAGGTCTTCGCAAAGACTCTGGTCAAGTGCTGGATTCCGGATTTGGCTACCGTATAGGGTGCAAAGTTGCGCCAGACAAGGTCTGCCGAAATATCTGTCATGGAAATGATTCGGGAGACGAAGGGTTGTTTCTGCATAATTCTGGCCGCCTCCTGCATGGTAAAGAATGTTCCCTTCAGATTGGTGTTGACCAGAGAGTCCCATTCTTGTTCGGTAACATCAGGCAGAGGAGTACTAAAAAAATTTGATGCGCTTGTTACAAGCAGATCAAGTCGGTCAAACTGTTGCAGAAATACCGAAAATGCGTTGCTGATATCGCCGCTTTTTGAGACGTCACACCGGATCATCTGCGATTCAGGACTTATCCAGCGGATTTTTTCAAGGGTTTGCTCTGCTTTTTCCTCTGACGAGTGCCAGGTAAAAAAAATGGTGTACCCCTGTCCCGCTATCGAGAGTGCAATCTCACTGCCGACAGCACCACAAGCGCCGGTTATAAAGCATACTTTTTTACCAGTTAGTGTCATCTTCTGCGCCGTTTTATTCTCTCTTTGCTCTGATTAAACATGATGAGAGGCTAAAAAGTTGATGGGAGTCATCGAGCTCCCTAAAAGACCTTTCGTTGTAACAAATTAATCTTTGTTTACATAACCGGTTATCAAAGCTGGAAGAGGTTCAATAAAGTCAGGCAACATGCATTGTAGCTACTGTCAGCGTAAGAAGATCTCTCTTTTTTATGGTTACAGTTTTATAACAATCGGGTTGAAGGCTTTCGATGCAACCAGCACTTCATCGCCGACTTTGAGTGTTTCAATATCGCTTTTACTGAGAACGACTTCGACAATCTCGTTACCTGCGCCCATGACAGCAAGAAAGATACAGTCTACTTTACGAATGCTCAGGATAGTGCTTACAAAAGAAAACTTGTTTGAAGTATTCCTGTTAAGGAAAACTTCGAGGGGAGTTCCATGACGGGAAATTTTGCCGCGATCAATCACAGCAACGGTATCGGAGAGTTTAAAAACCTCCTGTTTGTCATGTGACACAAGAATGGTTGTCAGTCCAAATCGCTTGTGAAACTTCAGGATTTCATCCTGAAGCATATTACGGGTGTGCTGGTCAAGGGCTGAAAGTGGCTCATCGAGCAGTAGAATTTCAGGTTCCCGAATAATGGCACGCGCCAGCGCAACCCTCTGCTGTTGACCTCCCGAAAGTGAAGATGGGTAGCGTTCCCTGAGTTCATCAAGGCCAGTGAGTTCAAGAAGGACGTTGATCTTTTGCGGCTCTTTTTTTTCTTGGGCAAACTGCAGGTTTTCCCTGATGGTCATGGTTGGAAAGAGGGCGTAGTCCTGAAAAACCAGTCCCACCTTTCGTTTTTGTGGAGGCAGATTAACTTTTGCAGTGCTGTCGAACCATACCTTGCCATGTACTTCAATATACCCACTCTCAGGCTTTTCCAGCCCGGCAAGGATGCGCAAGAGTGTGGTTTTACCACTGCCTGATTTTCCATAGAGGGTCACCAGGGATTCCGGTGGAAAAGAGAGGTCAACCGAAAGCTCAAAAGGTCCTTCAGTGCCAGAAAGTTTTTTTGTGGCCGAGAGTCGGATCATCGAATATCGAGTCTTTTGTTTACGAGATAGACTGTCAGCAGAATGGTGAATGAAAAGGCAAAAAGAATCGCGGCATAAATATGGGCAGACTGGTAATCGAGCGACTCAACAAGATCGTATATGGCTATAGACGCTACTTTTGTTTTGCCTTCAATACTGCCGCCGATCATCAGCACCACGCCAAACTCTCCAACGGTATGGGCAAACGCAAGGACACCACCAGTCAGGAGTGAGCTTTTCATAGAGGGTAGAACAACCTTTATGATCGTTTCAAGTTTTGATTTTCCCAGGCTATAGCTCGCTTCACTCAAGTTGCGGGGTACCGCATTGAAACCTGCCTGAAGTGGATGGACCATAAAGGGCAGGCTGAAAATAACTGATCCGAGAACCAAGCCGTCAAAGCTGAACGCGAGCTGATGGTCGAATATCCTTTCCCATGCAGCACCAAGCCAACCTTGACGGCTGAATGCCAAAAGAAAATAAAAGCCAAGCACCGAAGGAGGCAGCACCAGCGGCAAAGCAAGTACAGCTTCAAGCAAAGGTTTCAAGCGCATCCTGCTCTGCGAAAGGAGCCATGCTGCAGGCAGGCCGATAGCATAAAGAATTACTGTTGTCAATCCTGCCAGTTTCAGAGTAAGATAGAGAGGTTCAGGATTAATCATCATTTTGTCCCTCCAGTGAGAGTTGGCTTGCCTTGATAAGCACAGTAACCTCTTTTTTTTCAGTCAATTCAAGTCGCTTGGCAGATTTCATGGTGATAATGGAGGCAAGCTCACCCGCTCTGCATTGAAGGGAGACATCAGCAAGGATACCGCCGGGGTTTATTGCCACGATTGTAGCTGTAAATCGGTTGCTGAAGCTCATTTCGCCTGAAAGCTCTTTTGCCAGAGCAACCTCACTCTCCTTAAAAAGAACATGAACCCGACTGCCGATTTTAAAAACAGGGTTCAGGTCAAATAAGAGCATGGCAAGCGGAATTCCCGATGCGTCAAGATCAATGAGAAAAAGCGACTCATGTTGTTCAATCCCGGTAATAAGAGCTGTCAGCTTATTCATTGGGGAGTGAAAATCCATATTTCCTGAAAATTACCCGTGCTGCGGGCGAGGCAATAAAAGCTTCAAATTTTGCAGCGGTAGCATTTCCTGACGCAGGTTTCAGGAGGACATAGCCTTGAACAATCGGGTTGTGTGCTTCTGACGGAACAAGGAAATAGTTTCCGACACTTGCCAGAGCAGGAGCAAGCGCAAGCGAGTAAGCCACCAGTCCAGCATCCGCTGCACCGGTCTCAACAAACTGGGCAGTCTGCTGAATATTTTCTCCAAGCACCAGTTTGTCCTGAAGCTTGCCATATATCCCGTAGTGCTCCATAACCTCTTTACCTATATTGCCATAAGGTGCATGCACCGGATTTGCCAGTGCTATTTTTTTAACTCTTGGATCCAGCAGCACCTTAATGCCTTTACGGACATCAAGCCCGCTTTGCTTGGTTACCCACACCACAATACGCCCAACAGCGTATGGCTTTGGCGTTGAAATTGCCGCCCCGGATGCCCTTAGCTTTTCTGGATAACTGATATCGGCAGAAAAAAACAGGTCATAGGGAGCGCCATTCTCGATCTGCGATACAGCTTTTCCTGAAGAGCCGAAAACTGCCGAGACCTTGTCTGTGGGGTTAGTTTTTTCAAATGCGGCAATGATATCCTTCATGGCATATTGTAGGTCAGAAGCGGCTGTAACACTGATCTCACCAGCCAAAAGGGGGGAAGCGGCCGAAAAAAAAGCGAGTAGCAGTGTCGTGATAAAGCGGAATGCGTTTTTCATGAGTAATTTTTATGATTGTAGAGGAGACATTGAAACTGCAATATCAGATGGCTTGCCAAAATAGACCGATGACAGCACAAGAATATCAACCCCGGTTTCCGCATAAGCTGAGGCGTTTTGAGCATTGATACCGCCTGCCGCCGAGATAGTGATACCGGGAGCCACTTTATGAAGCTGACTGACGAGCTGTGAGAGCTTTTCAGGGGTGAGCTTGTCAATCTGAACCACATCTACGCCCGCAGCGGCAATTTTCAGTGCCTCCTCCGCAGTTTCGGCTTCAACAATGATTTTATGTTCCGGTGTTTTGGCTTTCAGTTCGGCTATGGTTTGCAGAAAATTGTCCAGGCCACTGCAAAAAGCGGTATGCTGCCTGAAGACAAGCACAGACTCTGATAAGCCGAGCCGATGGGGGAGTGCACCGCCAGCCATGATGGCTTTGATAGCAACTTTTTTTGTTCCAGGGAAGGACTTTCGGGTTGTGACGACTCTGATGCCAAGCTTGACCTCTGTTACCACATTGACGATGTTTCTTGTACGGGTGGCAATACCAGAAGCATACTCCAGCAGGTTGAGTGCCACTTTCCAGCCTGCGTGAAGAGCGCCGACAGGCCCATTGACTGAAAGGATGACAACCCCGGCGTCAACCGTTGTGCCGCTGTGCATGCAGAAGGTTACCGATGCTCCGCAATGTTCCAGAACACGGGCAGCTTCCTCCGTGCAGCAGAGTGTTGTTGTTTCACGACTGGTAAAGGTGATCTTCCCCTCCATATCGCTGATGCCGAGCAGTAAGGTCGTCAGATCACCATAAGGGACATCCTCTTCGATAAACCGATTGATGTCGTAGTCAGACAGTTGACAGAGCATTGTTCCTGTTATTAACTCGTTATAGCAATAGTTATATATCCCCGTGCAAAAAAAAGAGGTTTATGCTGAAAAAAAAGATAGAGTGCGCTCAAGTTTACGCTTTTTCTCTCTGATTATCAGATTTCCATGGCTAAACGTAATAAAAAATTGTGTTTTTGTTGCGAATTTCTTCCTCAAACTCTCCGGGAGAGAAGCAAATTGCTTTACGAAAGCAGTGATAACGTGATTGATATATGTAACGGCAAGTGGATTGACTGAAAGTATAAACGGAAATCCACAATTCCATAAAATGTGTATGTATTTTGATGGGTTTATCGTATATTTACGATAAACTAACAAGGGGGTTTATTATGCAGAGAACATTGTCAACAGTTGAGTATAGTGGTGAAGAAGAGAGTATGGCAGTGTTTGCCAAGGCGCTCAGCCATCCGGTGAGAATAAAGATATTGAAGCTTCTTGACAGTCAAAAATGCTGTTTTACCGGTGAGCTGACAGAAATTATTCCAATGGCACAATCAACTATTTCACAACACCTGAAAGCGTTGCTCGAAGCCGGGCTGATACAGGGGAAGATAAATCCTCCGAAAGTTCGTTACTGTATTGATCGCGAAAACTGGTTGAAAGCCTATGCGTTTTTTGATGGATTTTTTACACACGATCGGGAATTCAGATGTTCATAATAATCATTTAGTTACGATAACAACAAAACAATACCACTATGAAAATAGTAAAAATACTTGGCAGTGGCAGTGGCAGTGGCTGTGCAAAGTGCAATCAGCTTGCTGAAGCGGTTAAAGATGTTATTTCCAAAGAGGGCATTAATGCTGTTGTTGAAAAGGTGGAGGATATACAGCAGATCATGGCATACAACGTTATGTCGACTCCGGCCCTTGTTGTCGATGAGAAGGTGCTCTCAAAAGGGCGTGTTCCATCTTATGATGAGATCAGGGATTTGTTGACGGCAAAACCACAAGGTTGCTGTTCTGGCACCCATGGCAGCAAGGAGAAGAGCAGTGGAGGCTGTTGTTCGTGAAAAATTTTAAATGGCTGACAGGCATTCTTGTTGCCGCACTGCTGTGGCTCCTGCTCTACCATAATCTTGAACTTTTTGCTGATCTGCTGCTTCAGGGTTTGGGGGTCAGCAGGGCAAACCGTTTCGGCGAGGCGTTCTACTTTTTTGTCTATGAAGTGCCGAAAGTGCTGCTGTTGCTGACGGTTGTGGTTTTTCTGATGGGAGTGGTGCATACCTTTATCTCTGCGGAGCGCACCCGCGCATTGCTTTCAGGGAAGCGTACCGGGATCGGAAACATTATGGCGGCGACTCTCGGTATTGTGACGCCATTCTGTTCCTGCTCCGCAGTGCCGCTCTTCATCGGTTTTTTGCAGGCAGGAGTGCCGCTTGGCGTCACCTTTTCGTTTCTTATTGCAGCGCCGATGATTAATGAAGTTGCCCTGGCGCTTCTTTTCGGGATGTTCGGCTGGAAAGTTGCCCTGCTCTACATGAGTATGGGGCTCGCCGTGGCGATTCTGGCAGGCATGGTGATCGGTAAACTCAATATGGAGCGTTACCTGGAAGAGTGGGTGCAGAAACTGCAGGAAAGCACCGTTTCTGCTGATGTGGAAGGCGAGGTGATGAGCGTACCCCTGCGAATACAGGAAGGCATCGGGCACGTTCGCGATATTGTCGGCAAGGTGTGGCTCTACATTGTGCTCGGTGTTGGGCTTGGCGCGGGCATTCACGGCTATGTACCCGAGAATTTTATGGCATCACTCATGGTCAAAAGCGTCTGGTGGTCGGTTCCCGCAGCCGTGCTGATCGGCGTTCCCATTTACTCGAATGCGGCAGGTATTCTTCCCGTTGTGCAGGCGCTGCTCGGCAAGGGAGCCGCACTTGGTACGGTGATGGCCTTCATGATGAGTGTGATTGCCCTCTCCGCTCCGGAAATGATCATTCTCCACAAGGTGCTCAAACCCCAGCTTATTGCGGTGTTTGCTGGTGTAGTGGCGGTGGGGATTATGCTGGTGGGGTTTGTCTTTAATCTTGTTTTGTGAAGAATCGCTTGTTAATCATTACGGCGTTGCCAATTATAAAATAAGTGTTTATCATCTATAGAGGAAACTCCTGGAGCTGCCAGATGGCTAACAAAATATCAAATATATGACTGGAGAAGAAAAACACTGTGCCTCGGGATCTGATGATGCTTTCAAGGAGCGACTGGACTCTACTGCCACCAGCCGCTTTCTTGACGTTAACGGGTTCAAGGTGCATTACCGGCTGGCCGGTAGCGGACAGCCGCTTGTTGTGCTGCTGCACGGCAGTTTTTTAAGTCTCAGGTCATGGCGCCTTGTGTTTGACAGGCTGGCAGAGAGCGTGTCGGTACTGGCATTCGACCGTCCTGGTTTTGGCCTTACCTCACGCCCGTTACCTTCAACAGCCACCGGGGTCAGTTACACTCCTGAAGCCCAGAGTGATCTGGTAATAGCGCTGATGAAAAAACTTGGTTTCAACAAAGCGGTGCTGGTTGGCAATTCAACAGGCGGCACGATGGCGCTTCTGACGGCGTTGCGCTACCCGCAGCATGTTGACGGTCTGGTGCTTGCTGGCGCAATGATATACAGCGGTTATGCAACCAGTGAAATACCTGCGTTCATGAAGCCTGTCATGAAAGCCATGACTCCCATCTTTTCCCGTTTGATGAAGTTTCTTATCACCAGACTTTATGACCGTAATATTCGCGGTTTCTGGTACAACAAGGCACGGCTTGGCAGCGATGTTCTGAGCGCGTTTCGCAGTGACTTGATGATTGGTGACTGGTCAAGAGCGTTCTGGGAGCTTTTTCTTGAGACACATCACCTCAGACTGGATGAACGACTGAAAACCATGTCGCGGCCATCTCTCGTTATTACAGGTGAACACGATCTTACGGTCAAAACAGAGGAAAGTATCCGTCTTGCCCGTGAGCTTCCAAACGCTGAATTTGTCGTTATTCCCGATTGCGGACATCTTCCACAAGAAGAGCAGCCAGAAGCGTTTGTTCTCGCGGTCAGGAAATTTTTAGTAACCATACCGTCCTGACCCGTTTCATTACTATATGTTTTGGTGCAGGGATACGGCAGGTTCCAGACGGCAGGTGGCGATAGTATCCAGGATAGGCACAATAAATCTTTGTTTATAGTTCTTGCCTGCTGCAGCAAATACCGCATACTCTTTCCCGCCTTTTTTTATTATAATATAATTCTTTTTGCTGTTGCTTCTTTGTTCATGACTGGCAATGGTACTCTTGGAAATCCAGAACAACGAAAGCGGTAACTGATGGCTGAAACTATTCTCCGGCTCGAAAATATCCGCAAGGAGCTTGGACTCTCCAAGGCTATCCGCCAGACTATCATTCCAAATCTGTCACTGGTTGTAAACTCGGGGGAGTTTGTTGCCATTACAGGGCCTTCTGGCTCTGGAAAATCGACACTGCTTTATCTTATGGGCGGTCTCGACAAACCGACCGCAGGCAAGGTGTGGCTTGATGGAGATGAGATAACTGAAAAAAATGAGACGGAGATGAACCGTATCAGGAATGAAAAAATAGGATTTATCTATCAGTTTCACTTTCTGCTGCCCGAGTTTAACGCTGTTGAGAATGTCAGTATGCCGATGATGATCAACGGCAGGCGCACCCGAAAAGAGATCAGGGAACGGGCAATGAAACTGCTCGACATGGTTGATATGCAGAACAAGTATACCAACAAGCCAAGCCAGTTATCAGGCGGGCAGCAGCAGCGGGTTGCCATTGCGCGAGCTCTCGCCAACGCACCGAAAATTTTGCTTGGTGATGAACCAACCGGCAATCTTGATTCGCGTTCAGCAAAAAATGTTTATCAGCTTTTTGATCGGCTCAACAGGGAACAGGGGCAGACGGTTATTGTTGTTACCCACGATGAGGAGTTTGCCAACCATGCCGGACGGCGGATTCAACTTGTTGACGGAAAGATAGAAAGCGACCGGCAGTTACGGGTAAGGGTCGAACAGCCCGCGTGACGGAAAAGTACAATATTACCATATTTGTTCTATGTCGTTGTTACTCGAGAGCATCAAGCAGTCAAAGCCTTATCTTTACAAGGCATTTTCATCGATTGAGGATGGCGAGCAGCATCTTCATAATATCATTGAGCTTGATCGCTACTGGGAGCGGTTGAAACAGCCTGTTCAAAAGGTGATTTTGCCGTCAGGAGATCTTCCAAAAGATGTTGTGATCAGTGGTGAGTATGACTTGATCTATGCTGGCGGAACCCTCAGCCTGCTCCACGCCGCAGTGATGGCCGGAAAGTATGGCCGGAAGGTGATGATTTTTGACCGCAAGACTCCTGCAAAATCGACCAGAGACTGGAATATTTCCCGAAAAGAGCTTCTCAATCTCTCGGCTATTGGTCTTTTTACTGAAAGTGAGATTGATTCGGTTATTGTTCGTCAGTACAAAAACGGCTGGGTTGAATTTTACCAGCCTGACGGCAGCCAGAAAAGGCTTGTCATGGACAGTGTGCTTGATTGTGCTGTTGATGCAGACAAGCTTCTTGGGCTGGCAAAAAAGAAAGTTCAGGCCGCTTCAGGAAGTACGATCATTGCCGGGAGTAACTTTCTCTGCTGTTACCAGTTTGACAACCATATTGTTGTAAAAATTGAGGATCATCAGGGAAAAAAGTTTTATTACCGAGCCAAGGTATTGGTGGATGTTATGGGGATACTCTCGCCCATCGCCATGCAGCTCAACGAAGGCTCTCCCCAGACCCATGTTTGTCCGACGGTTGGCACCATAGCGAGCGGTTTTGATGACATCGATTTCGAAACTGGGGAAATTCTTGCCACAACAGGGCCTGCCGAAACTGCACCGGGAAAAGGTCGGCAGCTTATCTGGGAAGGATTTCCTGCTGAAGGGGAGAAGTATATCACCTACCTCTTCTTTTATGATGAAGCTGATTCCCCGAACGATAAGTCGTTGCTCGCTCTTTTTGAGACCTACTTCAGGATTCTTCCAGAGTATAAAAAGCCTGGGAATGTTTTTATGATTCATCGGCCGGTCTATGGTATTATTCCAGCCTATTGTCATGACGGCTTCGACCGCACCAGGGAAATTGCCGATGACCATATCATTCTTTTCGGCGATGCGGCGTCACTGGGCTCCCCGCTCACCTTCTGTGGTTTTGGATCGATGGTTCGCAACCTTTACCATCTTACGGGCGATCTTGACCGAGCGCTCAGCGACAATAACCTCTCGAAAAAGCATCTCGAAAAGATCAGCGCCTATGAGCCCAATGTTGCCTCTATGGCAAATCTCATGAAGTATATGTGTTTTAACGCGGCAACCGATGACCCGAATTTTGTCAACGACCTGATGAATGAGGTGATGATTGTGCTCGACGATCTTCCTCTGCACTATCGTCAGGCCATGTTTCGTGATGAAATGAAGATTGAGGAGCTTGCAATAATCATGCTGCGGCTTGGATGGCGCTATCCCAAAGTGCTGATGGCAACCTGGGAGAAACTTGGTGTGCAGGGCTCTCTCGGTTTTCTCAAAAATATTGTCGGATGGGCATTTTCACCAGTCAGATAACGTTTTCAAGAGATGACCGACAGCATTCATGCCTCCGAGAGGATAGCTCACCTTCGCAAGCAGATTGAGCATCATAGCAGCCTCTACTATATTGAAGCGAGACCGGAACTTTCTGACTACGAGTTCGACAAGCTGCTTGAACAGCTCATCGCTCTTGAACGCCAGTTTCCCGATCTTGTCACGCCCGACAGTCCCTCACTGCGAGTTGGCGGAGCGATTACGAAAGAGTTTGTGTCGGTTATTCACCGTGAACCGATGCTGAGTCTTTCGAATACCTACTCCCTTGGCGAGGTGGAGGAGTTTTACAATCGGGTAAAAAAGCTGATTGCTCTCGAAGGGGTGGATGAGCAGGAGATGGTTGCCGAGCTGAAATTTGACGGGGTGGCCATAAGCCTGCTTTATCGCGATGGATTACTTGTTCGTGGCGCTACACGTGGAGATGGCGTTCAGGGAGACGATATTACAGTCAACATCAGAACTATTCCGACGGTGCCTCTCAAGATAGGTGATGTCGGGGAGATAGAGGTTCGGGGCGAAGTCTTTATGCGCAAAGAGGATTTTGAGCAACTGAACGAAAGCCGTCCCGAGGAGGAGCGTTTTGCCAATCCCCGCAATGCCACGGCGGGCACGCTCAAGTTGCAGGACTCTGCCGAGGTTGCCCGTCGCCGGATGAGCTTTGTTGCCTACTATCTCAAAGGCATCAGAGATGAATCCACTGCGCATTTCAGCAGACTTAAGCTCCTTGAAGAACTGGGTTTTTCTACTGGAAACTATTACCAGTTATGCCGTGAACTGAATGATATCAATGAGTTTATAGCCGAGTGGTCAGAAAAGCGGTGGAAGCTTCCTTACGAGACCGATGGTGTGGTGCTGAAACTGAATGCAGTGACGCTGTGGGACAAACTTGGCGCAACCGCCAAAAGCCCGCGCTGGGCAATTGCTTACAAGTACCCGGCGCAGCAGGCAAGAACAGTACTCATTGCTGTAGTTTTTCAAGTAGGACGGCTTGGCACAATTACCCCGGTAGCTGAGCTTGAGCCGGTACTTCTTGCTGGTTCAACCGTTTCACGCTCGACGCTCCATAATTTTGATGAGATTCAGCGTCTTGGCATCATGGTTCACGATCGGGTCATCATTGAGAAATCAGGCGAGGTGATTCCCAAGGTGATCAGCGTTGTGCTTGAGGAGAGGCCCTCCGATGCTCTGCCGATTGTTATTCCATCGAATTGTCCCGAGTGCGGTACACCGCTTTCCAGGCCGGAGGGTGAGGTGAGTTATTACTGTCCCAATGAGGAGGAGTGCCCGGCGCAGATCAGGGGCAGGCTGCTTCACTTTGCTTCGCGAAATGCCATGGATATCAAGAGCCTCGGTAAAGCGCTGGTCGATCAGCTTGTTGCCATCAAACTGGTGAAGGATGTTGGTGACCTCTATTTTTTGCAGGAGCCGCAGCTTGAAAACCTTGAGCGGATGGGGCGCAAGTCGGCACAGAATCTTGTCCGAGCTCTTGATGAGAGTCGTGCAAAAAGTTACGAACGCCTGCTCTATGCCCTCGGTATCCGCCATGTCGGGCGCGCGACCGCCCGTGAGCTGTCGCAAGCCTGTCCTTCGCTTGATGCCTTGATGCAGGCAAGTGAGGAGGAGCTTTCAACTGTTCCAGATATCGGGCCAGTGGTTGCTCGTAGCATCTGTGACTATTTTGCCAAACCCTCAGTACCTGATTTTTTTGAAAAGCTCAATGCTGCCGGTTTGCAGTTGAGTGCTTTAGAGTCAGCAGCGCAGATCAACCGAAATTTTGAAGGGCTTACAGTGCTCTTTACGGGCGGCCTTGATCGCCATGATCGTCAGACAGCTTCTGAACTGGTGATGGAGCGGGGCGGCAGGGTCGTGAACTCGGTCAGCAAAAAAACCGGCCTCATTGTCGCCGGTCATGATCCCGGCAGCAAGCTCGATAAGGCGCTGAAGCTTGGTGTAAGGGTGGTTTCAGAGGATGAGTTCGAGGCAATGTTGTAGCCGCGCCCTATTTTTTTGCGACGTAGAGAATTGACGTCTCAAAGGTCATCGGAAAATATTCTGCACTCTTGAATCCACTTTTTCTCAGAATAGCAGTAAACGCCTCCGCTTGCGGAAACTGTTCGACGGAGTTTGGCAGATAATCGTAGGCAAACGAGGATTTGCTGAACAACCCAGCAATTTTCGGCAGTACTTTTTTGAAGTATATCAGGTAGAGCTTTTTCATGACACCATTGCGCGGAATCATTGGCTCAATAATAAGCGCATGGCCGCCCTGCCTCAGAACGCGGTGGAACTCGCGCATTCCGGCATCAAGATTTTCAAAATTTCTTACACCAAATCCTGCGCTGACAACATCAAAACTGCTGTTGCCGAATGGCAGCTTTTCCGCATATCCCTCATGAAAGGTAATGTGTGGATACTTCTTTTTTGCAATGACAAGCATTTCGGGAGAGAGGTCAAGCGCCGTCACTTTTGCGCCTGCGATTTTTACCATGGAAGCAGCCAGATCACCCGTTCCGGTGGCGACATCAAGAATTTTTGGGGCGCTGTTTTTGCCCAGCAGTTGTTTTGCCTTACCAGCAGCTTTTGCTCTCCAGTAATTATCGATGCCAAAGCTGAGAAGATGGTTCAGGAAATCATAAGTAGGGGCTACCTCGTCAAACATTGATCGTATTGATCCTCTCGACTTTGTCCGCAGAAGGGACTTTGTTTCAGCTTTTTTTGCCATAAACCTCTTCCGGATTAAACATGAGTGTATCACATATTTCCATTGAGAGATCATCCTTGGCCTTGCGATAAAAGCAGGAGTGATAGCCTACATGGCAGGCTCCGCCGGTCTGGGAAACTTTCAGCAGCAGAGTGTCGCCATCACAATCGATCAGAATGTCATGCACTTCCTGCATGTTTCCGGAAGACACTCCTTTCAGCCAGAGCTCCTTGCGGCTGCGGCTCCAGTAACAGGCTTTCTTTTTTTCAAACGTCATTTGAAGGCTTTCCCGATTCATCCATGCCATCATGAGAACCTTCCCTGTTTCATGGTCTTGCACAATTGCCGGCACAAGTCCTTTTTCATCGAACTTTACTGTTTCAAGAAAGCTTTTCTGGATATCTTGATTATCGGTCATTGATGGTGTAGATTAAGTGTTTCCCATGCAATAGTATCTGAAGAAGGCGCAGGAAAAGAAAAATGTACTTAAAGATTGATAAAATTATGAAAAAACCAAGGTCGGAATGGATAAAAATTTTAAAACTTGTAACTTCACAAAGCTGAATATCTAAAGAAGGTACCCAATGAAGTCTCTGCAAAAATTTCTTCCAAAATATTCCATCGCTCTTGCTGTCCTTTTTATTGCCACGGTGTTTTTTCTGATTACAAAAGGTAATACGGTCGACATAGTGGCCGGTGAAGTGACCAATGCAGAGCTTGTTCAGGCCATATATGCGACAGGTTTTGTTGAAGCCGATGCTGTTGCCAATCTGAGCGCTGAATGTTCAGGAACGGTGAGGTATGTCGGAGTGTTGGAGGGGCAGCATGTCTCTGCCGGTCAGAAAATTCTTCAGTTTGACAGTCCCCAGCCCCTGCTTGCTGTCCGTGAAGCACGGGCGGCCTTTGCTGAACAGCAGGCACTTGCGAGAGACAACAGGCTTCGAGCTGCCAGGAAGAAAAATCTATTTATAGAAGGGGCGATATCGCGACAGGAACTTGAAGATGCAGAGAAAAACAGCATCCAGTCCGAAAAGCTGCTTCAGCAGAAAGCGTTTCAGGTGAAGATGCGGGAGGATGATCTTAAAAAATTGACGGTTACAGCCCCGTTCTCAGGCATCATGACCTTGCAGAACATCAAGGAGGGCGATTATGTCACGTCCAATACGCTTGTTGCCCGGGTGGTTGATACCTCCCGCTTTATGATCAGTGTAGAGGTGGACGAGCTGGATATTCCCCGTATCAGCAACGGTCAGTCGGCGACAGTTGCTTTTGATGCCTATCCGGAGAAACGCTTTTCTGCTCTTGTCTCCCGTATCGTGCCCCAGACCGACCGGGTAACAAAGACCTCCAGAATTTATCTTACCCTTGTAAATCCACCGGCTAATATCCAGGCAGGTATGACGGCGACTGCAAATATTATCTACAATATCCGCCCAAATGCACTTCTTGTAAGAAAAAGCTCTGTTTTTGAGGAAAACCGCAAAAGCTATGTCTGGACAATTAAACAAGGACGGCTGAAAAAACAGCTTATTTTGCAGGGTGATAGCGATATGACCTTTGTCGAAGTGCTGCAGGGACTGAAAAAAGGCGATAAAATTGCACTTACCCCCGAAAAAAGTTTACACGAGGGGATGGACGTAAAAATAATTCCAGCAAGGAAGTTCTGATATTTCAGAGACGAAAGGAAATGTGGAGGAACTGAGACTATGGGTCGCGCGGCAGTTTATATTGACGGAGCAAACCTGTTTTTTACCCAGCGCCATCTTGGTTGGCAGATAGATTTTTCTCGTCTGATGGCATTTTTCCTGTCAGGGTATACTTCAGTTGAGGCCAATTATTACGTTCCGGCATCCGAACCGGTATCGGCGGAAAATGCGGCCTTTTCCAGAGTACTGACTGCGCACGGTTATCGGATTATCTCAAAACCGGTCAAAAAAATTGTCAACAAGGAGACCGGTGTGGTGATCATGAAAGGAAATCTTGATGTTGAACTTGTTGTTGATGCCTTGAGCGGTGCCGATCAATACGATACCTTTATATTGTTCAGTGGTGACAGTGATTTTCTTCCTCTTCTCAGAGCTTTAAAAAAGAAAGGAAAAGAGGTTATGGTATATTCTACCCAGGGGCTGAGTGCAAGGGAGCTGCTGGCCGAACCAGGTGTAATTTATTGTGATCTTTCAAAGCTGAAAGATCGTATCGAACAGCTCAGGATGGGAGATCATCTTCGTGTCGAAGGGGCGGCTGGCAACGATCAAGCGTTTGCACTTCCTCTTCCGGAAATTGGAGAGTTCTTTACCGGTACCGTTTTAAAGGTACAGCCTTACGGTATTTTTCTGAGTAATCCCTTTCACGTCAAATGTCTTCTTCCCCTGAGCTTTCTTGGGATCAGTAAATATATCAGCGACCTGACGGCGATTGTGCGCATGAGTGACGTTTTTGATGTGGTGGTTTTCCATGTCAATGCAGCACGCGATATTGCGGAGATTACCGTCAAACTCGCCGATAAAAAGATGGCTGAGGAGTTGACTTCAAGGATTGAAGGATAGACGCACCTATCCTCCTTGAAACTTCAATCAGCATCAATGCCCATCAGCTTTTCATTAATGGCAACTGCCGCAGTACGTCCTGCGCCCATGGCAAGAATAACCGTTGCTCCGCCGGTAACAATATCGCCGCCCGCATAGACATTATCTTTTGAGGTGGCCATGGTGTTGACGTCCACAACAATCGTATCGCGCTTGCTGACCTCAATGTCAGGCGTGGTCTGCTTGATGAGCGGGTTGGAACCATTGCCTATCGAAATAATTGCCATATCGATTGGTAAGATAAAATCCGAGTCTGGTATTGGTACAGGTCTGCGTCGTCCCGAGTCGTCAGGTTCACCCAGTTCCATTCTGATACACTTGACGCCGGTAAGCCACTGCTGGTCGTTACCGATAAATTCCACAGGATTCATCAGCAGCATAAACTCAATACCTTCTTTTTGTGCGTGGTGAAGCTCCTCCAAACGGGCAGGCATTTCAGCTTCAGAGCGGCGATAAACAATATAGGCATGTTCCGCACCAAGCCTTTTTGCTGTGCGAACCGCATCCAGAGCAGTATTGCCACCACCGAAGACGGCAACATTTTTTCCCTTGCAATTAAATACCGGAGTGTCATTTTCCGGGAATTGATATGATTTCATCAGATTTACTCTGGTCAGGAATTCATTGGCAGAATAAACCCCGAGAAGATTTTCTCCAGGGATGCCCATGAACCATGGCAGACCTGCTCCGACACCGACAAATACAGCATCAAAGCCCTCTTCTTTAAGAAGTTCGTCAACCGTAATTGAACGACCGGCGACAGCATTGGTGACAAACTTGACGCCGAGTTGTTTCAATCCCTCAATTTCAGCCTTTACGATTTTTTTTGGAAGACGGAATTCTGGAATACCGTAGACAAGAACACCGCCAAGTTCATGCAGCGCCTCAAAAACAGTGACGGCATGGCCCAGTTGAATAAGATCGTTAGCGCAACTCAATCCGGCCGGACCGCTGCCGATAATCGCAACGTGTTTACCAGTTGAGGGTTTTACTGAAGGCAGTTCCACATGTCCTGTTTCGCGCTCATAATCACCGGCAAACCGTTCCAGGTTGCCGATAGCGACCGATTCATATTTTTTTGCAAGAATGCACATTTTTTCGCATTGATCTTCCTGCGGGCATACCCTGCCACAAATAGCTGGCAGCACGTTGTCCTCCTTGATTTTTTTTGCTGCGCCAAGAAAGTTTCCTTCGGCAATCATCTTGATGAACTGGTCTATCTTGATATTGACCGGGCATCCTTTGATGCAGACAGGATCTTTGCACTGAATACATCGCAACGCCTCTTGACGGGCCAGTTCAGGGGTATATCCAAGATGTACTTCATTAAAATTATGGATACGAACCTCCGGAGGCTGTGCAGGCATAACCTGTCGTGGAATGGCAAGACGTTGTTTGGTCGTGATATGTTGTGCGTCCATTGTAATCCTTCTTTAAAAACGAAAGTTTGGTTATCAGAAAAAAAGCAAGACAATTATCATAGTGCCAGGAACGGCTTATACTGTTTTAAGCAGTTTGCACTCGTGAAGCCAGGATTCAGAAGATTGCTTTTCTTCCGTTTGATAGATCTTGTTCCGGTCAGAGAGATTTTTAAAGTCGACCAGATGAGCATCGAATTCAGGGCCGTCAACACAGGCAAATTTAATCTGGTTGTCCACACTGACCCTGCAGCCGCCGCACATGCCGGTGCCATCTACCATAATCGGATTAAGGCTGACCACAGTTTTGATCTTGTAGGGACGGGTGACCTCAGCTATGGCTCTCATCATCGGGATAGGGCCGATAGCAAGCACATAATCAATGGTTCTTCCAGAGTCAATAAGTTCCTGCAGCTTCTGGGTGACGAAACCGTGAAAACCGTAAGAGCCATCATCGGTTGTAATGTACGCTTCATCACTTACGGCAGTCATCTCTTTTTCAAGGATCACCAGATCTTTTGATCGTGCACCGTTAATCGTAATGACATAATTGCCTGCTTCTTTCAGGGCGACAGCTGTCGGATAGGCTATTGCCGTCCCGACACCACCGCCGACGCTCACCGCAGTTCCGAACTTCTCAATATGTGACGGTGCTCCAAGGGGTCCAACCACATCACTGATAGTGTCGCCAGCTTCTTTGCTGTTCAGCTCCTTCGTGGATTTACCCATACCCTGAACAATAATGGTAATGGTACCTTTTTCAGGATCGGAGCCAGCAATAGTTAGCGGTATTCTTTCACCACTCTCTCCCACCCTGATCATGACAAACTGGCCAGCTTTTCTTTTTTTGGCGATACGAGGGGCCTCAATTTCAATTTTTTTGATATTTTCAGCTAAAAAGAGTGCCGAAACAATTCTATACATTGGTTCTTCGATTTTCGTATTTATAGAGGTGGAGATCCGCTGGGTTCTACGGTAAGGGAAAACAATCTGTATAATAAAAAATAAATAGTCAATATAAAAATTGAGCAGGAGAGGAGGCTAGGGGCACGGCGTTTGTTTGTTCTCTTGATTTCTTGCACTTATAAATTTTTTTTATGGTTTTTATTGCCGATTACGGTGCAGGAAATCTTCGTTCTGTTCTCAAGGCATTTGAATATCTCGGCATCAAGGCTATCGTCAGCAGTGATCCAGGCAAGCTTGCAGGCCACAGAAAAGTTATTCTTCCCGGAGTTGGAGCTTTCGGGCAGGCGATAGAGTCACTCAATGCCTCTGGTTTTACCGAAGCTTTGCTTGAGCACGTCGATAAGGGAGGGCAGCTCCTTGGAATATGCTTGGGCATGCAGTTGCTGTTGACTGACAGTGAGGAGATGGGTGCCTATAAGGGAATGGACTTGGTTCCTGGCAAAGTGCTTCATTTCAGGAGCGAAACTGATAAGATTCCACAGATAGGATGGAACTCGGTAGACCAGCAGAAAGAGAGTATGCTTTTTCAGGGAATTCCTGATCATTCGTTTTTCTATTTTGTACACTCCTATTACTGTGAAATCAACACTCTTGATGCTGTAGCCGCAACAACACTCTTTGCCGGAAAAAATTTTTGCTCCGCCATTGAAAAAAATGGTATTTTTGCAGTCCAGTTTCATCCAGAAAAAAGTTCTGATGCAGGGTTGCAGGTGCTTAAAAACTTTGCGGGTTGTTAAAATCGTGTTTTGATATGTTGATTATTCCAGCAATAGATATTAAGGACGGGAAGTGTGTGAGGTTAACCCGTGGCGATTTCAGCCAGAAGAAGATATACCTCGATAATCCCCTTGACATGGCAGTTATATGGCGCAAGCAAAACGCCAAGATGCTCCATATTGTTGACCTTGATGCCGCCCTTACTGGCGAACTGGTTAATTTTGAGAAAATCAGGGAAATTGTGAATAATATTGATATTCCTGTTCAGGTTGGTGGTGGTATCCGTTCCATCGATGCGGTAAAGAGCTATCTCGATATCGGTGTTGGTCGTGTGGTTATTGGTTCGGCTGCGGTTACCAATCCCTCGCTGGTCGAAGAACTTCTGAAAATATACAGCCCATCACAGATTGTCGTCGGGATTGATGCCGAGAATGGTATTCCAAAGATTAAAGGGTGGCTTGAAAGTACTGATTTGACAGATTTTGATCTGGCACTGCAGATGAAAGAGATGGGGATCGAAAGGGTGGTTTATACTGATATCACCCGTGACGGCATGATGCAGGGGTTTGGTTATGAAACCACCAAAAAGTTTGCCGAAATAGCTGGTATGAAAATTACTGCTTCCGGTGGTGTTACCAATTCTGACGACATGAAAAAGCTTAATCAGCTCACACCTTACGGAGTGGATTCTGTTATTATTGGCAAAGCCCTCTATGAATGCAATTTTCCCTGTCAGGAGCTGTGGTATAATTTTGAAGAAAGCATGAGCCTAGATCATAATTTCTCAACGGCACGAAAAAAATAGCCGGCGGTTCAGGGTTCCGGCAACGATCCTCTTCTCTAACAGATAACAGGCAGAACGTGCAGAAGCAGGACTTACCATTGCAACAACAGATTGAAGCCATCATTTTTGCTGCCGAAGAGGCTGTTACTCTCCACACAATAAGGCATATTACTGGCAAAAATCTTGATTCAGGAGAATATCACTCCATTGTTGAGCGGCTTAACGCCGAGTATGCTGAAACGGGAAGGACTTTTCAGATTCACCGTATAGCCGGGGGCTACCGTTTTCTGACCAGACCGGAGTTTAGTGAACTTCTCAAACAACTTCTTGCTCCGAAAATCCAAAGAAGGCTTTCCCGCTCAATCCTTGAAGTTCTTGCTGTTATTGCCTATAATCAGCCTGTTACCCGAGGTGAAATCCAGCAAATTCGCGGTGTAAGTCCTGATTATGCCATTGACAGGCTTCTGCTTCGGGGGTTTATCGAGGTTCGCGGAAGAGCAGACTCGCCAGGGAAACCCCTTCAATATGGAACAACCACAGATTTTCTTGATCTTTTTCACCTGTCCTCATTAAAAGATCTGCCGAAACTTCGTGAAATAAAGGAAATTCTTCAGGAACAGGAAGAACAGGATTACCTTACCCGGCCGGACGGGATCGAAACAGCTTTATTCGGCAACAATCAAGAGGAGACGATACACAAGAATGAAAAAGAGCAATAAAGATGATGAGGTCAGAATTAATCGATTTCTGGCATCATGTGGTATAGCATCACGAAGGGCTGCCGATCAACTTGTTATGGATGGTAGAGTTATGGTCAACGGCACGGTTATTACGACACCCGGCATTAAAGTGAGCCCTTCCCGCGACGAGGTGATAGTCGATGGCGAGCGATTTGCCCAGCCTGAGCACAGAAAGGTCTACATTCTGTTCAACAAACCCAGAAATGTTATCACAACCAACAGTGATGAAAAAAATCGGGAGATGGTGCTCGATTTTATAGGTGTCAAGGAGCGGGTTTTTCCTGTTGGAAGACTCGACAGAAAAACAACAGGAGTTATTCTGTTGACCAATGACGGAGCTCTTGCACATAAACTTATGCATCCTTCATCAAATGTAAAAAAAGAGTATATTGCTGAGCTTTCTGAAAAATTTACGCCAAATCTTCTGGGTCAATTGACAGGAGGGATGCGCTTGAAAGACACCGGGGAAAAGGTCAGTCCCTGCAGGGCAAAAATACTTGAAGAAGGTCTGCAGGTACTGGTGAGCATTCATGAAGGAAAGAATCATCAGGTCAGAAGAATGTTCGAGACCCTCGGTTTTGATGTTAAAAGGCTTGAAAGGGTTGCCTATGCAGGCCTTCAGGCAGGAGAACTCCGGCGAGGTGAATGGCGATATCTGAGTCGAAATGAGGTTCAGGAACTCTATAAGTTGACGGAAAGCCCATAAGCTCTCAGCCGGTTTTGTTAACGCACAAAACCATAATTGGTTGTGAGACAGCTTTCCTTTTTTTTTAAACGTCATGCCTGCCGGGTGGTCATGACGTTTTTTCTTTTCATGCACTTTCCTCTTTTTTCCTCTTCAGCACTCTGCAGCGAAAATGATGGCCTTCAGAAACTGCTCGACAAGACTGAATCTGAAGTAAATATAGAACGGCTGCTTGAACTGATTGAAGAGTTGAAAAAAAATAAAATCAATCTCAATGAGGCTGATCCAGACGAACTTCGCGAGCTTCCCTGGCTTAAGACAACCGATGTGCAGGCTATTCTCGACTGGCGCCGAGACAAAGGCCCAATCAATTCTCTTCATGAACTCGAGTCTGTTCTTGGAAAAGAGAAAACGGCAAGTATTGCTCCCTATGTTCGTTTTCAACAAAAGCGGGCATTCCGTAAAACATTCACACCGAAGTCCGTTGAGGTTGATGGATCCCTCTACAGTCGCCTTTTCTGGGAAACAACACCCCGAAAAGGTATCCTGAATGGCAAATACGCTGGTGCAAACTATAAACTGTATCACCGTGCGGAGTTTTCTGCTCCCCATATCAAGGCAAGTCTGGTGCAGGAAAAAGATATCGGAGAGCCTGATATGGCCGATTTTACTTCATTCAGCATCAATGCTTATGATCTTGGCCTTCTTAAAAGTGCAGTTCTCGGAAATTATAAACTGAATTTTGCTCAAGGCCTGCTTATCGGGCAAGGGCGCTACGTGGCAAAAGGGGCCGATCCAACTGGCAGCGTCCAGTTCTTTTCGAAACAATTATTGCCTTACACATCAAGTTCTGAATCCGGCTTTTTTCATGGCGCAGCAACCACACTGAAGCTTGATCCTCTTGACGTAACGCTCTTTTATTCCGCCAATCACCTCGATGCGATCATCAATAACGCCGGTGTCATTACAAGTTTTTCGACATCGGGTTACCATCGCACGGAACTTGAAATCAGCAGAAAGGATAATATTGTCGAAACACTCTCCGGCGCGAATATCCTCTATCATTATCAAACAGGAGTTGTGATTGGAAAGGTTGGGAGCAGCGTGCTTCATTACAGTTATCCTGTACCTTTTGATGAACTTGAACCAGATGCAGCAGTCAGTACGATCTCTTCGTCAATCCTGTATGGTATCGAAACAGATCTCTCCTTTCGAAAGGTCAGTCTCTTTGCCGAAGCCGCTTTTTCCCGTAAACCGGAAGATGCCTCATGGACAGCCGGTGCGGAGTATGAGCTTCTTCATGGCGTTACCACTGTTGCTGCCCTCAGGCGGTATGGTGCAAATTATTTTTCCCCTTTTGCAGGAGCATTTGCCGAAAGGGGCAGCGGAGCATCAAACGAGGATGGATATTACATTGGCGTTAATGCAAAGGTAAGCGAACGGCTTGCAATCGGAGCATATTATGATCTATTCACCTTTCCTGTGCTTGGCGGCAACTGTCCATACCCTTCTGACGGTAATGATTGCAGACTTTTAATGACATGGAAGCAGTCGCCATTGCTTGCTTGGGGCATGCAGGTTCAGCATAAATTCAAGGAAGAGCAAAAAAATCAGGGAACATCAAAAATTCCTCTCTGGACAGCCCTTCCTCAGATAACCAATCGTTGCCAGATCGATTGCGATATTACAGTTTCTGAGCGCGTTCATTTGAGAACCCGGGGAGAGGTGAAAAGCGTTGTTAAGGAATATCTTGCCGGAGATCAACCCTTTTATGGGCGGATGCTCTATCAACAAGTAGGGTATAATGCTGGGAACTATGGTTTGAAAGGACGCATTACCGTTTTTGATACCAACGATTACGATGCAGCCATCTATGTTTACGAAGATGACCTGCCTTTGACCTCCAGTCTTGGCGTCTACGACGGGCGAGGCAAATCCCTTTTTCTTGTGGCAACATGGCAGGCCATGAAACAGATGAAGCTGGGTGCGAGGTATGAAACAACCTGGTATAGTGACAGGAGTGTCTGTGGCAGCGGCAATGATGAGCGGGCGACAAGTGCTCCCGGCTCATTTCATCTTGGGTGTTTCTTGTCGTTTTGAATCGGGAGTGTTCTCACTTTTTGCCGGCAGCCCTCATCAGCCGGTCTCTGATTGCTCGGCCGAGTCCCTGATTAGACGGCAGTTCACAGTAAATAGTATCAATTCCTTTGGAATCACAATGCCGGAAAAAGCTGAAAAGCTCACTGCCATACTCCTCAAGATTTCGGCAGAGCTTGTACAGCAAAATACCTTCCGGCGGTTCTGAAAGACCAATGTATGCTGAAGAAGGGGCCTCAATTCTCTTTTCATCGCCATGGCAGAGAGTAATCGCCGCTTTTGGAGCATAATGTGGATACTTCAGCCCCGGGCTTTTTGGGGGAGCCTGCTTGTCCGGGCTCGTGTTGGCTGCTATTTCTGGCACAACAGCCTGCAGTTGCTCAAAAGTAATAGCTCCGGCCCTCAGCAGAAGAGGTTTCGATCCGGAACAGTCAACAATGGTTGATTCAAGGCCGATAGCGCTTGGGTTGCCTCGAAGCACGCAGTCGATTTTTCCGTCAAGATCCTCAAAGACCGCCTCCCAGCTTGTGGCGCTCGGCAGTCCCGAAAGATTGGCCGAAGGAGCTGCGACCGGACATGCAGATAGCCGGAGAAACTCCCGTGCGACAGGATTTGCCGGGCAGCGGACACCAACCGTCCCCAGTCCGCCGGTGACGGTATCCGGTACCAGGGGATTTTTTTTCAGCACAAGAGTGAGAGGCCCCGGGAAAAAACGGTCAATGAGTTTCCATGCGTCTGAATTGATTTCACCGGCAACATCGGCAAGTTGTTCAAGGCTGTAAATATGAACAATAAGCGGGTTATCCCCCGGACGACCTTTTGCCTGAAAAACCCGCATGATTGCTTCTGGGCAGTAGATACTTGCACCAAGACCGTAGACAGTTTCAGTTGGAAATGCAACGACCCGACCCGACTTGAGGATGGCGGCTGCCTCTTCTGCTGAATCGGTAAGAGTAGTCTGCATGATCATCCTTAAAGGTGTAACTGCCATCATAAGAAGAGGAGTGTACACAGCACGCCGACCGTTGCGCTGACAAGAGGTATCGCAAGATTATCGTCAATCTTGAAGTCGCCGATACGCACCATAAACGCTTCGGTTATCGTTGCAGTAATGGCCATGGCAACACCGACAAACAGGTTCAATCCCGGTACGACAGCAACAATGCATAACGCAGAGAGAAAAAACGCCCCGCTTCCTTCAAGGCTTTTCTGTCCGAACCGGTGTTTTCCGAAAGTTTTTCCAATAATGGCCGCCAGTGTATCGGAAACAGCGACCATAGTAAATGCGGTAACTGCAATAATTTTTGGAAAAAAAAGGACAAGGAGAAGAGCCGCCATGACGATGTGGGTTGCCCCATTCAGATACGCTTTGTTCCCTTCAAGCTCATGCGTTCTCAGCATGGAGCCGAAGGTTTTATGATACCATCGAGAAACAGGTTCAAAAAAATTCTTCAACAGGTCAATCAGGAAAAAACCTGAAAAAAGAGGGACAAGAAGAAGAAGAGCAAGTTCTCTGCTGATAAACCAGTAAATTACCGGAATCGAAAGCGAAGAGAGGTGAATCGCTTTTCGCGCAACTTCATAGCGGAGTTCCAGTCGGTCGATAGCTTCCATTGTTACGGGGCACGGTGTAATGGTCAAAAAAAGTCTATTGGAGAAATGGCCGCGTGGCGCCAATTTCAGGCTTGAATATACACCGAAATCTCTGGAAGAGAAAGGTTACACATCCTCTTCCTTTTCCCTTCCAAAACATGTATTTTGCACCGCCATTTAAATTGCTTTTAGACTACATGCATGACGACTGAAAATATACGGGTAGCTGCCATTGACCTCGGGACCAACTCCTTCCACATGATTATTGTTGAAGAGAGCAAGGAAAAGGGCATTGTGGAGATTGATCGTGTCAAAGATATGATTTGTATTGGCCGGGGCAGTATTTCAACAAAAATGCTGGATGATGATGCGATGCAGTCAGGCATTGCCGCCTTGAAGAATTTTCTTGTTCTTGCTTCGCAGCATGGCGTGGCGCCGGAAAATATGATTGCCTTTGCCACAAGTGCTATCCGGGAGGCCAAAAATAGGTGTGATTTTCTCAGCCGAATCAGGGATGAGACCGGTCTTAAAGTCAAGATTATCTCAGGGAAAGAAGAGGCAGAGTTTATCTATTATGGAGTTCGTAATGCGGTGAAGATTGGCAAAACCGCCGATCTTCTTTTTGATATTGGTGGAGGCTCCGTTGAGTTTGTGGTTGTCAATCATAAAGGGGTGCAGCTTCTTGAGAGTCGTAAAATCGGTGTGGCAAGAATGCGTGAACGGTTTGTCACTACAGAACCGATTTCTCTTCATGAAATCAAGATGCTTGAACAGTTTTTTGCTGCAGAGATGGTTTCTGCCGTTGAAAAAGCCTCTGAACTCAAAGTGACAAGGGCCATCGCCTCTTCGGGTACGGCCCAGAATATCGCTCGAATGATTCGCTCAATGAACGGCCGGGAGAGTGATGTGTCGCTCAACAACAGTACGTTTACCCGAAAGGAGTTTCAGGCTCTTTACAAGGCCGTTATCCCTCTGGATGCCGCAGATCGACGAAAAATGACCGGTCTTGATGAAAAAAGGGTAGACCTTATTTTACCGGGACTGATTCTTGTTGACATGATTTTCAGGCTTTTCAAGGTTGAGGAGATTTTGATTTCCGATTCGGCGCTTCGTGAGGGCATGGTGCTCCACTATCTGAAGCATCGCTATTCCAGCCCAAAGAGCCTGGACAATGATGTTGCGCTTGATATACGGCGGGAGAGTGTCAATGAACTCGGGTTTCGCTGCCACTGGGACCGTGATCATGCCGAGTATATTGCTCGGCTCAGCCTGCACCTCTTCGATAAACTTTCACTCCTGCACCATCTTGAAGCGCCCTATCGTGAACTTCTGGAGTATGCGTCGCTGCTTCATAACATCGGCGCATTTATTTCCATATCTTCCCATCACAAGCACAGCCAGTACATCGTTCTTAACGGAGAGCTCCGGGGCTTTTCGCCTTCAGAAATAGAGATTATCGGTCATGTCGTTCGCTATCACCGTAAATCCTCTCCTTCAGAAAAGCATACGGCGTACAACATACTGAAACCGACGCATAAACGGGCGGTTGATGTGCTATCAGGAATTCTGCGCCTTGCCAATGGTCTTGAACGTGGTCACAGGCAGAATATTCAGAACATTAATGTAGAGGTCAAGGGGAGTGCAATTACACTTCGCCTAAAAACCCTTTTTGAACCTGACATAGAAATCTGGGCTGCCGACCTGCTGAAGACGTGGCTTGAAACCGTTCTGCAAAAAACAATTGCAATTGAACCATCCCCAGCCAGTTGAAGTAACCCCAAAATAACCCTATATTACCACAACTCACTCAATAACTTATCGTTCACCGAACATGCGCGACCATACTCCGGATTTCAAAATGCATGAGCTTTCCACCGACAACAAAGCGCTCATCCGCCAGACTGTCCAGCAGCTTTTCGAAAAGCTTGCAAGCGATTGCAGGCTGACTTCTGATACACTGCTCGAATTCTGGGTTGAAATTCCCGGTATCAAGCGTTCCAGAGGTACCTTTCGAGGCGGTTTTTTGATGCCCGACAGCTTTATCTACATCAGCGACTATTTTCCACCCGATTCAGCATGTTCTCTGACACCCGGCCCGGCCTATCAGGATGTGGCATCCAACCTTGAAAAGGTCTGGGATGATCTTCTTGATGAACTCTACTACCAGATTGAAATTTTCACATCACCTGTTTCTTCCACAAAAGGTGTGATGCTTGAACTCTGGGCCGGTAATCGGCTGCGTCCTGAAGGTGAGTGGGTCTATGCCGTTGACCGTAAAATCGAACTGGGTTAGGTTTTTGTCGGAAAATCACAGACGCTGCTGACCGTACAACCTTTGCATTCCGGCTTTTTTGCCTTGCAGGTATACCGTCCGTGCAGCAGCAGATAGTGATGAAAGGTGATAACCCATGCTTCAGGAATAATTTTCATCAGCTCCTTTTCTGTCTCTTCGGGTTTGCTCGTTATTACGAGCCCGATCCTGTTTGAAACCCGGTGCACATGGGTGTCCACCGGCATGACTGGTTGACCGAATGCATTGCCGAGCACGACATTTGCGGTTTTTCTGCCAACTCCCGGCAGACTTTCAAGTTCTTCCCTTGTTTCAGGCACCTCTCCCTGGTAACGCTGAATGAGTATCCGGCTGACCTCAAGGATGTTTTTCGCTTTGTTGTTGAAATAATTAATGGAGTGTACAAGGCTTTTTATCTCGTCAAGCTCCATTCGGCTCATGCTTTCAGCATCCGGAGCTTGCCTGAAGAGCTCACGGGTAATGATATTGACCTGTTTGTCAGTTGCCTGGGCAGCCATAATGGTTGCAACAAGCAACTGAAAAGGGCTTTCGTAATGCAGTTCGCTTTTCGGATCAGGATATTTTGCTCCAAGCGCATGATAAAGAAAAACGATTTTTTTTTCAGGAGTTTGTTTCATGGGGTCTCAGGTATCGATGCCGGTAGTCTCACTTTCGCTCTCCGTATTTTGCTGCTTGGCCACCGACTGGTCAATAAGCCCTCTCCCGTTTTTATGCACCTTCCCCTCAGCTTTAAGATCATTGAAAATGGCGTCAAGAATACCATTGACAAATTTGCTGCTCTTGTCGGTGCTGTTAAATTTTTTTGCGATTTCAATAGCCTCATTGATCGACACCTTGGGAGGAATATCCTCGCAGTAGAGAATTTCCGTCAAGGCCATCCGGATGATGTTTTTATCAATGATAGCAATCCGGTTCATATCCCAGTTAAAAGTATGCTTCACGATATAACGGTCAATCTCATCCTTGTGCTCCTTGATGTTTTTCAGGAGCGTGTTGAAAAACTTCATGGCATTGGCGTCCGCAAGAATCTCTTCGGTCAAAAGCCAGCCAGCAGCAGAGTCTATGTCGGTATCCCGGATTTCAATGGTGTAGAGCGCTTGTAAAATCTTTTCACGGATTTGCCGTCGGTACGTCTTCATAAAAGAGCAGTTAATTGATTGAGGAATGGAGGATCTCACTGAGAACAACATCAGTTCGGCTCAGGTTTTCATACAATACATGCGGATTGTGTCTTTTCAGTTCCTCTGTAGAATAGGTGCCGGTCGCCACGGCAATAGACTTTGCGTTCAGAACCCTGGCGCAGGCAATATCGTGTTCAGTATCGCCTATAATGACAATATTGTGTTCAGAAAATGTTATGCCGCTGAGCTGGTACGCTTTTTCGACGGCGACCAAAGGCAGGTCATTACGACTCAGGCCGTCATCGGCAAAAGCGCCAAAAGGGAAATAATGGTTTATTTTGGGAAGGCGTAACTTGTGCCGCCCCGATTCTTCAAAATTTCCGGTTAACAGACCAAGCATCACTTCGGAACGTCCTGAAAGTTCATCAAGAAGTTCCCGGATGCCCTGCATCAAAAGAACGTCAGAAGGTTTGGCCTGTATGCGGAACATCTCGATATAGGTTGCTTTGGCCCGATCAAATTTTTCGGCGATTTCACGTTCACTGAGCCCCGCATTCCGCAGCACCTCGTAGATAATGCTTCTGTCCATCTTTCCGGCAAAATTGTGGGTGCCTGTACTTCCTTCAGTGCCGTACACCTCTTTCAGGGCATCAGCAAGGATGGTTCGGTTGACCGTGTTCATCGAAAGCAATGTTCCGTCTATGTCAAATAACACAAGTTTCTTCAGCATATCGTCTTTCTGATACCTCTCAAAGCCTTATTTTTTCTATCCGTACGGGAATCAGTTTTGATACCCCTTCTTCTTCCATGGTGACCCCGTACAGTGCCTGGCAGGAAGCCATGGTTTTTTTGTTGTGCGTAACAATAATGAATTGGGTGTTATTCTCAAATTTTTTCAGGAGTTTAATGAATCGGGTGACATTGGCATCATCCAGCGGGGCATCAACTTCATCAAGAATGCAGAAGGGACTTGGCTTTACCAGATAAATAGCAAAAAGGAGCGAAAGAGCAGTCAGCGCCTTTTCACCTCCGCTCAATTGCTCAATAGAGAGCGGCTTTTTCCCTCTCGGTTTAGCAACAATTTCGATATGGGCATCGAGCGGATCGTCGCTGGCATGTATCAGCAGATCCACCTCATCCTCTGGATCAAAGAGTTCCCTGAAAATACCGATGAAGTTTTTTCGGACTTCACGAAAGGTTTCCTCAAATTTTTCCAGAGCGGTTTTGTTGATCTTCTCAATGGTAGAGCGCAACTGACTCTCAGCGCCGATCAAATCCTCTTTTTGTTCCAAAAGGAAGTCTAACCGCACTTTTTCCCCCTCATACTCTTCAAGAGCAAGCTCATTGACCGCGCCAAACTGTTCACGCTGTTTTGCAAGCGCCTCAAGCTCTTGTTGTGCTGCATTCCTGTCGAAGGAAGGTTCAAGAACTGGTTCCGGCATTGAGGCAAGGTCACAGTTGTGTTTTACCTGGGTCTCAGTAAAAAGATGATCAAGCGCTTGCTCAAGTTGTATCTGTTCACGGGTGAGGGCCGAGAGGAGCTGCTGGTTGACCTCATGTTTCCGTCGGAGTTCCCTGAGAGATGCCAGAGTTTCGTGATGCTGTGCCTGGCGCTCCCGGTACTCCGATTCAAGTTCATTGACCCTCTTCTGTTTCACTGCTGTAGTAATGAGCAGTTCGTCAAGCTCTTTTTTCATTCGGACGGAACTCTCCTGACCCATGACTTGCTTTTTTTCGGTAACGGCGCCCTCGGTGTTCAGTCTTTTAATCTCTTCATGGAGCAAAACCTGGTTTTCAGTACAGGCAGCAAGGCTGATGTTGAGCTTTTCAAGATCGAGAAGGGCGTCCTTATAGAGGCTTTGACGGGACTGTATGTCGCGGCCTGATTGGTGATGGCGGGTTTCAAGGGTAGAAAGGTTTTCCTGTAATTTCTGGATTTTTTCCCCGAAAATCAAGGCTTTTGATGCACTGCTGCTGATTGCTGGCAGAAGCTTGCCGAGTTCAGTTTCGCAGCTCTCTTTCTGGACGAGCAATGTCGCCATCTCCTCTCCAGTCTGAGTTATCTCCGCTCTCATGCCACTCTTTTCAGCATCCATTCGTGCTGACCTTCTCTCAAGTGCTCCCAGTTCCGTCGCAAGGAGTTCAATTTCCCTGCGTTGTTCTCCAGTTTTCAGTGAGGAGAGCTCATTGCGCAGTTGAAGAAGTCTCTCTTCCTCAACCTTGATGCTCTTTTCCAGTGACGCAAGTTCCTTCTGCAGTCCGTCACGTTCAGCTTTTTTCCCCAGGCGCAGCCCTTCACTGCCTTTTGAGCTTCCGCCGAAAAGCAGGCCCATACCGGAGAATCTTTCTCCTGCAAGAGTGACAAAAGAGATGTCCGGATAACGTAGGGCAAGTTTTTCCGCTACTCCAAGATCCTCCACGATATAGCTTTTTCCGAGTATCAGCAGAAGCGCGTTACGAAGCTTTGGTGGATACTCAAGGACAGCCAGAGTCTTCATTGCTCCACTGATCTCTGGATAAGGGTTTTCAGTGGTTTCTGCAACAAGATCAAGGACAAGAAAATGGATTTTTCCCTTATTGGAACTCGTCAGATTGGCAATCCCCTCTTTAGCCTCGTAGAGTGACTTGCAAACATAATAGTTCATACTCTCTCCAAGCGCGGCATTCACCGCCTTTCTGTAACAACTTTCAAGAGACACAAGATCAGAGAGGCAGCCCAGCCCCTGTTTTCCTTTTTGTTGTTGTTCCAGGAAGACGATTCCCTCGGGCATTCCCTCAAAGCTGTCAAGCACAGAATGAGCAAGAAGAATCTGGTTATGCACCTTATCCCGACCTGAGCGTTGCAGAAGGAGCGACTCTTTTATTTCCTCAAGTTTGCGGTTTAACCCTTCCTGACGTTCCAGTAACTCCCGTTCCCGGTTTCTGGCTTCGGCGATCAGTGCGGTTTTGCGGTTGAGCTCTTCCGAAAGCTCATCTTCGGTCATACGTGAGGCATTCAGCTTTTCGTGAATGGCCAGTTTTTTTGTTTCAAGTCGTTCAACAGCCGTTCGAAGATACTCTTTTTTTGATTCAAGGCTCCGCGTAGTCAACGAAAGCTGGTTGGCTATACTCTGTTCTTCCATGCCGAGCTTTCGTTCCCGGGCCAGCTCATTTCGCTGTTGTCCAAGCGTGGTATTGAGCTGGTCGTGTTCAGCAGCCATGATCTGAAAAGCCTCATGCAGCTTGATGCACGTTGCTTCGCAAGGAGCCCTGCGTTGCAGCAGATCGTGTTCGAGCAGCTCCTGTTCACGGACTCTCTGCTCTTTTTTGCTGGTGATTGCCCTGATTCGGGCTATATCTGCCGCAAGGTTTTTCTGATGCTCTTCATGCTGCAAGAGCTGTTTCTCATGAGCATGAACCCGCTGATTGCTCTCGTTCAACTTTTTCTGTGTTTCAGAAAGGGTTGTCTCCTGCCGGAGCAACAGTAGCTCCGTTTCCTGGGCGATGCTGTCCTTGGTGGCGATTTTTGCGGCACACTCAAGATTCAGCAACTCCTCTTCGCGGATGCGACGCTGCATCGGTTCAAGTTTCTCACGAAACTCCTCCATGGCAAGCCAGGAGAGGGCAAGATCAATCTCACGAATCTTTTTTTTCAGCTCTCTCAGCTTTTCAGCTTTTCTTACCTGCAGCTTCAGGCTTTTCACCTTTTTTTCAACCTCCGCCAGCACATCATCGACACGACAAAGATCCCGTGAAGTACTTTCAAGCAACTTGAACGTTTGTTTCCGCCTCTGTTTATAACGGGTTATTCCCGCTGCCTCCTCAAAAAGCTTCAGCCGCTCCTCACTTTTGTTGCTGATAATCTCCTCAATCATTTTCAGCTCAATGACCGAATAGGCATCACTGCCCATCCCGGTATCGGTGAACAGGTCAAGAATATCCTTTAGTCGGCACGAGACCTGGTTTAACAGGAACTCGCTCTCCCCGTTTCGGTAAAGACGTCGGGTAACAGTAACTTCGGTATATTCGATCGGCAGGACATTTCGGGTATTCTCAATCGTCAGGGAAACTTCGGTAAAACTGAGAGGCTTCAGGTTTTTCGACCCATTAAAAATGATGTTCTCCATTTTTGCTGATCGAAGCAGGGAGGATTTCTGCTCACCGAGCACCCAACGCATGGCATCAACAACATTGGTTTTGCCGCACCCGTTCGGGCCAACGATTGCTGTCAGTCCCTTGTCAAATTTTATTCTGACTTTATGCGCAAAGCTCTTGAATCCAAAAAGCTCAATTTTCGAAAGATACATCTGAACGGTTCGGTTTTGGCGGTCTCGATTCAGGCTTAAAAAGGAAATTTAAAAATAAACAGCGGAGACGGACAAACCTTCCGACTCTTCTTTCATCGCCTCAAACACCCGCAAGCTTTGTCGTGCCGCCTGTACATCATGTACCCGCAGAATATTCGCACCATGCATCAGCGCAATGGTGTCAGCCGCAATGGTGGCTTCGAGCCTCTCGTCAGGAGGCACCGTCTCTTCACCGGGCGCCGTAATAGCGTGACCAAGAAACGATTTTCTCGATAAACCCGCCAGAATCGGTCTGCCCAGCCGATGTAATGAAGCGAGCATAGCTAAAAGTCGGAAATTTTCTTGAACACTTTTGCCAAACCCAAAACCCGGATCAATAATAATGTCATCGATCGAATGCCCTTCAGCCCTGGCAATGGAGTCTGCCAGAAAGTTGCTGACCCTTGACAAGATATCATCTTCTCCCGGCTTCGTTCCTGTGCTCCACTGCATCAACTTCGGTTTTACAGGCGTGTGCATCAAGATAACTGCGGCCTTAAACTTGCGGCAGAGGGAGGGAAGATGAGGGTCAAAGGTAAACCCGGAAATATCATTGACTATATTTGCTCCAGCACGCAAGGCCTGTTCGGCAACATCCGCCTTGTAGGTATCAATCGAAATCAGGACATCGCTTTTTTTGCGCAAAAGAGCAATAAGCGGCGCAGTACGATCAATCTCTTCGATCGATGAAATTTTATCAGCACCCGGTCGCGAAGACTCTCCACCAATATCGATAATCGAAGCGCCGTCGCGGATCATCTCAAGCGCATGATCAAGAGCCCTGTCAAGATCGACACCGTTTGTATTCCCCTGCAAAACCCCTCCGTCATAGAATGAATCAGGCGTTGCATTCAGGATACCCATGATTTTCGGCCCTTCACCGAGATCAAGCACTCTGTTGGTGCAATTGACTACAAAGCGGTGTTCTCTCATCAGGTTATTCCGAATGGTACCGGAGTGAACGTCACGCAAAATACCGCAATGGCGAGCCATCCAGAGACTTTTCTTTGAATATTCAAAGAGTAATCATGTATTGTTGGCGGATGGCTTATCCCGATAAGTCGTGAAAGAATAAATGCCCATAAAATCCAGCCGGACCAAGACCACTTCAGCATCAGCGGGGGGATCAATGATACAGCATCTGGTTTGAGCAGAGAAAGGAGCAGCTCCAGCAACGCAGGAAATCCAAGCAGCGTGATAAACAGCAGAAATGCCTTGGCGGCTTTGGCATGTCCTACCCTGCCGAACATTGCATAGGTGATATGACCACCATCAAGCTGACCAACGGGAAGCAGGTTCAGCGCAGTTATAAGTGAGCCCAGCCAGCCGGTAAAAAGAAATGGATAGTGATACATTTCTGTCATCGGCGGAAGGTTTTTCGGCGCCAGAACAAATTCAAGTCCTATCCAGAGGAGATTTTTTCCAAGAATAAGGGTTCCTTGTGGCACAGGTGTCTGTAAACCTCCCCGTGTGAGGTATTCAGGATGGACAGTATAAATAAAGTCAGCAGGCGGAAGATTCAAAAAACCGAACACCAGCAGCCCGACACATACGGCAAAACCACTCATCGGTCCCCAAAGACCAATATCGAAAAGTGCGTTTGAATCAGGTATCCTCTCTTTAACCTTAATCACAGCCCCCATGGTCCCCAAGCTGAGAAAGAACGGCAGAGGTGGTACAGGAATATAATAGGGAAGAGTTGCCCGCACACGATGACGCAGCGATGCAAAAAAGTGGCCAAACTCATGAACACTTAAAAAAAAGAGCAGGGACGCCGAGTAGGAAGTTCCTGAGGCAAGAGAGTTGATAAAAAGAGGCACGGAGGCGAACGTTGCCGGGTGTCCGCCCCAGAATGTTCCTGCCCAGAGTGTCGTAAACACCGTCAGCAGAAACAGCCCCAGATGAAGAGAGTAATTCTGCCTGGATAAAACGACGTTTTTTTGAAAACTCAAAGGGCTCATAACAATAATTACTCAAACAATTGCCAGACCGTCATACCTACAAGGGAGCCCCTCAATTGCAGGACTTTCTTGTGGATTATTTAATCTTTATCCTTGTCAGAACTCTTTTTTTCTCCAAAAGTTGCGATCAGCCCACTGACCAGCTCTTCTTTCTCTGCTGCATTCAGTTTAGCCTCAGGGTGAGCCGGGAGGTAGAAAAATGGAGGCATTTTACCTTTTCGCACTTCACCAGCAGCTTTTTCACCTTCATTTTTCCCCTCTCGTCCCCACTCAGAAACATTGAACTTGCCGCGTCCAAAAGAGACATCAACCTGAGTCAGCCACGATACGGGAGCTATAGAACTGTACCACGGCCAGACAGTATTGTTGGAATGACAATCCTTGCAGGCACGGTTAAAAAGTTCACTGGTTCGCGGAGAGTCCCACTTTGGTTTACCGGTAGCCGCAGGATTTTCGTGAGTTTTTCCATAAGGAATGAGCTGCATAACTGCAAGCAAAGTCACTCCTCCTGATAAGAGTTTCAGTGGGTTCATTGGTCAAGATTCCTTTGTTTATGGTGGTTTTAACAGATGACAATAGTTTTAATCTCTATGGGTAAATTCCCCGAAGCTTTGCTTCGTGAATGAATCGATTATTGTTGAATTAATACCTCGAAGCTTGCTTCGAGGATTCTTTATTAAATTGAAAATATAAGGGAAATTCTGTGTATATCTGTAAAATTGATGGGTATACTTAACTCTGAAGCGGACTGTGCAGGGCGGCATCTTTGATAATCTGGAGGTGCAGTGGTAACCGTACTTCGGGAATGAGGTGGTGCGGATAAAAACCTGCATCGAACAGTTCATCGTTAATCGTTATGGTGTCATCGTCAACCACAACCTTGTAGGCCACGACCAGAAGCGAACCGTACATGTCGACCTCCCGGTGATAGATACCAATAAGGCAGTCGATTTTACCGTTAAGCGATGTTTCTTCCATCAGTTCTCGCAGACATCCTTCATAAGGTTCTTCGCCGGCTTCAAGAAAGCCGCCAGGCAAAGCCCATTCATTGAGCGCTGGTTCATGAGCCCGCCGTATCACAAGAAGTTCGTTGTTTTTGTTGACGGTATAGGCGAGCGCTGCAGGAAGCGGGTTGATATAATGCACCCATGAACATGAGGGGCAGAACATTCGATCACGTCCCTCAATCATGGCCTTCTCAAGCTTATTAGAACAGAGAGGGCAAAATAAAAAAGGTTTCATGGGTTACGCATCAAGAAACTTTTTGTTGTGGCAAAGGATTTAAAAGAGAGAACAGCCGTACAGAAAAGCAAGTGCTCATAAACAGAATAAGTTTTATTCATGCAAACAACAATTTTGAAAGAGGGAGTTCTCGCCCCACCCATATCCGCAAACGATCAGGATGGAAAGGCGGTCACCCTTGAGGAATACCTTGGGCGCAAGGTTGTGCTCTATTTTTATCCGAAAGACGATACTCCGGGATGCACGAAGGAAGCTTGTGCTTTTCGGGATAATTTACCTAAATTTAACACTGTGGGAGTCGAGGTTCTTGGTGTCAGTGTTGATGATGAACGCAAGCATAAAAAGTTTGCGGAGAAGTATAATCTCCCTTTCAGGCTTGTTTCGGATCCTGACAAAAGTATCGTTGAAGCGTATGGCGTGTGGGGAATGAAAAAATTTATGGGTCGTGAGTATATGGGAACGAGTCGGGTGACCTATCTTATTGATGAGCAGGGCATGATTGAACATGTGTGGCCGAAAGTCAGTCCTGATAACCATGCGGAGGAGTTGCTCGATTATTTGCAGCAAAAAACCTGAGAGAAGATAATGGTAAACGAATTTGAGAAGCTGAAAGCAGGAAAGCTTCTGCTTTCCTCGGCCAATATGCTTGAGTCTAATTTCAAGCGAACTGTTTTGATTATGTGTGAGCATAATGAGCGTGGTTCTCTTGGTTTTATTCTGAATCGTCCGATGGAATTCAAAGTTTGTGAGGCACTGGCTGGTTTTGAGGAGGTAGAAGAGCGTTTGCATAAGGGTGGTCCCGTGCAGGTTGATACCGTGCATTTTCTACATTCACGAGGGGATCTTATTGATGACTCAATCGAGATTTTTCCCGGTTTGTTCTGGGGTGGAGACAAAAACGAGTTGAGTTATCTTCTCAATACCGGTGTTATGCATCCCTCAGAAATTCGCTTTTTCCTTGGTTATGCCGGCTGGAGCGCCGGACAGCTTGAAGCGGAGTTTGAAGAAGGAGCATGGTATACGGCCGAAGCATCGAGAAATATCGTCTTCAGTGACGCCTATGAAAGGATGTGGAGCAGGTCAGTGCGTTCCAAAGGTGGTGAATACCAGCTTGTAGCCAACTCGCCTGAACTGCCTGGCCTGAACTGAGCATTTTCAAGCTCCGATGTGGTGAAATATTGGAAGCATGTTGTTGAAGTCGCGTAATAAATCATCAGAGATCCCCGGATCCGGTGGGATAGTTGTTGATCTATTCCATGAAAAAGTATATATAGAGCATTGTTCTTTGATACCATGGGGATGACAGGCTTTCGACAGGGTAGATGTAAGATGGAGTTGCACTCCGAGTTTCAGCATGGATGGACTCGTTAAAGAAGTCTATGCAACATTATATGCAGACGATTATTCGTATGCAATGGCTGCCTGATTAGCACAAGTTAATTAATCAGCCATCGTCCGATGGGGGAGGCGCTTACTCTGAAGCCACCGGATGGCATAACCAGCGCTTGAGCTTCGGTTCGCGCAAGTAAGCCCCGACTGTTTTTGCCCGAAAAGGCAGGCGGGTGAAACAAAGAGGGATAGTGAACCAAACTTTACAGGTGTAGCACTGGTTCATGAAACACTGAACACCTGAGATGAGTGTGGCAGCTTTATTGAGCAATGTTCTGGACGCGGGTTCGACTCCCGCCATCTCCACAAAGTATGAGTTTTTTAACATACCATAAAGACTCTAAGCCCTTGTTTTACAAGGGCTTTTTTGTTTTCCGCGTCTCACGTGGTCTATGGGAATACACTTAAATCCATACTTTTTTGGTATATTTGATGGTATATGAGGCATGTTTAGGGTTTTGCCTTAAAGGAAATATACCAACGATATACCAACAGGATGGATTATGCCCAAGAAAACTATACCTTTAACGGTTAGGAAGATTGAGACAATCAAGGCGACGGATAAGCCTCAAACTTTCTTTGATGGTGATGGTTTATTTCTTTACATGCCTGAGAAAAAGTATACCAACGGCAAGCCACTGCCAGCCTCAAAGCTTTGGCGATTTAAGTACACTTTTCAAGGTAAAGGTTTTTTGATGTCATTTGGTGCATATCCGGCAATGGGCCTCCATGACGCGAGAGAGAAACGTCAGGAGGCAAGAAACTTGCTTGCCAATGGAATTAACCCTCATACTGCGAAACAGCAACAGCGAGCTGATGAAGAGCGTTCTCATTCTGTTCAGGGTAATACCTTTGAGAAGGTGGCGATGGAGTGGTATAGCACGGCTAAAAGCCAATGGAGTGATGGCCATGCCGTAACAATAATATCAAGGTTGAAGAGGGATGTTTTTCCACCATTGGGAAAGCGCTTGATATCAGAGATCACTGCAGCGGATATTCTTGCTACTCTCCGATTGGTTGAGGCGCGGCAAGCCTTTGAGACTGCTCACCGTATCAAAACCATTATAGGGCAGGTGTTTACTTTTGCGATAGTGAGCAGTATTCCCGATGTGGTAAATAATCCTGCAGCGGGGTTAGGCAAAGCGCTTAAACAGCCTGTCAAGAGGAATATGGCTGCTATTTTAGATCCTGATATGTTGGGGATGCTTTTGCGTGATATTGATGGCTATGCTGGTTCTTTTGTGGTGATATGTGCGCTAAAACTTGCTCCAATGCTTTTCGTCCGTCCGGGGGAGTTGCGCCATGCGATGTGGCAGAATGTTGACCTGGAGAAATCTGTTTGGCAATTACCCATTGAGGCAACAAAATTAACTCTGAAAGAGAAGGCAAGCCGTAAGGGTCAGACGCAGACCATACCGCTATCAAGGCAGGCGGTCAATGTTCTGAGGGAGCTTTATCCCTTTACGTCCAGCAGTGCATACGTGTTTCCAGGCAGATCAGCTTCAAGGGTGATGAGTGAGAATACGATAAATCAGGCATTGAGGACATTGGGTTATGACCAAGAGACCATAACAGGGCACGGCTTCAGGGCTACTGCACGGACCATGTTACATGAGAGGCTTGGGTTTTCACCTGATGCAATAGAGGCACAATTAGGGCACACGGTACCAGATCGGTTGGGAAGCGCTTATAATAGAGCAAAGCATTTGGAGGAGAGAATCAAAATGATGCAGGCGTGGAGTGATTTTCTTGACAGCCTGAAGGCAGACGTAAAAGGTTCTCTCCAAAACCGATTAACTGGCGGATAAAACCAGCGGATAAATCGATAAACTTATATTTCGCTCTTGATGAAAAACTCTCAAACGACGTTCACTATGTTTACTTTTCAGGGAGTTAAAAAGATTATTTCCTGATAAAGAACAATACACAAAATTCTATCATTTAAGCTCATGTGTTTTCCGCATGGGCTTTTTTTTATCCCACCGATCGGAGATGTTCGAAGAGGCTGAAACGTATAATTATTGATTAAATTTTGACAGGCTTCACCGATTGAATGTGCTTTTTAAGATCAAAAAATATTTTTTATAAATCTTGCTATAAACGTCAATAGTGCTCATAGTTTACGTGGTATTGTTACGGGTTTTTTCTATAAAGTATTATTATATAGTTAATTATAGTTTTTGGAATTTTTATTCTAAATAATAATTGCTTTTGTCTTATAAATAAAAAAATAAAATTTAAATGATAAAAAATGATAAGAAATGAAAAGATTTGATAAATGTGAAAGCTGTTTTAGGGCAGCGGAGATAAAAAA
>Ga0118677_10001044_pt1 | contig 59699 bp, 54 predicted proteins | sample AliMusrvi5mmetaG_FD_86154 | JGI IMG/M metagenome (GOLD analysis project Ga0118677, IMG submission 86154)
CGCCCCAACCGCGGCCTCCCCAGCCGTTGTGCTCGCGCCACTCATGTTCGCGCCTTTCTTCCCGGCCACCGCCACCCCATCCGCGCTGGCCTTCGGGATAGTAGGGGTTGCGATACGCCTGCCGCCCATAGGCCGGATAGGCGGCATAGCCGCCGTTCCCGTAGACCGGGGCATTGTAGCCGTTGCTGTAGCCAGGCGGATATCCGTAGCCTGGGTAGTAGCCGCCGTCGGCATGGGCGGCAAAGGACAGGATCAGCCCGATAAGCAGTACACACGCACACCGTTTCATATGATTAGACCTCGCTTTGGCATGGCATTCAGTGAATGACTGGCAAAAATAACCAGTGGTTGGGCAAAATACTGCGCCACCCAACTTAACCCAGCCTTAACCCGGTGCTGCTTTTGATTCCGCTCTTTGTCTTTGGTGCTACTTATTCAGTGCCTGGTCGCCAACCCAAGCCAGTATTTTTTTCATGGATAGTCTTGCCGCGTCGGGCGGACCATGATGTCGCTGATATGGACATGCGGCGGTTGCGCAACGATGAAGTGGATGGCTTCGGCTACATCATCCCCGTGCAGCAAAGGGCCGAATTTATCGTTGAAGTTCTGCACCAGGTCATCACTGTAGCCCGCCGCTTCCTGAAACCCGCTGACCACAAGCCCAGGTTCGACCAGCGACACGCGAATGCCCTTCGGACCCAGTTCGCGGCGCAATCCTTCGGCCAGCGCGTGGACGGCGAACTTGGTTGCGCCGTAAACCGCGCTGAACGGCGAGATGTGCCTGCCCACCACCGACCCGACGATTACGATATCCGCCGCCCGTTTTGGAAAATTGAGTTGCTGTCCGTCCGCCATGTTCCGGGCGGCTTTTTGCAGCAAGTCCAAAGTGCCTGTCACATTGAGCTTGAGTATCTCTTCAAACTTGGACAAGTCGGCATCCTTTACTGACCCGCCCAGCCCCCGGCCCGCATTCGCCACCACGATGTCGGCTGGCTTCCCGAAGCGTTCGATAGCCGCAGCAAACAGTTGATCCAATATCGCGCAATCGGATGCATCACCCGGCAGACCGCAAAATGCCTGCCCCAACTCTTTTTCAAGCGTACTCAGTTTTTCAGCGTTGCGGGCGTTGCCAACTACGCCAAAGCCATTGGCAATGAATTTTCTTGCGGTCGCTTCTCCAATGCCGGAAGATGCGCCTGTCACGATGGCGATGCGCGAATAGCCGGTTGACGGGTTTGTTGTTTCATCGGTCATTATGCTTCCCCTTATTTACATACCTTCGCCAATTTTGTGAGACCCCAACTTGGCATAGAACCGCCTACTGTATTCATTATATCGGTTTAAACCTGAGTTAAATACTGGCAGCCCCCATAAGCCCCATATAGATCAATTGGCCGTCGATTGAGGGATTTTGTCCCTTTACTTACCTTATGTGCGTTGTCGAACAGACGCACAGGGGAGAATCAAGTAGGTTATAGCCACAACAATCAATGCGTCCGACGATGGGTCGGGTGCGTAAGATTGAATTCTGTGGAGACCAAATATGAAAAAAAATAGCCATTTATTCGCTGATGCGGCACTTCGCACGGTAGCAGCGACGGCGCTCCTCGCCACCCTCACGTTCGCTTCAGCCCAGGCAGTTGCGGCCAAACCTTCCGCCGAGGATCGCGTCGAGGCGCGCATCACTCAATTGCACACCCTAATCGACATAACGCCGACCCAGGAAAGCCAATGGGGTAAGGTCGCCGAGGTAATGCGCGACAATACCAAGACGCTAGACGCACTCAGCAAGATGCGCTCGGAACATACAAAAACCATGACGGCGGTCGAAGACATGAAATCCTATGGCGAGATCGCCGCGGCCCATGTGGACGGCATCAACAAATTAATCCCCGTCTTTGAGGTTCTCTACGATAGCATGTCGGATGCGCAGAAGAAGGAAGCGGATGAAGCATTCCGCTTTGGCCACCGCCACCACCACCACGGCAAAAACAGCAACCATTGATTTGCGGCAGGCGATGGCTTCACGTATTCCAAGAAAGGCAAGTAACAATGAAAACTCTAACAACACAGACTAGGTATTACAAGCCGATAATCAGCCGTCCCATGCTGGCGCTCGCCTTCGCCTCGGTGATCATTGCCATGGCAATGGTGCCGGCCCTTGCCGATAACCACGATAATCACCAAGGGAACTGGAACAATGGCAGGGGCAACGGTGGATATTACAACGGTAACGGGCATGGCCATCACGGTGAATGGCACGGCTATCAACAGCCTTATTATAATGGCCGGCCCCCGCCCCATAACGCATATGGATATCCGCCACCGCAGGTTTACTATCCCCCGGTTCCGTCGCCGGGTATTAACTTAGTCTTCCCTATTCGCATTCCCTAGCCATGCGGGGGCGCATTGCCCCTTCTGCGACTGCGTCTGAATTCTTTTTCGCGCATTTCCCTAAAAAATGCGGCTAATTTAGGCGTGGTTCAAACGAGGGTTAGACAAAAATGTCTGCCCCCGGCAAATCTTAAGTGTTAGCTTTGTGTGCGGCGACTCCTGATCCATGTGGGTCCCCATATCGAAGTGCTGCCTGTTCGCAAAAGGCCCCCACCATCGACTCCACTATTCCTTTGAAGAAGCTGCCGAACGCCACGCGCAACAGGGGATTGGAAAACTCAAAATCCAGCTTGAAGGATACCTCGGCGCCCCCATCACTTGTTGGACTAAACAACCAAGTGGCATGCAGATATTTGAAGGGGCCATCCACCAAATCCATGTCGATGCGCTTGCCATCCTCCATCACGTTGGCAGTCGTGAAATCAAGCTTGATCTTGCCTTTGGCCAAGGTAATCTTCGCCGTCAAGCGGTCTTCGCCCTGTGAACAAATTGCCACCTCGCTGCATAGGGGCAAATAGCGCGGATAGGCAGCCGCATCATTGACCAGGTCATACATTTGTTTCGGCGTGTAGGCCACACAGGCGCCCGTGTTGATTTGAGTCATTCGAATGATTCCTGTTGGGGGGGCGATGCAGTGGTTAAGGCTTTGCCGCCCTGACGGTCATTTCTTCCAAAGCTTCACTGAGGCGCTTGATTTCCTCTTCCGCCTTGACCTGCCGGGTCACATCATACTGTACGCCCAGGTAATACATGAGGTTGCCATTGCCGTCGAAAAGCGGTGTGAGCGCCAGATGATTGTAGAAAGGCTCCCCGTTTTTTTTGTAGTTACGCAAGGTCACCTCAATTGGCTGGCAACTGTCAATGGCCTTCCGTAATTGGAAGCGGCCCTCCTGCTCCCGATCTTTGCCTTGAAGGAAGCGGCAGTTATGGCCGATGATATCTTCTTGGGAATACCCGGTCATAGTTTCGAAAGACTTGTTCGCATACACAATGGGCATGTCTTCTTGGTCGGGATCGGCTAAGGTGATTCCATTCACCGAGGAATCCAATATTTTGGAAAGTATTTGCGGGATTAACCCAGGGTCTTTTTCCACCACGAAAGTCATCTGTTTTCTCCTGTTGACGATTTATTGTTGAAGTAGTTGGGCTTTTGCGGCGATATTGGCTTCAGTCAGACGCTTCAGGTTTCGCACCGTGCGCTCGGCTCCATCCTGAACCACAATGCGTATCAGCTTCTCGAAGGGGCGCATGAACATTTGGAGTTCGAGAAGTTCGAAAGTAAAATTCAACATAGCCTTTTTTCCATTGTTTAGTTCTTGTAATTCGTAAGTGCATCGATAAGGATTGGAAACGCCGGAAAAGCATAAGCGTTTGTTGGATTCGTAAATGGTCACGCGAAACTTTGATTCCGAGCGATGGCCTTGGTCCATACGGACTTGCCTGGCCAAGGTTCCCAGTTGCACGGAGCCCTCGGTAAGCGCTTCAAGCTTGATCACTTCCGGCGACCATTTGGGGTAGTTTTGAAAAAAATCCACAGCAATATACTTGAACACCTCTTCGCTGGGACAGTCGATCATGATGCTTGCCTTGCCCGCGACAGGATCTTTTGATCCTAAATTAAACATGTTGCAGCCTCCGGTTTCCAACGTGCAGGATGGTCAAATTAAATAGGTGTCGATTCCGGCCAGAAGCAATTCATGCTGCGCTTCGACCAGCTCCTTCACCGCCACGGCGGGTGCGCCACCGACTACGTTGGCCTGCAATCCTATCCAGCCAATGGCATCACGGGGACCTAGGCTGAGGACATAGCCCAAATCCTGATGCAGGTAAGGTTCCAGGAGCTTCAGCCTGCTTGAGTGGCGCAAAATATTCCGGGCACACAGCTTACCCTTGCGGACAGCGGACTGTGCCGTTTTGGAGTTCGATCCAAACGAGCGGTAGCTTGAACAATCGCCCGCAGCAAAGATATGTGACAAAAGGGTCCGTCCCACCACCACCTGGCCAAGGGGGTTGGTTCCCAAGGCCAGTGATGACTGTTTGCCCACAAAGCAAAACGTCAGGCCGGAGGTAAGTCGTGTTTGTCCGCCGGACTGCTTAGTTTCGACCCGCAGGTCTTCGCCTTCTTGCCCCTGAAAGAGGGTGTTGGGCAAAAACTCAACCCCAAGACTGGCCATGTTCGACCGGACATATTTACCCAGCCCAGGTCTGAATTGCGTCAACACATTGTCTGACGCCTCAATCAGGCGGAGGGGGTTAGGTTTTTTCCCCACAGCTAGCCAGTGGGCGATCTCGAACAGGAATTGAATGCCGGTCGGACCACCCCCCACCACGGTTATCGGAACCCGCCCGTCTTCCAATGCCGATAAACGCCCAATTACCGTATGGAAAGCCTCACCGGACAATAGGTCAAGATCGACGACCCTGTCAGAGGACGAAATCTTGTCGATTTTGTTGCCCGTCGCCAGTAGAAGATAGTCAAATGGCAATCGTTGCCCATCAATCGTCAGATGCCGGTCAATTTGCCACTGGCGCAAGGTTTCCCCATCAAAATCCACCGTCGCGCACACGTGCCTGAATCCAAAGCGCCTCGCGAGGACCTCGAAGGGTATCTTGATCCTTGTCGTTGGATCCCGGAACCGCTCGTGCAAATGGGTAATTTTAAAGTGGTCGCTGCGGGGGTCTATGAGGGTCACTTCGGCGGAAGGGCAGTGCCGAAAAAAAGTGACCAGAGCCGCCATACCTGCATAACCGCCCCCCACTATGACCACTTTGGGGGGTGTTGTAGCCGGAAAATAAAAAGGTAGGTAAGCCATGGCGTATCCTTGAATAATGTGGGTCAAACTAAAATTAGGCGCGCTTGCGGGCTGCGGCAAGCTGCGGGTTTCGCTTGAATTGGATGCGGGTGGTGAAACCGTATTTCACCAAGTCTAGCAGGCCTTGCTCGTCCACACCCTGCAAGCCTATGGCTTTGGGTTCTTGTTGCTTCAAGGTCGCGAACAGGCGGTCCCAGATGGAAAACACCGCGCCGTAATTGCTGTCATGTTCCTCCCGTAGCACGGAATGATGCAAGCGATGCAGACGGGGTACAATGAACACCATGGACAAAAGCCGTTCACCAGAAAAGCTGACATTGGTGTGGTGGAATAACACGAACAAGCTGATGACCGCCTGGTTCACCAGCACGGCCTCGGCATCCACGCCCACCACGCCGATGAAGGCCACCCTCACCAGTGCCTCCAGGATCAGCTCGCCCAAGTGGAAGCGCAGGCCGGTGGAGACATTAAATGCCTTGTCGCTGTGGTGCACCTTGTGGACGGCCCAAAGTGCGTCAACATGGTGGGTGGCGTAATGCCAGGCGTACAAGGCAAGGTCCAGCAGGAGGAAGCTGAGGAGGTATTTGGCCGGGCCGTCTTCCAAGCTGCTTAACAAGCCCTTGCCGGAAAACTGCTGGGCGATGAAATACAGCGAGGGGATGGACAGCAGCGACAGGTTGACATCGTTGAACAGGAACGTGCAGAAGTTCGTGAAATAAGAATTTTTCAAGAGCTTGAGACTTGGGCGCAGGAACGGGCTGCGCCGTTCAAGCACCAGGCATAGCCCCAGGAAAGCCAGGAAGACCAAGGCCAGCAGGTCGCCGGTGCCGGAGGTCGCTGACGGCCGCATAGCCAATTGACCCAGATGGTCGGCCACAAGAAAGATGTCCGCGTCGAGATTCAACATTGCCCTATCCTCCATTTGATGTGTTTTCGGAAAGTTACCAAGCCCAGACTCTATGCCCAGACTTTGCTTGATTAAAATTGTAGACCTAAAAAAATGTTTGTCAACTATTTGTTTAGGTCATATAATGTACAAAAGTTCAATATTTTAATGGAAGATTTCAACCATGACTGCCATCCCAGAACCAGAACTCAGCTTCGGCATCGGTGCCGTCTCCCGCTTGACCGGGATACCGCTGGACACCTTGCGCATATGGGAGCGCCGCTACCACATGGTGACGCCCATGCGCACGGAAGACAAAAAGCGCCAGTATTCACGCTCGGACCTGACCCGGCTAAGCCTGATCAAGCAGTTGGTGGACCTAGGGCACGCCATCAGTGCCGTCGCCGCTCTGAGCGAGGAAGCTTTGCGGGAGCGGCTGCAAGTCCATCAGGACAGGCCACAGCCTGTGTCGGCTGATGGCCGCCGCCTGCGCGTTTTGGTGCAAGGCAACGCCCTGCCGTTTTTGGTGGGGTATTGGAAGAACGAATGGGACGATATCGAAATCACCGGCAGCCATGTGTCCTATGCCGATTTCGAAAAAGACGCCATCGGTCTAAAGCCCGATGTGTTGGTCTTGGAAATGCCCGCACTGCAAGCCGACCGGGTTGCCCAACTTCAAGGGCTAGCCATGCAATCAGGGGCCAAACGCACGGTGGTGGTTTACAGCTTCGGCATGAGCGCCTTGCTGGAGCGCTTGCGCCAAGACGGCATCCCCACCCTGAGGTCACCGGTCACCGCCGAAGCCTTGGCCCAGGCTTGCCGCATTGACGGCCGGGCTACCCTCCCCCGGCCACTGGCCCTGCCGACAGCCGGGGAAGCCCTCCCGCCGCGCCGCTTCGATGACGCGACCCTCTCTGCCGTGACCCGGTTGCCCACCAGCATACGCTGCGAATGCCCGCAACACCTCGCCGATTTGCTATTCCGCCTCAATGCCTTTGAAGCCTATAGCGCGGACTGCGAAAACCGCAACGAGGCCGACGCTGCCTTGCACGCCCACTTGCACCGCGAGACGGCAAAAGCACGGGTGTTGCTGGAAGATGCGTTGGAGCATTTGGTGCGTTGCGAGGAAATCGACCTTGCCGCCGTCCAGGCGCTGGCTTGAGGGAAGGACGCCGTGTCTGTGCCAATCATGGAAAACACTTTGTACGGATTCTTGAAAGTAAAGGTTGGAATTAAAGAAACGATTTATAGAGGTAGATACGAGCGCAATAGGTGTAAAACGTATTGCGCCGAATGGGCAGATCATCCACATACGGCACAATACGCGAGTACGCTATTGCGCCCTACTCCAGATTTTGGACCGGGACGAGCGTCATTGTTCCGTAAATTTGCGCCCCTCCGGTAAAGGAGTACCCTCTGATGCAGGAGACAGTGACTTTGGTGCCATCTTGAGTTGAGGTGTACTTACCGAGCATCAATATATTCGCGGTTTTAAGGGCGCTCCAGTCGGAAGAGGTGTTCAGAGTCCGCCAACCAGACTCGGCCCCGTTTTCCGTGAAATAACAAACGGCCCCGCTGTTGGGCGCGTAGGAATAGCCAAAGACCTGTGCAGTGATCAAGTAAGAGCCGGCATTGACCGTCTTCTCGATGATTGCGACCTCTGCCCCTGGATCACCCGATGACCCCGGCTGGATAGTGGCGGGCTGGCTTGACGTATCAGCGTAATAGCCCGTCATTGTGTTGGTGCCTGCCAACACATTGCCGCTCAACAACACCACCGCCAACCCTCCGAATGCAACGACTGAATTTTTAATCTTGATGTTCATGATGATTCCCCATTTTAAAGAAAGTTGCGAAGCTGCCAACCTTGGCGGTTGGACACAAACCTCTTTTTTTAACTGCTTTTGACTAAAACGACATAAAAACTTAAGCGGTTTGAAAAGCAGGTTAATATAAACCGCATATATATTCTGTGAACTATTACCAAAAACTGCCTCACGCAAAGGCTCAACGTAAAAGAATTAAAAACCCATGAACCTTGTAACTTTTTTTCTAATCAGCTTTCTCGTCTGGGTATCAGTCAATGCAGAAGAAGCGGCCCCACAGCCAAGGGATTTGGCTCCGGGCTATTCCCCCCTGCCTTTCCCCGCCCCCAAGCCAGGCAGTTATCAACTACCAGAAATGGGTTCCGCCGCCGATGGCAAAGTATTGGATGTGGATGGAAAAACGAGAAAATTACATGACCTGTATGGTGACAAGCTGGTTTTGCTGAGTTTCATTTATGCCACTTGCGACGATGCCAATGGTTGTCCGCTAGCAACCTCGGTTTTGCAAAAAATCAAAGCCAAGCTGAAAACCTCGCCAGAACTGGCCGGGAAGCTTCGTTTGATAACCTTGAGCTTCAACCCCGAGCATGACACGCCGCAGGCCATGGCCCATTACGGCCAGGCTTTCCAAGATGCCGGGGTGGAATGGCTTTTTCTCACCACCGCCTCGGAGGCGGACATCCAGCCCATCCTCAAGGCTTACGGCCAGTCAGTGGAGAAGGAATTCGACGAAAAGGGCCAGCCCACGGGTAAATACTCCCATTTGCTACGGGTCTTTTTAATCGACCAGCACAAGCAAATCCGCAATACTTACACGGTATCTGTGCTGCATCCTGATACGGTGGTTGCGGATATCGAAACCTTGCTCAAGGAAACAGGCGAAACGGCTAAAAAACCCACGCAACCCAGCGATGTCACAAAAGCGAATTTGCTGCGCCCCGGTGATGACAAGTCCGGCTATGAATCCAAGCAATACCAAACCCATTCTGTGGCCTTGGCACAGCGCAAAGGCAAGCCTGCCGATTTGCTCAAACTCGCCCAAAACCCACCTTTAGGACTGCCAAAAGTGCCTACGCCCAAAGACAATCCTTTAAGTCGGGAGAAGATTGAACTGGGCCGCAAGCTATTCTTTGACCGGCGACTGTCCTTGAATAATACCTTTTCCTGCGCCATGTGCCATATACCGGAACAGGGCTACACCAGCCAGGAACAGGCGACAGCGGTGGGTGTGGAAGGCCGCACGGTGCGGCGCAATTCGCCAACGCTATACAACGTGGCCTATGCTGAGCGGCTGTTTCATGATGGACGGGAAAGTACCTTGGAGAACCAAGTGTGGGGGCCGTTTTTGGCGCACAACGAAATGGCTAACCCTTCCATCGGCTTCGTGACCGACAAGCTCAAAGCGTTATCCGATTACCGGGGCTTGTTTGAAAAAGCCTTCCATCGCGGCCCGTCCATGGAAACCGTAGGGCAAGCCATCGCCAGTTACGAGCGGACGCTAATCTCCGCCAATTCGCCTTTTGATCGTTGGCATTACGGCAAACAACCGGGAGTTTTGAGTGAGCAAGCCAAAAATGGGTTGGAGTTGTTCTCCGGGAAGGCCGGCTGCTCCCGCTGCCATGTCATCAATGATCGGCAAGCCCTGTTCACCGACAATCAATTGCACAACACTGGCTTGGGTTATCGGGAGAGCATGAAGAAACAACCGGCCAAACAGCCTGTGCAAGTCGCGCCCGGCATCAGCTTCGACATGGACGCGACCACCATTGGCACGGTGGGGGAGGAAAAACAGAACGACCTCGGTTTGTACGAAATTACTCAGAATCCGGCAGACCGATGGAAATACAAGACACCCAGCTTGCGCAATATCGCCCTCACCGCGCCTTACATGCACAACGGAGTGCTTGCGAATTTAAAGGATGTGCTGGAATTTTATAATAAGGGAGGTGAGCCGAATGAGAATCTGGACCCGCTCATCAAGCCCTTGGGTTTAAGCGAAGCAGAGATCAACGCGCTGGTGGAGCTTTTGCAAGCTTTGACCGGGGACAATATTGAAACACTTGTGCTTGATGCCTACGCCGCACCAGTGGGAAACGCTCACTGAGCCGTACTCGATACCTGTCCCTCACGTTTTGTAAATTGAAGTGTTGTCCTGGTTCCGGTCAGGGTTGCCAACCCCGACCGGAACATTCCAAGGCGGTTCCGCTGTTGCGCGTCAGTCGCCAGCCGCGTCCGCCGGCATCAAGTCGGGCACCTTGAGCGGGTTCGTATCCGGCGAGGTCGCCGTTTTCGCGGCCGCAGTTCCCGGCAGTATCTCGAAGTTCGGTGTGAAAGTGACTAGAATGCCCTTGAGCTGTTCATAGGGTTTGCGGTCGCCTTCGAATTTCGCCTTGCCTGCCTTGATCAGGTCGTCGAACGTACTCACGCCCATCATCACTTGATCGAGTTCGGTGCGGTTAAGTGTAATCGTGAGGTCCGGTTTCTTCGCCTGTACGCCCTTGATGTTGGTCAGCGTCGCGTTGCTCATTTCCACCAAATACTTTTCGCCGTTGTCGGGGGTCGCCAAGTTGATGACGAACGCCATGCCCTCTGCCTTCTTGGGGTCCACGCTAATGCCGAGGAAGTCGAGCCAGTTCTCAGTCGACATCGCCCTAACCACATCCGGCCCGGACGAGTTGACCGGCACGCCGCCCGGCAGACCCGTGCGCAGTTCATACGCCCCTTGGAGGAAGCTATTGCGCAGGCTCGGGCTTTCCTTCTGGTAGCCGATCTGCTCGAAAACATCCGCCAGCAGGTTCTTGGCCGCCTGGTTTTTGGGCTGGGCATAGACCAGCCGGTTCAGAATCTCCGATGCCTCAAGGTACTTGCCCTGGTCGTAGAGCTTCTTGCCCTTGGCCATGATCTTGACCGGGCCACCCATCATCTCAACGTACAGCGGCGCGGAATCTTCTGGCGAGAGCGGAATCAGCGTGGCCGGGTTGCCGTCCCAGTAGCCTAGGAAGCGGTTGATGACACCCCGGCTGTTGTGTTCGCTGGAGCCGTGGTAGCTGTGCGCGGGCCATTGCTTCCACAGGCTTGGCGGTAGTTGATAGACGTTATGAATCTGGTTGATGGTTACGCCCTGATTGGCGTAGTGCAAGGTCTGGTTGTTGAGGTTGGCGTAAGTGTCGCGCTGTGTGCGCATCACTTCCTGGATACGTTCGTTGCCCCAACGCGGCCAACTGTGCGACGCGAACATCACTTCGGCTTCCTGACCGAACTTGTACAACGCGTTGTTGATCTGCTTCGACCAGTTCAAGGCGTTGCGCACCGGGGCGCCGCGCAGCGTGTAGATGTTGTGAATCGTGCCGGTGATGTTCTCCGCTGCCCAGAAGGCTTTGAACTGCGGGAAGTAGGTGTTCATCTCGACCGGTGCCTCGGTGTCCGGCGTGTTCTGGAACACCATCTTCACGCCGTCAAGCGTCAGCTCCTCGAAATCCTTGGTGATGATGAGGTTCGGCGGAATCAGCCCGACATTGCCGTTCGCTACGTTCTTGCCAATCGACTGGTCCACATGGCCGAAAGGGCTGCGTGCCAGCAACACGGCGTACTGGTATTGGGTGCGCCGCGACATGGCATTGCCGGTAAACACGTTCTCGGATATCGCAGCCTCTAAAAAGCCTACTGGTGCGATCACCTTGACCTTGCCGCTACGCACGTCGGCTTCCTCAACCACCCCGCGCACACCGCCGAAGTGATCCACATGGGAGTGGGAGTAGACGACGCCCACGACCGGACGTGGCCCAAGCTTTTCGTTGATGAATGCCAGCGCCGCACGGGCGGTTTCCTTGGTGGTCAACGGATCGAAAATGATCCAGCCGGTGTCGCCCTTGATGAAGCTGATGTTAGCCAAGTCGAAACCTCGCACTTGGTAGATTTTGCCGGGCAGCACTTCATAGAGACCATAGGCCATGTTAAGGACGGCCTGCCGTTGCAGCGAGGGATGAATGCTCTCGAAATCCTTGCCTTTCAACAGGAACTCATAGCTGGCCATGTCCCAGGCGACGTGACCGGCATCAGCCATGATCTGTTTGTACGGCGGCGCGGCGATGAAGCCCTTCCCTGCCTCGTCGAAGTCCCGCTTGTCCTCGAAGGGCAGCGTTGCCTTGATGCCGTTGCGCAGGTCAATGGTGAACTTCGACGGCATCTTGCCCAGCGGGTGGAAGTGCTTGCCTTCCAGTGCGCCAGGGTCCGTTAGGACGCCGCCGCCAACCGCAGCAACGGCGGTACCGGCGGCCGCACCCAACAACGCGAAGGCAAGGGCTGGGGCGAATGTTTTTTTGATTCTCATACGAAATCCTTCAGAATGCAATATAATTGATTAGCGAAAAGATGAGGGCAGTCCCGAGGAGGGGTTGTTTAAATCGTTAATCTGGCTACCAACTTAAGGCGGGACAGTTCAAGGCCGTTCGTGGTGAGTCCTGAGCTGCGAGCCTGTCGAGCAGTCGAAGGGTCGGGCTTAACCGTCCACCCTTCGACTGCTCGACAGGCTCGCAGCTCAGGGCGAACGGTTAAGCTTTGCGCCTGTCCCGCCTTAAGCTGATAGCCGTTAATCTTAACCTAAGTTACCTATATTCATCAACCTCAACAAGGATATCACCATGAAACACTCATCAATGCGTATTGTAAATATCGTGGATAAGCGCTTGGGGTCCGGGTCGGTCATCGCCGGTTTCCAGTGGGGGTGGGGCGACGTGCAGAACGCCATGGACTTCTGGTCCGAGACTGCGGCAAACCGCTTGTCCGATTGGACTTCAGGAAAAGAAAAACCATAAGGGAGTTTGGATTAAGTTAATTCCGTTGCAAATTCATTGACATCGTCGGTGAATCGAGGCGTGTCCTGCTTGGGTGCATGGGCCCCTTCGATACACACTGTGAACATTATGCCGATAGCCCCTGTCATATTGCGTAAATTGATCTTCATCGCCATTGGGGGCATGGGTTTACAGTTTTCCGCAAGGCTGGTCGCCATGCCTGTTGACGAAACGGATTTACCCGCTCCAAGTCGTCCCGTCGGACACTCCGATAGCTTCACGCCGTCGAAACTAAAGCAGAAGACGGTCATTACACCAGTGGCACCAAAGACACCTGCCCCGGAAAAAGTGCCATCTCACTGGAACTTGGAATGGCAAGGGTGGGACGGACTGCACTACACCTTTTACGGCAGCCGTCCGAGGGGGGGGAGGGCGTTTACGGACGACGAGGAAACGCCCTCTTTCCCCTCCCTATTTACCGATCGAGTTAAACTGTCGGGAAAAATCGGGGGCCGCGTTGATCTCGATGCCGCGTTTTTTGTGAATGGCAACGGCATGGAGCCGACCGCCAACATTGTAGAACTGCGCCGCTGGCGTTTTTATACCACGGGCGATGCGATTTTCTTGGTGCCTTTTTCGTACAGCATTAACGTGATGGCGGTTGACAACTATCATTTCGTCTTGGATGATGTCTTCTTGGAATTCAGGCGCATTCCCTATGTCGGCAACCTCAGGGTCGGTTCATTCATACCGGCCATGAGCCTTGAAGCCTCTGGAAGTAGCCGGGATGCCACCTTCATGGAATGGGCGACACCCATTCAGGGGCTGGCCCCCAGGATCAGTAGTGGTTGGCAGTTCCGTCGACCCATTTTCAATGAACGTGCCACTTGGTCATTGGGGCAATTCGCCCAGAGCCTCGGCACCGATGTCGGTGATGCCACTCCAGACTTCACTCGGATCATCGGTCGTTTGACCTGGCTGCCGATATACACGGCTGCGCCAGAAAACTCAGGTGCAACGAACCTGCTCCACTTGGGGTTGGATTTGAACTACCTGCATTCGGGAAACGCCTCGATCCGCTACCGCAGCCGTCCTGAAAGCCATGCCGCGCCGTTTCTGGCGGACACGGGTGACATTCATGCGCAGAACATGGAGAGTTTCGGCGTTGAAGCGGCCTGGGTGGATGGCCCGTGGTCCGCGCAGGGGGAGCTTCTCGGAAATTTCGTAACAGGTGAAACGGATCACAGTTTTTATGGCTATTATCTGTACGGCAGTTATTTTTGGACGGGGGAAAGCCGTTTCTACGACACCAGCAGGGGGGTATTCGGGCGACTCCAACCGAAACGGAGTTTTTCTTTCGCGGAAGAAGGCATGGGCGCATTGGAAACTGCTGTGAGGTTTTCCTACCTTAACATGGACAGCAAGCCGATCAATGGAGGGGTGTTGCAGTCGGTGACCGTCGGCGTGAACTGGTATTTACATTCCAATTCAAAAATCCGCTTCAATTATGTATTTGCCCATGCCAGCGGCGGGCCTCAACCAGGGGATTTGAATATTTTTCAAACCCGCTTCGAGTTTGATTTTTGACCGTTATGTCATGGGTCGATCTGAAACTCTTGAATGGGGCATAGGAAGCGAATACACTTATCGCTAGCAAATTATCCCGATTGCCCGATAATGCCCCGTGAAACCATTGTAATCCACATTGATCCAAGGTTTTTATTAGCAATCATATTGAATCCCACGTAAGCGTTCACTCCCCCTGGGAGCGTGGGCATCTCGTCCGCTGAGGGCGGCCAAGATGGTCGCGCTCCCAGGAAAAGGCAGGGGGGCGTGAACGCTTACAATCCCACCAACACCGGCGTCTCTGGGCGCTGTTTAACTTAAGGAAACATGTAATGAGCAATTTCTGGGATATTATCTATTTGATCGCCTCGTCCTTCTTGTTTGTGGCGTATCTCATCGTCCTGTTTCAAGTAGTCATCGACCTCTTTCGAGATGCCGATCTTGGCGGGGGCAGCAAAGTCCTCTGGCTCGTTGGTCTCTTCTTCGTACCGTTCTTGACAGCACTTGCCTATGTCCTTTTCCGCGGGAGAGGCATGGCTGAACGGCAGCGGGCATCAATTCAGCGTACCAAGTCCGACACCGATGCCTACATCAGGCATGTGGCGGGAAAATCTCCTGCGGAGCAGATTGCCGATGCCAAGGCGCTGTTAGACGCAGGCACGATCAACCAAGAAGAATTCGCCAAACTCAAAGCCAAAGCGCTTTCATAACCCTTAAGGTATTCATGTCACCAAAAGAGGTATTGTTCAGATGAATAAGGCAGTAGGCGTAAAGACGGGGGGCGATGCTGTCGTTTGGTACGCGTTGGCTGCGGATGCGGTGGTGAAGCGCTTGGAGACCAGTCCCAAAGATGGCCTGGGGACCGAAGCTGCCACGCGGCGCTTGCAGGAGTTCGGCCCTAATCGCCTACCGGAAGGGAAGAAGCAAAGCCAATTGATGCGGTTCCTGCTCCAGTTCAACAACATACTGGTCTATGTTTTGCTGGGTGCCGGCTTCGTCAAGATGATGGTCGGTCTGTGGCTGGATGCCGGGATCATCCTGGGAGTCGTCGTCATCAACGCGCTGCTCGGGTTCCTTCAGGAAGGCAAGGCCGAGAAAGCCCTCGACTCGATCCGCAACATGCTCTCCGCCGAGGCCAGAACCGTGCGTGGCGGCATCACCCGCGTGATCCCTGCTGAAGAGTTAGTGCCCGGCGACATCGTGCTGCTTGAGTCGGGTGACAAGATTCCTGCCGACCTTAGGCTCATCGAGGTCAAGAACCTGCGGACCGAGGAAGCGCCGCTGACGGGCGAGTCGGTGCCAATCGACAAGACCACCGCCGCCGTGAGCGGAAAAGCCACGATAGGGGATCGGGAATGCATGGCATTCTCCGGCACACTCGTCTCCTCCGGGCGCGGTACCGGGGTCGTGGTTGCAACCGGCGCGAATACCGAATTGGGTCGCATCAACCAGATGATGGCCTCGGTCAGCCCCCTTGAAACGCCGTTGTTGCGTCAGATTAAGAAATTTGGCTATACCCTTACCGCCGTGATCGGGGTTACCTGCGTTCTGCTGTTTGCCTACGGCAGATGGTTGCGGGGCATGGAATTCATAGACATCTTCCAAGCCGTCATCAGCATCGCGGTATCCGTCATCCCGGAAGGTTTGCCTGCGCTCATCACCGTTACACTGGCAATCGGCGTGCAGCGCATGGCCTCGCGCAACGCCATCATCCGGCGGCTCCCGGCGGTGGAAACCCTAGGCTCGGTGTCAAGAATCTGCTCCGACAAGACCGGCACTCTGACGCTCATGGAAATGATGGTGATGTCGGCGGTCACCGCGCAATCGGATTACACAGTGACGGGCAATGGCTACGCACCCAAGGGCGAAGTCCTGCAGGACGGCAAGCCCGTAAAGCCAGGCGAAGACCCGGTGCTCAAGCTCATGGGCCGCGTTTCAATGCTCTGCAACGATGCCGAAATACTTGAGGAGGAAGGCACTTGGAAGGTGCAGGGCGACCCTACCGAAGGGGCGCTTTATCCTTATGGGAACAAGCTCGGCCTCGAACGCAAGGCCGAGCAAGATGCCTATCCCCGAATCGACTCGATCCCCTTCGAGTCGGAACATAAGTTCATGGCCACGTTGCACCAGGATGCGAGCGGCAAGCAGGTGATCTTCGTCAAAGGCGCGCCGGAGGTCATCCTCGAACATTGCGACCGGCAGGCGATTGACGGAGAAGCAGCGGAGCCGCTGGACCGCAACTATTTTCTGCAAGCCGCAGACAAGCTCGCGTCACAGGGCGAACGCGTTCTGGGAATGGCCTGGCTTGAAGTCCCGGATGTCAGCGCAGGTACGCTCCGCCCTGAAGACTTGCCGAAAAACCTCATTCTCATCGGCCTGATCGGGCTGCTTGACCCTCCACGCAAAGAGGCAATCGAAGCCGTCAAAGAGTGTCATGCAGGCGGCATCCGGGTGACGATGATTACCGGCGATCACCGCATCACCGCAGCGGCAATCGCCAAGATGCTGGGCATCGGCGACGGAAAGACGGCGATCACGGGTGCCGAGATCGAGGAAATGGACACTGCCAGCTTGCAGGAACGTGTCCGCGATGTTGATGTCTTTGCCCGTGCCAGCCCCGAACACAAACTGCGGCTGGTGAAGGCAATCCAGGCGAACGGGCAAATTGTGGCGATGACGGGCGACGGGGTTAACGATGCGCCCTCGCTGAAGAAAGCCGACATCGGGGTTGCCATGGGGATCAAGGGCACCGAAGTCACCAAGGAAGCGGCGGAGATGGTGCTCGCCGACGACAACTTCGCCTCGATCACGGCGGCCGTCAAGGAAGGGCGCACGGTCTACAACAATATTGAAAAGGCGATGCTGTTCATGTTGCCGACCAACGCCGCCCAGGCGCTCGTCATCCTGACGGCCATCGTGGTCGGTTTTGTTGCGCCGATCACAGCGCCGCAGATTCTCTGGGTCAACATGGTGACCTCGGTTGCGCTCGGGCTGGTAATATCGTTCGAACCGCACGAACTGGATGTCATGCAGCGAGCGCCACGCGCAACCGAGCGTGGCATCTTGGATGGCTTCGGCGTATGGCGCGTCATCTTCGTCGGCCTGGGGCTGCTCGCGCTGACGCTGTGGGCCTTTTTCTGGATGAAATCGATCAACGCCCCCGACCCACTGGCCCGCGCCGCAGCGGTGAATGCACTGGTCATCGGACAAATATTCTATTTGCTCAACAGTCGCTTCAAGCTCGACTCGTCGCTGTCGCTCAAGGCACACGCAGGCAACAAGTACCTGCCCTTAGGCATCGGCGTAGTGGTGCTGTTGCAACTGCTGTTCACCTATGCGCCCCCGCTCCAGGCACTGTTCGACACGGCCGCCATACCGTTGCGGATCTGGCCATGGCTCTTCCTCGCCGGCTTCGTGTTTTTCCTCGTTATCGAGATGGAAAAGTTGATTATTCGCTCGCTGCGGCGATCGCGTGGCGCGACAGCGACAGTTTGATGCAACCCAAGCAAGGGACGCGGACGTGAAGATTTCCCCCTGCGGCTATGGTATGCTATCAACATTGCCTAAATGTGCCATGACAGCGCCAACCCATAGCCTATGTCCGCCAAATTCAAAGCCAAAGCGCTTTCATAACCCTTAAGGAATTCATATGACCACCAAAACCCTTGCGGAGGCCGATGCGCGTCGCGATGTTGTCCCTATCGATCTAGCCCTGCAAGGCGGTGGTGCTCACGGCGCATTCACATGGGGTGTGCTCGACTACCTGCTTGAAGTGCCTTGGCTGCGTTTCGACGCTATTTCCGGCACCTCGGCCGGTGCCATGAATGCAGCCGTGATGGCCGACGGTTATGCGGAAGGTGGATCGGATGGCGCACGGGCGGCACTCGAAAGGTTCTGGAAGCGCGTTGCGGATGCCGCACTGCTCAGCCCCTTGCGGCGAGGCCCATTCGAAATCCTGACTGGCCTGTGGACCCTCGATTACTCGCCCCTATTCCTAACCCTCGACATCAGCGCCAGAGTGTTCTCGCCCTATGACCTGAATCCCGGCGGTTTGAATCCATTGACTAAGATTCTGCTCGAGAGCATCAACTTTACCAGGCTCGCCACTGCGCCGATACGCCTGTTCGTGACAGCCACCAACGTGCGCACGGGGCGCGGTCGAATCTTCCGCAACGCCGACCTCACCCCTGACGCCTTGTTGGCATCGGCCTGTTTGCCCACGATGTTCCAAGCCGTGGAAATTGACGGTGAGGCGTACTGGGATGGTGGCTTTTCGGGCAACCCGACGATCACGCCACTAGTGCGGGAGTCCGCCGCGCACGACACCCTCTTAGTGCAGATCAACCCGGTCAATCGTCCTGGGACGCCGCGCACGGCGCGCGATATCCACAACCGGCTCAACGAAATCGCCTTCAACTCACCCCTGCTGAAGGAGTTGCGCATGATTGCCCTGTTACAGCAAGTGGCCGACCCTGGCCATTCTGAGGGGGCGCTCTGGGCGGGTATGCGCATCCATCGAATCGAAAGTGAAGCAATGACCGAGTTGAACGCCTCGTCTAAACTTCTGGCAGAGTGGGGGTTTTTCTGTAAGCTCCGCGACGAGGGACGCCGCACGGCCGCAGCGTTTATGGAAGCCCACGGGGCGAATCTGGGTGTGCGATCAACGTTCGACCTTGACTCACTATTACTGGAGGATGTGTAACTCATGGGGTTATTCGGCATTTTGCTTGGCCTCGGGCTTCTCGTTTGGCTGTCATTTCGTGGCTGGAGTGTGCTTGTACTCGCGCCGGCGGCGGCACTAGTCGCCGCGTTCGCGTCGGGGGAACCGCTACTGGCGCACTGGACGCAAACCTTCATGAATTCGGCGGGTGCGTTTCTCGCCCAATTCTTCCCGCTGTTCCTCCTTGGCGCGGTGTTCGGAAAACTCATGGACGACAGCGGCTCGGTCTCGACCATCGCCCGCTTCATGACCGAAAAGCTAGGGGCCCGCCGCGCCTTGCTGGCGGTCGTGCTGGCCGGCGCATTGGTCACTTATGGGGGCGTGAGTTTGTTCGTCGCCTTCTTCGTCATCGTTCCCATGGCGCAGGCTTTGTTTCGCGCGGCCAATATCCCGAATCGCCTGATGCCGGGCGCCATCGCCCTCGGCACCTCGACCTTCACCATGTCCGCATTGCCGGGCACCCCCGCAATCCAGAACGCGATCCCCATGCCATTCTTCGGCACCACCCCCTTTGCCGCACCCGGATTAGGCATCATCGCGGCTGTCATCATGCTGAGCTTCGGCCTGTGGTGGCTGGGGCGCGCCGAGGCAGCAGCCCACCGCGCAGGGGAGGGCTATGGCGACACCCTCGTTGCCCCGGATGCTGCCGCCGACGATCTGCTCGTGCGTGAACGGGCGACGACCGCCAGTTCGTTCGACCCGGTCGAAATGCATCACGGCCTCCGTTGCGAACAGGATTCCAGCATCCTAGTGGCCATACTCCCCCTACTTGTGGTGATCCTCGTCAATCTCGCCATGTCCACGCTGATATTGCCGCGTCTGGACACGAGCTTTCTGGCTGAAGCGCAATGGGGCGGGAAGCCGCTGTCGGCGGTCAGCGGTATCTGGTCGGTCATCGTGGCACTGACATCGGCCATCGCCCTCCTGATCGCGCTCAATCACCGGCGGTTGACGGCGTTGCGCGACACGGTCGATGCCGGCGCCAACGCCTCGGTTCTGCCGGTTTTGAGCGTGGCGAGCCTCGTGGGCTTTGGGTCCGTCGTGGCCGCCATGCCGGCGTTCGAGGCTGTGCGCGACTGGGTGCTGTCAATTGAGGGGGGGCTGTTAGTCTCGCTGGCCGTGGCAACCAACATTCTCGCTGCACTGACCGGCTCGGCATCGGGCGGCATGTCCATTGCCCTGGATGCCCTTGGCGCCACCTACTTGCAACAAGCTGTGGAGTTGGGAATCGATCCCGCACTGCTGCATCGCGTTGCGGTGATCGCTGCCGGCACCCTCGACAGCCTGCCGCACAACGGCGCTGTTGTCACGTTGCTGGCTGTTTGTGGCTCCACGCACCGGAAAAGTTATCTTGACATTGTGATGGTCGCCATCGTCGGCGCGGTGATTGCTTTGGTGGCAGTGATTGTCCTTGGCTCGCTATTCGGTTCGTTCTAAGTTTGTTTAACCAACGAAGGGGGATTTATGCAAAAGCGATCCAAAATGTTGTTAGCAGTGGCTGCGCTATCTCTCTGCGGTGCGGCTCAGGCCGATTTTACCGTTCAAATGAACATTGTTGACGAGAACGGCATCGGGAAATTGGTTGGGCAAGTCGTTATCGGCGAAACACCTTATGGCGTTGTATTCAGTCCATCGCTGGCAGGGCTTCCGCAAGGCTTACATGGTTTTCATGTACATGAAAACCCAGATTGCGGGCCTAAGGAAAAAGACGGGAAGAAGATACCGGCATTAGCAGCGGGAGGGCATTACGACCCGGCTGCAAGCAAGCGCCACGGACTGCCCTGGGGTGACGGGCATCTCGGCGATTTGCCCGCGCTATTCGTGGATGCCATGGGGAATGCAAACAATCCAGTATTGGCACCCAGGCTTAAAATTGCCGATGTAAAAGCTCGCTCTTTGATGATTCATGCCGGAGGTGACAACCATTCAGATTCTCCATATCCCCTCGGTGGAGGCGGTGCGCGCATGGTTTGTGGCGTTATTCAGTAGTTCACTAGCCCAATCGCTCCAACGGACGCGCCATGCGCCCCGTTGGGCTTCACCGTATTCAGGCAGACATTTATTTTAGGCATTAATGGCATACTACTTCCACTATCCCAATGATGCATTCCCTGTCCGGGCATTGACAGCAACATGCTACAAACTAAGCCGTTGCCTAGATTCAACGCCAGTCAATCAACATCCTCCCCAAGAAGACTGCTAGCGCCAAGAGCATCAAGGTAGCCACTGGCCACCGACGCAGCAAACCTTCCGCCCGTTCCAGTCCGTATCCCCAAGTGATGACTTTTCGCATGGCGCGTTCGCCCACGGTCATGAGGTCGCCTTCCGGCATTTGTGGCAGATGCCTCCCCCAGCGCCAAAGCACTAACATCGGCACGATGCCAATCAAAATGGGCCATGATGCCGCCCAGAGAATCTCGGGCTGGAACGCATAGGACCCGATGCCGATTCCAGTAAGCGGATACGACTTCCAAGGAACCGCGATGGCGGCAACAAACATCAGCAACCAAGGTAATGCGAAGCCAACGGGCGCGGACGTTGACGGAATCGATGCCGTGCTTGCCGCCAGCCGGCTGAGGAAATGGAACATCAGCATCGTGGTTCCTATCGCGGACAGATCCGCCAACAGACCCGCAAGGCCGTCCCCCAGTACTGGCTTCACCGCCAGCTTCGCCAGCGCACCGCCAGTCAAAGGCAAGCCTCCGATCCCCAGCGCCAAGACCGCCGCCGGCAGCAGCACCAGCCAGAGCCGATGCCTGCCCGTTGTGGCGACCACGCCCACGGCAAGGAACAGAGCACCCTTGGCCAACAAGTGATGCGCCGCGTAAAAAGATGCCGCCAGTGCGGCATCGGCATTGCCCACTGCAAGACCCATGCCGATCACGGCGACGAGGAAACCCATCTGGCTCACGCTCGAATACGCGAGCACGACCTTTGGCTCCGATTGCGTGACCCCAATGGCCACACCATAGAAGGCACCAAAGAACCCGATTGCCGCCAGCGGCAGGCCAAAGTCGGGCAGTGCGGCATCGAACGGCAGGAAGCGGATCAGCGCGAGCGCACTCGCCTTGACGACGGCGCCGCTCATTACGGCGGAGGCCGGTATGGGCGCTGCGTCGTAGGCGAGTGGCATCCAGAAATGCAGCGGCACAAGCCCCGCTTTGATGCCGAGGCCGACGACGAGAAGCCCAAGCGTGAGATCTCGCCACGGCGATGTGGAAATTGCGGCGGCGGCATCGCGAATTAATAGGCTTCCATGCGGCATCACCAATGCCAGCATCACCAGGCCGGCGAGCAGGAACGCTTCGGCGAGCAGCGCGACCCCTAGGTAAACAGCGCTGGCGCGAAGCGCCTTCAACGTACCGCCCTGCAAGACCAGCCCGCTTGCGCCGACAGACAGCACCGCGAGCAGGAAGTAGAAGCCCACAATATCGGCAGCGAGGAACACGCCAACGCAACCGGTTAGCGTCATCAGCCAGCACACGACAAGGCTGCCTGCATTGTCCGTGTTGCGTAGCCACGTCGTAGCGTAGGCACCCGCTGCAATCCAAAGGATCGCGGCGACGGTGAGAAGCATCGCGCCTGGCTTGTCCATGGCGAAGGAAAACTCGAACTGCGCATTACCGAACATGAGCGGAGTGCCGTCGGCAAGCAAGGCGGCAGCGAGCGCGGGAATTGCTGCAAACCCAAGTAGCGTAGGCATGCGCTTGCGAATGGCCGGGGAGAGGCAGGCCAGCAGCATCGCGAGGGGTGCGCCAACGGCTGTGGCAATCAACAAGTCGGAAGCCTTCATGGCAATACGGTATTTCGCGAAACCGTTCTCCCGATCTGTGTCACGTCCACTGGACACAATACCGCCGCGCCAAGCAGGAACGAACACAGGGCCAGCGCCAGCACAGCGGCCTGCTGGTAGCGCGGAACCGTCGTTTTCGGGTTCCACCCAACGTGTGCTGGAGCCAGAGTGCGAACAACGACGATGAACACGTATACACTGGTGAGCAAGCCCCCCACGAGCATCACTAGCGCCCACCACCATTGGGCGGTCGTGATGGCCACCGATATCAGTAGCCACTTGGCGAGGAATCCACCCGAGGGTGGCAACCCAATCAGCGACGCGCCTGCCAGGGCGAAGGCGAGGACGGTCATCGGCAGGGCACTTGCCACACCGCGCAGGTCGGCGACGCGATCATGTCCTAGCGTCGTGTAGACGAGTCCCGCCGCCATAAACATCGCCGCCTTCGCCGTGGCGTGCGAGATCGCCTGTAGCATCCCGCCGTTCACAGCCATCGCGCTATCAAGGCCGGCAGTGGCAAGTCCGGTGGCAAGCGGGAACATCAGGAACAGGTAGCCGATCTGCGCGACCGTCGAGTAGGCGATCAGAAGCTTGAGCCGCGTCTGCCTAAGTGCGACGACGTTGCCGACCAGAATGGCCGCAGCGCCAAGCGCTGCCAGCGTCTGCGCCGCAGGCAATGTCACCACGTCCGCAAATACATCGAACCAGAGCCGCATGGCAAGAAACCACGAACCTTTGATCACTAGGCCCGATAACACCGCACTCGCTGCGGCCGGCGCACCCGCGTGAGCCGGCGGCAACCACAGGTGCAGAGGGAAAAGCGCGGTTTTGGCGAGCAGTCCCGCTATCATCAGTGCCAACGCGGCCCACGCCGCAGGCTCGGGGCGAACCCTTGCGGCGAGCAGCGGAATGTCCAGTGTGCCATACGCTCCATACAGCAACACAGCCCCCAGCAGATAAAGCACCGAGCCGAGCAGGGCGTACAACAGATACCGGAGCGCCGAACGCACTGTTTCCGTGCGGCCGTCGAGGCTGACCAGCGGCACGGCAGCGAAAGTCAGGAGTTCCAGTGCGACATACAAGGTAAAGAGGTCACCGCTTACGAACACGAGGTTTAGCGAACCCCACACGGCAAGCAGCAGCAGCCAGAATATGAGTGGCGCGCGCGCCTCTTTAACGCCTGATGGCGTACCGAAATCGGCTCGTGCATAAACACCGATGCCGCAGATCACCACCGCCACCGTCAGCAGCATGACCACGGACAGACCGTCCGCACGTAATGCGACACCGAGCGGTGGCATCCAGCCGCCAAGGATATAGACTACGGCTTTGCCCGATTGTGCCAAGGCGTTAGCGATTGCAATCGCGATGGCGAGCCCTGCCGCGAGGGTCGCAAGCGCCACTCTCTGGGCGTTGCCTCCGCCAAACACGAAGCCGATCAACATCCCTGCAAACGGAACCAGAATCGCCAACACGAGCAGTAGTCCGCCAAGGGTCGTTAAGTTTTGGGCCGAAAGCGAAGGTGACATCTTATGCGTCTGGTGGATCAGCCGTCGTCTTAGTCGGCGGTGCCTCGGAGGCTAGCGTGACCAAGCCCCCCTCATCGAACAAACGCAGCAACAGTGCGACGGCGAGGGCGGTCGCGGAGAAGGCGACGACGATGCCGGTGATCAGCAGCGCTTGGGGCACAGGGTCGCCCCCCATTCCCACTGCCGCGCCCCGGCGGGCGATGGCGCCGAAGAGCAGGAATACCCCGCTGCCGATTATGTTGAACCCAATGATCTTACGCAATGGTTGCGGGTTCACGATCAGACCGTACAGTCCAAAGCCCACCAAGGCCGCAGCGCAAAGTCCAAATAGCGTCGGCCCGTTCATTGCGGTGGCATCCGTTGCGGCGCGCCGGCTACCAGCAAGGCAAGCGCCAGCACGAGGGTGGGCATCAGTGCTATCTCGATGGCGAGGATCAAGGGCTTGGCATATCCATTCGGATAGGCGAAGACCGCTTCTGCAGTCACTAAGCCCGCAAAGCCGATTACAATGAACACCAACGGTCCAGCCACTAGCAGGACACGCAACCAAGTCTGGCTAACCGGCGGCAAGTGGGCGAGACCCGCCCCGATGACTAGCAGCCACATAGCCGCCAATATCGTGGCACCTTGGAACTTGCCGCCGGGAAAGTCCGCTCCGATCCAGAAGATGTAAATGCCCACGATGATCCCGACCGGTGCCATGACCCGTGCGAAATAGGCGAGGATGCCGTCGGGATCGGCATGGGACCGCAGTTGCGGATAACCGCCCCAAGCGCGGTCGTGCGCAAGCGACCACACGCCGACCAGCGCGAGCAACACCACGATTGCCTCAAGCAGCGTGTCCATCGCGCGATACGCGAGCAACACCGCAGTGACTGGATTGCCGACCCCGGTTGAGCCAAGCTGGGCGGCGGCGGCGGGCGCGAGCGTTGGCGCGGGATCGGGCAGGTTCAAGACGCAGATGGCGAGGGCTGCCGTGACGGCGGCGGATAGGACCGCAGCCAGCGTCCGCGTGAGGACGCTAGGGCGTTCGGTGCGCGACGCGGACTCCGTACTCCGCAGACGGGCCGCGGCGCCGATCAGCAGTGCGCCGGTTAGCCCGCCCCCCATCGCCGCCTCGGTCAGCGCCACATCCGGCGCGGCGAGCCGCACCCATACCAGCGTCAGCAACAGTCCATAGGTCACAAAGCCGATCACCGAGGCGAAGGTGTCGCGAACAGCGATGGTCCAAGCGGCCATCGCCAAGATCAGCAGGGTCAGGCCGATATCGACCGCCAAGGCCAGGGTCATGTGGGTGGCCCCCTGTGCAATGCTGTTGAATTAAGGGGTAGGTCGGCATCCCTATGCCGACTGGGTACACGGTTTGTCTCGGCGGCAAAGGGTTGCCGCCCTACGATTTGGTACGTGGGTGTGCTTAATTCAACAGTATTGCCGTTCGGGGGAAGGAGTGTGTCAACAGTATTGGACCCGCCGCGCCGCGCTGCACACGCCATCAGTTGGCCAACCGTCGCCCCGGCCAACAGCGCAAACAGCCAAATCGTGACCAGCTTAATCGTGTCCAGTGGCCAATCAGTCTGCGGCAACAGACCCAGCACGACCAAGCCGAGACCTAGGTTATCCGCCTTGGTCAGTGCGTGTAGGCGGGTGAGCGGATCGGGGAAGCGCAGCAGTCCGACTGTGCCGGCGAGGAAGAAGAAGGCACCGGCCATGACTGCAACGATGGTGAAGATGTCCAAGGCAATCTTCATTCTCCACGGGTCTCCTTAGAGTCATCGCCGTCCGGTCGTGAGATGCCCTGCACGAAAGCGACTGAGGCAAAGGCAGCGAGTAGCGCCAAGGTCAGCGCTACATCGATCACCGCCTTGGCCTCGGTGGCAACGCCTAGTAGCAGCAACGCCGCGATGCCGCCGGAGCCGAGCAATTGTGCCGCCATCATTCGATCCACATCCTCTGGTCCGCGCAGGATGCGGATCAACCCTAGGGCCACCATCACCAGCACAAAAGCGGACGCAGTAAGCAGGAAGTCAGGCATCGTCATCGGTTTCACCTATTCCCTGGAGTAACAATCCCTCGTCAATGCTAAGTTGCGCCGCCACCGACTCATCGACATTGAGGCAGTGATAGATGAGCGCACCGTTGGCATCGGTGCCAGCCGTCAATGTGCCCGGCATTGAACTTGTCATCGCGCCGAATATATTTCGGGGCATGCCAGTGGGGAGGCATACCGGATAGACCACGAACCCTGTCCGTAACGGTAGCCGCGGATTCAGTGCCAGTCGGGCGACATTCACTCCTCCCATGATGGATTCCTGCCCAAAGCGCAACGCGAGCCTAGCCAATGCAGCGTACCGGAACCGTCCACTGCCAGGCGGCAACAGGCGCAGGCTAGTCCAAGTTGCTGCCACGGCTGCGGCCAGTCCAGTCGGAAGATCGGCCAGGTCGGTGCCGGCGAGTAACAGCCAGAAGCCGAGATAGATCGCCCCTCGGGTCATCGCGGCCCGAACGGGAATGTTACCCACTCTATTTTGCTCCAGCGGAAGTTGAATTTTTCATTTTTTGGGTATAGCCGAATACTAGAAATGTCGGAGAAAGAACGGAATGAGCATGGCGTTGGCAAGGTCGATAAAAAAGGCGGAAACCAGAGGTACGATGATGAATGCTCGGTGCGATGCCCCGAAACGCTGAGTGACCGCAGCCATATTAGCCATGGCGGTTGGGGTCGAGCCTAGGGATACGCCGCCAAATCCAGCCGCCACCACTGCCGCATCATAGTTTCGGCCTAGCAGCGGGAACAAGACAAACAAAGCAACGAACACAGCGAGGGCAAACTGGGCAGTCAGGATGGCAAGGATCGGGCCAGCCAAATCGATTAGCGTCCAGAGTTGCATGCTCATCAGGGACATGGCAAGGAAACTACCGAGTGCAATGTCCGCAATCAGCGCCATTGCCGGTGTGCGGGTCGGCCAATGGGTGCCGGTAAGGGTTGGAAGCTGTTTGGGTACTAGGTTGGTGATCAGGATGCCGGAAAACAAACAGGTGACAAACAGCGGTAAGCGCAGCCCCAAGTCCTCGATGATCCCATTCAACAGGTAGCCGACAATAATGCAGATGTGAATAGCCAACAAAGCATCCAGAAAATCCAAGTGGTTGATGCCGGCTTTCTTTTGCACCTCGGTGAAGCCAATGTCGCGCACTTCCACATCCGCCTCGGGTGGGGGCGCAAGCTGGTAACGGTTGATTAGCAACTTCGCGATTGGCCCCCCCATCAGGCTGGCGAGGATAAGTCCCAAGGTCGCGCAAGCGATACCGATCTCCTGTGCGTTGGCGATGCCTTGACTGTTAATGAAATACGGAGCCCAAGCGATGGTGGTGCCATGTCCACCAATCAGGGAAACGCTACCCCCAAGGATGCCAACCGAGGCCGGCAGCTTGAAGAGCGAAGCCACGCCGATTCCGGTCAAATTCTGGGCGAACATGAAAGCGATGGTAATGCTCAAGAGGATCAGCAGCGGCCGCCCTCCCGCCAACAGATCGCGGGCACTTGCGTTGATGCCAATAGTCGTGAAGAAATACACCAGAAGCACATCCCGCGCCTGAAGCTCAAACTGAACAGCGATGCCTGATGCTGCGTACAGCAGGCTAAGCAGGACGGAAAACAGCAGCCCGCCGGTGACAGGTTCCGGGATGCTAAATTCGCGCAGAAAGCCGACCTGCTCATTGAGTCGCTTGCCGACAAACAATACGATGATGCCGATGGTGACAGCAAGAAATGATTGGATGTGGAGTGTACCGTCTTGCAGGTCCATGAAAGCCCTTGTTGAAAGTTCTCTTGTGGTACCCCCGCAAACTATTGCGTGGGGACAACTGAATTTGAAATTGTGATTACTGATGTTACGCTTGGAGCGTCAAAGCTTGCTTTGACCGCCTGTCTCAGACAGGCAGGGGCAAGGCTAAGCCTTGACAGTCAAAGCAAGCTTTGAGATGCCTTGCCAAGTCCGGTGGTATGCCAACCATTGACAGTTTGGCGCGTAGCATCAGGCGTAAAAAAAATAAAACAATGAAATCATTGGGCAGACACACCCATTAAGGAACTATCTTAGGAGCGCGATGAAAAATTGTCAATCGCCCGGGCGGGATTACAGAAATTCTGATTTTGGCAAATTAGTAGGATGGGCAGACGGATCTATCGTTTGCCCATGCGGAATCTGACTAGAGCTTACAAGCTGATAGCTCAGGGATTTTTAGACAGCATTATTGGCGGACTTGAATACGACAATAGTGCAAGTTCAAAGGAATTGGCCTTCTTTTGAGGCTAAATATATATCTTAGGCATCAAACATGTACGACATTTACTCGAATGCTCAAAACAACTTATGCCGCTTCACTTTGGGGAAGAGTGGCTCACGGAAACTGCTCACCGTTGGCCTTAACCCCAGTACAGCGACAAAAGAGAAGTCTGACACAACTGTTGCAAAGGTCGATGGCGTTGCGCAGCGGAATGGTTTTGACGGTTTCATCATGCTCAATCTTTATCCCGTTCGCTCCACTGATTGCAAGGCATTGCCTTTAGATGTAAATGCTGAAGCATTTTCAGAGAACCTGAACCGCATAGAGGCACTCGTTGCCGATGACCCGACCTCAGTACTCTGGGCTGCGTGGGGAGAAAACATCCATGCGAGAGACTATTTTGTCGCTGCCGCAAGGGAACTATTCGCCCGGCTGCAAGATTATGGCACGACTTGGCAACACTTCGGCACACTTACCAAGTCAGGGCATCCACGGCATCCCTCGCGCCTGAATTATGCGTGGTCGTTTTCCAAGCTTGATACACCTCGCTATGTGCAAACACTCGGCATCTAACACTGCGCACTTTCCGGCAAGTCCGGTAGGATGGGCAAATAGCCCTATCATCTGCCTACGCGAACACAGCTATGATAATGGGTAATCGGTGGGTAACAAAAAGACATTGTCCACCCTAAGTTAGGAGCGTTGGTCATGCTAGAATGAGAATTGGAGAGGTTGGGCAAGAGTCCTATCGCTCCTCGGCATTTCCGTTTAACATATTGTCTCATCGGGTCAAGCATAGCCGATCCATTCGGCTGAATTTTGGCGTTAGCCTCAAACGATGCCCACCCATGCCACTTCATTTTTTTACAAAATCACCTAGGCCCATGTCCGTATTCATCGAAGTCGAGCACCTCACTACTTACCGTTATGCGAAACCGGTCAAATTCTGTCCGCACAAGGTCATGTTCCGGCCGCGTGCCGCCCACGACATCCGTGTGCTGCGGGCGGGCCTTGAGGTCTCGCCCCTCTCGCGGCAACACTGGGTGCATGATGTCTTCTCCAATTCCGTGGCGGTCGTCGAGTTGCTGGAGCCTGCGGAAAAATTGCGCTTTGACGCACGATTCATAATCGAACACTTCGGCGAGCACAACTTGGAGCTTCCGGTAGACCCGGAAGCGCGGGACTACCCGTTCGAGTACAGCGCCGACGACCGGATCGACCTTGCCTCCTTCCTGCCGTTGCAGTACCCGGACGATAAGAGCGTTGTGAGTGACTGGGTGAAGCAGTTTCTCCCCGCCCGCGGCGTCATCCACACCCGCGACATGTTGCGCAACATCACCGACGGGATACGCAGCGAATTCACTTACGCCTCCCGCGAGGCGATGGGAACCCAGCGGCCAGCCGAAACCCTGTCCCTCGCCAGCGGCACATGCCGGGATTTCGCCCTGCTGATGATCGAGGCCGCCCGGGGTCTGGGTCTGGCAGCGCGCTTCGTCTCCGGCTATCTCTATGACGCATCGCTAGACGACGGTGCCCCACCGACAGAGGTCGGCAGTGGGCTTCAGCAGGGGTTACGGCAGACCGAAAGCTGCGACGACGAAACGGTCACGCGCGGTGCCGGTGCGACCCACGCTTGGCTGCATGTCTATCTTCCGGGTGCCGGTTGGATACCCTTTGATCCTACTAACTTGCTTTTTGGCGGCACTGACCTGATCCGCGTAGCCTACACTCGCACACCGGAGCAAGCCGCGCCGATCTCGGGCGGATGGTTCGGCGACAACGGCGACTATCTCGGAATGACGGTTCAGGTGAGTGTGCGCCAGATCGATGCCGAGTCGGCAACCGCCGACGCGGAGGACTCGTTCGGGGAACCCTGATAGGCAGATGACAATGAATGCCAATTCGTTGCAGAATTATCTTCAAGGGTTGCATCGGGACTGCGCCGGCATCGATACAGGGGCTGTGGCAAGCTACATCCCCGAACTGCAGAAAGCCGACCCCGCTTCGTTCGGGATCGTTTTAATCACGGTCGAGGGCCATGTTTATCAGGTAGGCGACTCCCGTCAGCCGTTCACCATTCAGTCCATCTCCAAGGCCATCACTTACGGACTCGCCTTGGAGGATCAGGGCACTGAAGCGGTGTTATCCAAAGTGGATGTAGAGCCGTCCGGGGAAGCGTTCAATTCAATCAGCTTGGAACCGGAGACGGGCAGGCCCAAAAACCCGATGATTAATGCGGGAGCGATTGCGACGGTAGGTCTAATTGAGGGCAACACGCCTGAAACAAAATTTAGTCGCATGCTCAACTGCTACGAAAAATACCTAGGGCATCCGGTTATCATTGACGAGGATGTTTACCGCTCGGAAAAGTCCACGGGTCATCGAAATCGCGCCATCGCCTACCTGTTACGCAATTCCAATATTATTGAGAAGGACACCGACGATGTGCTTGATGTCTATTTCAAGCAATGTTCCTTGCTCGTCACCTGCGAAGACTTGGCGCTGATCGGGGCGACCCTCGCAAACAACGGGTTCAATCCGCTAACCGGCATCCGCGCTTTGCAAGACCGCTACGTCCCTGCTGTATTAAGCGTGATGAGTTCCTGCGGTATGTACGATTATTCCGGTGCTTGGATTTATGAAGTCGGAATGCCCGCCAAAAGCGGCGTGGGCGGGGGAATCCTAGCGGTATTGCCGGGCCAGTTTGGGCTGGCCGTGTTTTCCCCCCGGCTCGACGAGCGCGGCAATAGTGTGCGTGGCATAGCGGTCTGCAAGAAGCTATCCGCCGACTTTGGGCTGCACATGTTTCATATCGGCCGGGCCACGGCTTCTTCGGTCATCCATGCCCGTTACGATGCCGCGCAAGTCCCCTCCAAACGAACCCGCGACCCTGAACAGAATCGGTTACTCGCCGAATTGGGCCACAGAGTCATAGTCTTGGAACTACAAGGGGATTTGGCATTCGCTTCCGCCGAAATCGTGATTCATGAGTCCATGCGAGCGGTCGAGAATGCCGATTTCCTGATTCTGGACTTCACCCGTGTAGAGGAGATTGATGCGAGTGCTTTAACGCTAATCGCCGATCTCATCAAATCCCTTTTCGATTTCTCGAAACAGGTTCTTATTAGCGGTTATTCTCAGAAACACGAACTTGCAAAGAAAATAAAGCAAAGTGTTGAGGTGGCGACCGGGTTGCCCCTGTTGAACTGCGAAGATATCGACCATGCCTTGGAGTGGTGCGAACAGAATCTGCTTGCCAAACGGTTCCCACTGGAGGCTATCAGCTTAAGACGGGACAGGCGCAAAGCTTAACCGTTCGCCCTGAGCTGCGAGCCTGTCGAGCAGTCGAAGGGTGGACGGTTAAGCCGTTCATGGTTCGATCCTTCGACAACTCACCACGAACGGCCTTGAACTGTCCCGCCTTAAGTTGGTAGCCCAATTAATTTACCGTTGCTTTCGCCTGATACGGCTTGATCCGCGCCAACACGTCGGCCAAGGTTTCCCTTGCCTGTTCTGCGTCGAAGTGTGATTGCAGATTAATCCAGCTTTGCGCATCGGTGCCGAAGAACACGGCTAGGCGAAGAGCCGTATCGACACTGATGGCGCGTTTGCCTTGGACTATTTCGTTTATCCGCCGGGGTGGCACGCCAATCGCTTTGGAAAGCGCATACTGGCTAATACCCAGCGGTTTCAGGAAGTCTTCGTTGAGGATTTCGCCGGGATGGGCAAACGGGATTTCTCGCATGTTAAATACCTTGTCGTTAAATTGAAAAAAAGCCCGTCATTTCGGCAGGGATGCCGAAATCCAGCGTCCAAGGATGGCAAACTGGGGGCCACGACAGATGTCCTTGCAACCGCGAACATAAAACTACGGGTTGACATGTTACCTGAATCAAGCACTGCACAACCGACTTGTTACCCTCCATGGCCTGGTTTTCGGCATCCCTGCCGAAATGACGGCTTTTCCTGCTTTCCCTGACTTGCGTATAACGACGAGTGTCGTAGCCCGGATGGAGCCGCTTGCGGCGCAATCCGGGTTTCGTGGTCAGCGTCCTCCCGGATTGCGCCGCAAGCGGCTCCATCCGGGCTACGGACTCACCCAGTCGGGCTGAACGATGACCAAGGCCTGACTGGATGCATGAGAGACATCCATGTCTCTCACCCTTCGGGCGGCGAAGCCGTGCAAATCGGCTGTCCTGCCGATTTGTCCGGCATCCCGCCCGGAATGACGGGCTACAATCATCGTTTTGGCTCAAATTGTGAATTTGATCGTTCCCAAGCTCCCGCTTGGGAATGGGGTTTTTGAAGCTCCAGCTTCACAAAGAACGACCAAGCAGGAGCTTGCAAGATAAGGGTTCCCAAGCCGGAGCTTGGGAACCAGCCAAATGTTGTTGACACAGCCGTCATACCGGAAGGGAGAGCGAAGCGAGGGTTCGCCGGTATCCAGAACACAGGGAGGTGAATGTAGATTGCCCTCCATGGCCTCTGGGTTCCGGCAATCCCTGCCGGAACGACGTCGTTTGTTGCGAAGCGGGCCGGGATTTGCAATTCCGGCCCGTGCGTTTAGGTCCGTAAAGGGCGCAATAGCGGCTTGCCGCGTATTGCGCCGTATGTGAATGGTCTAAACATCCGGCGCAATACGCGGAGTACCGCTATTGCGCCCTTGCGCTGGCGGGACAGGTTACAAGCCAATACCGTTGAATTAAGGCTTTTTCCGTTCGCCCTGAGCTTGTCGAAGAGCGAACGGAAAAATCCAAGTGTCTTAGAATTAAGCAGTTCATGGTTCGACAAGCTCACCACGAACGGCTTAATTCAACAGTATTGAGATTACAAGCTGGCCATCAAAACCTGCGGTTTCAATCCGACTCGGTTTTCAGGATATTGCCACTGGGGTCGATTTCCAGTTCAAATTCCTTGCGACCTTCTTTAATTTCGACTTCAAAGTGCGACACTGTGCCGTCGGGCAGCAGTTTCCTTTTGGCTTCCTTGATTTTAGCCTGAGGGTGAGCCTTCTTGATGGCTTCCGCCACCGCCGGGGGAAGTTCGGCTGGCTTGATTCCCTCCCCGCTTCCTAACAGGGTTCCGTCGGGGGAGAATACATACTCGGACTCAATGCCGTTTTCCTTGAATTCGATTACAAAAACAATTTTGCCATCCTTAGTATCCTTTTCAAATTCCTTCACCTTTGCGTTGGGCCGTGCCTTGGCGAACGCATCCAGAACTGGCTGTGGCACTTGGCCTTTTTTCAATTCCTTATCGCCGGCATCCGCGTGAAGGGAAAAAATAGCCAAAGAGGTGACCAGGACAAAGGTCAATAGGGGTGTTTTCATAATATTGTCTCCAGATTAAACGATTTCGTGGTAAACACAGGGGAGTGGTATTTCCGCTGCGGCCAAACCCGATTTTACACCGCCGCCCCCGCGAGACGGCAAAGTAAACCTTATCGGCGTGTTGTCCTGCGTTCCTGCCGGGGTTGCCAAACCCGGCCGGAGCATTCCAAGACGGTTCTGCCGTTGCGCGTCAGTCACCCACCGCGTCCGTCGGCATCAAGTCTGGCATCTTGAGCGGGTTTGGCGGGGTCGCCGTTTTCGCTGACGCAGTTCCCGGCAGTTCCATGGCTTTTGTTCTTAGAACGGCCTCAAGGTGAACGGGGTCGGATCGGTGACCGCCTCACCAGGTTTGCGGTTGGCGATCTGCACGAACTGTTTGGCCCAACGGTCCATGATGCCCTTGGCAGGCCCGTACCAAGTCAGGCGGGTAAGGTCGATCGGACCCACATCTTGCATGTCGCGGTCGGCAAAGGTGGCAACCACTTTGGCGGTTTTCATATCGCGAAGCCGTCCCTCGAACGCTGCCCGCCGCTGGTTAATGACCCCGGCGGCGGCGCTCGTCCCAAGCGGACCTGCCCAACTGAGGGCATGGAGCACTGGCTTCGAAGGGTTGATCTCGATCAGCGCCAGTTCCAAGCGCAGCACCGGCTGTTTGTGCTGTTCGGGATGCTCAATGACTTGGAAGCGCTGCTTGGGGTCATTTTTAAACTCCTTCACCACCTGGTCATGAAAGTATTGGGCGAGTTCTGCGATGTCGGATTTGACATTGCGGAGCCAGTTGGCCGAACTCAGCCTATGCAGCCAAGACATTTTCAGCATGTACTGGGTATTCACCGGCGCGACGACCAGTTCCGAGTACGCGCCCATGTTGAATCCGGGCTTGATCCAGACTTTCTGGAACGGCAAATCGGCACGATTGACCTGGCGCTCGGGATTTTCGATAAAGCCAGCATCGGGCGCCGGCTTGACGGCCAAGTCTTTGGTGTCATTGGAGACCGAGCGGACGCCCGAACAACCGGCAACGGCCAAGGCAAGGGCCACTAAAAGGGTTCCACAAAAGGCGTTTTGTAGTTGTACGTTTTTTTTATGATTCGAGTTCATTGGGTATAGTTTTCCAAAAAAGTTCTGTCCTGATGCAGAGCCACAGGCATCTAGGTGTTCGATGATTTCGGCGGCGCAGGGGGTAAGCAGAGGGCTGGTGAAGGCAGGGCTGCTGCATGCATCGGTCTCACGCAATCAGATTCCTTATTTGAGCACCGACAGGCAGCGTTGATTTGCCCAAGCCTTATTCCATGCGAAATCCTTCAGAATGCAATATAATTGATTAGCGAAAACATGAGTGCAGTCCCGAAGAGGGGTTGTTTCAATCGTTAATCTTAACCTAAGTTACCCATATTCATCAACCTCGACAAAGAGATCGCCATGAAACACCCATCAATGCGTACTGTAAATATTGCCGTGTTGCTAGGCTTAGGCACATTGTTCTTAACCGCCTGCTCCACTGTGCAAAAAGCACCCATCACCCAGGCTGAAACCCAGTGTGGGCTGATCGGCAAATACTGCGACAAGCTGACCCCCGGCGGCAAAGGGCAAATGGGCCTGCGTTACGTGAGGCCCGATGTCAATTGGAGCCAATATAATAAGGTCATCATCGCCCCGGTGACCTATTGGGGCAGCGAGGAGGCCAAGATTCCCCAGTCCGACCGGCAAACCCTGGTCAATTTTTTCCAACAAAGCTTGAAGGAACATTTGGGCAAGAAATTCCAGGTAGTGGACGAGCCAGGGCCGGGGGTGATGACGTTGACTGTGGCCCTGACGGATGCGGATTCGGCCACCCCGCTGTTGCGTTCCATCTCCATGATCGTTCCCCAGGCACGCTTGTTGTCCAGCGTCAAATATCTGGCAACGGGGACTTTCCCCTTCGTAGGCGGCGCCCAAGTGGAAGCCAAGCTGGAGGATTCCGCAAGTGGGCAAGTGCTCGCGGCCATCGTGGATAAGCGCCTGGGGTCCGGGTCGATCACCGCCGGTTTCCAGTGGCGGTGGGGCGACGTGCAGAACGCCATGGACTTCTGGTCCGAGTCTGCGGCAAACCGCTTGTCCGATTGGACATCAGGAAAAGAAAAACCCTAATTTTTATAATTTGATTCTGTTCGTGTCCTGAACTTTCGACAAGTTCAGGACCTACCACGAACAGAATCAACAGCTTACCGTTATGAAATATCTTTCCTTTTGCCTACAAACATCTGACTGTGGTTGAAGGCACCGCCCGAATACCTCCCATTGACGGCCAATGATTTGGAGAATACAAACGATGCCCAACCCCTTGCAAAACAAACCCTCTTGCCATCACTTGGCATTGGCGTTTCTAGCTGCCGCGCTGTTTACGGCTTCGGTCCGTTCTGATGAAACACCCAAGATACCCGCCTTGGACAAGCCCGTCGGCACAAGCCCTTGGGGCTTCAACCTGACGACCTACCTGTGGCTACCCGGCATTGATGGCAGTTTATCGGGGGACCAGCGCACTGGCTCGGTCGATGTCAATTTCATTGACATCGTCAATAAATCGAGGCGCGTCCCGCTCGGGTTCATGGGCCGCTTCGAAGCGCACTATGACCGTTTCGCCTTCTACCTGGACGGCAATTATATTAACCTACAACTGAATCCTGTGTTTGGACGGGTTAGCGAAGGCATCAACAGTGAGTTGGGCCTGATGGACTACGGCCTGATGTACCGGGTTTTTGGTGTCAAAGCCTCGGAAATTCGCGACTATCAAGGTAAAAAACGCCCCAATATGCTGGATGTTTACGTGGGGGCACGCACCCTTTGGCTGGAAAATAGCGTCTCGTTTTCAGGCCCTGGCGGCTTTATCCAGCTTAGCCCCTCGACTAACCACTCATTCACCAGTCCTCTGATCGGCGGACGGATCGCTTTCGACTTGACACCCAACTTATATGTGCTGACGAATGTCAATTTCGGCGGCTTCGGCGTCCAAGGCGTGGACTTTACCGGTGGTCTCATGGGGGAGATTGGCTACCGCACGACACTCTTCGACATCCCCACCTCAGTGGAAGCGGGCTACAAGGCTGTCCGCTACAGGGTTGACAGGGATGGACCCACCGCCACCAGCGCGACTTTGAATGGGCCGTTCATCGGTTTGACGGGAAATTGGTGAGCCTGAATAAGGATGGGCGCAACTTCTAAGCGCCCATCCTTAAAGGATACTACTCTATTTCGGCTTGGACTTCTTCCGGTTGTGCGTCCAGCGCGGCTTGCAGCTTGGCCTCGCCCTCTTTGGATAGCGAAGTCTGGAGAATCTTGCCGCCAGATCCTTTCAGTTCATCCATCACCTTGTCTGGCGTGGTGGTGCGGGCCAACACGAACAGCGCGGAAGTGCCGGGCTGGAAGGCCGCCGCGATTTCCTTCATGAAGTTGTCGTTAATACCTACATCCGTCAAAGAACCGGAAAGAGCCCCCGTCCCAGCGCCGATGACCACGCCGAGCAGCGGGTTGAGAAACAGCATGCCTATCAACGCGCCCCACAGCCCACCGCTCGCGGCACCCGCCTGGGTCATTTGGTGGATCTGGTTAAGCTTGACCTTACCCTTTTGGTCTTTGACGGCAACCACCGCGTCTTCCAAGTCGATGAGATAGTCGCGCTGCAATTTTATTACCTTCAGTCGTACTTCTTCCGCCTTAAACTGGTCTTCGTAGCCAATCACGATCAAAACGCTCATAATAACCTCATGTGTTGTTAACTGGTTTAGTGCTGTGGGTTTGTAATATTTCTTCGGCATCCCTGTAATATAAGCCGCGTCGGAATCCTCGATTTTCAGGGTTCCGGAAAATATTACAGAAGTCGGCAGTGTATAATAGGGATATTTACAAAAGCTGTAAAGAGGACATAAACAGCAATTCTCAGTTTGGGCTAGAAACGATAAATATAATCTCGTCATTTCGGCAGGGATGCCGAAATCCAGCGACCATGGATGGCAAGCTTGTTGATTATGATGGGCTTTAATCCGTTCAGTTGTTACCGTCCCTGGCCTGGATTTCGGCATCCCTGCCGAAATGACGAGGCTTTGAGCCAAACTGAGAATTGCTAGGACATAAAGCTATTTCAAAATCCAGCGCAAAAATTTAATTTTGTCTTTATAAGGCGCATACATTAATGGCAGATCGATCCATGTCGCCGATTTCAAGATGCTCTTTTTATGCGAGAAACGTTCAAAACCGTGAATACCATGGTAACTGCCAATGCCACTTTCCCCAACGCCTCCAAATGGCAAGTAGGAATTGCCGATGTGCATGACACAGTTATTGATACAGCCCCCGCCAAATTGAATATTGGCGATCAGTTCCTGCTGTACGGTGTCACTGGAAGAATAAATATAACAAGCCAAAGGATGTTGGGGTAATTTGGAGACGACTTCATAGATTTCGTTAAAGTCACTGTAATCCAGCACGGGTAAAACAGGCCCGAAAATTTCCTCTTGCATAGCCTTGTCATCCAGTTGGCAGTCACGCAAGACAGTAGGGGCTATAAAATTCGTTTCGGCATTGGTCTGACCACCGACAAGCACTTTCTTCGGGTCTATCATTGCCGAAATGCGGGCGAAATGGTTGGCATTGATGATACGGCCAAAATCCGGGCTTTGTTCGGGTTCATCGCCATAACATTCACGGATGCGTTGCTGCATTTTTTGCAGGAAGGCTTCCTTGACATCCCTTTGCACCAGCACATAATCCGGGGCAATGCAGGTTTGTCCGGCATTCATGAATTTGCCGTTGCAAATCCGTTTGACAGCCAAATCCAGGTTCGCATCATGATGCACGATACAAGGACTTTTGCCACCCAGTTCCAAGGTCACCGGTGTCAGGTTTTTTGCTGCCGCAACCATGACGATGCTGCCGACACGGGGACTGCCGGTGAAGAAAATATGATCGAATTTTTGTTGCAAAAGCAAAGTCGTTTCGGCAATTTCGCCCGGAATATAAGCGATATAACGCGGATCGAAGTTTTCTTCCAGTATTTTTTGAATTACCGCGCTGCACGCTGGGGTCATCTCCGATGTTTTCAACACCACGGTGTTACCGGCGGCTATCGCGGCAATCAACGGTGAAAAAGACAGATTGACCGGGTAATTGTACGGGGCAATAATCAGATTGACCCCCATTGGCGAATAGTAAATCCGGCTGGTGCCCGGCTGACTAAGCAAGGCAGTCCGAGTGCGTGTTGGTTTCATCCAGCCTTTAAGCTTTTTGAGGGTTTCGCTTATTTCATGCTGGCAAAAACCGGTTTCAGCCAAAAAAGCTTCAAATTCGCACTTGCCCAAATCCTGCTTCAAGGCAATGTGCAATTCCTGTTCATAGCGTTTTAAAGCGTCTTTCAGCTTATTCAAACCATCCACACGATGTTGATAGGCACGAGTTACGCCGCTATTAAAGTATTCTCGCTGTTGTTTGACGATAGAAATAATCTGTTGTTCTTGCATAATAAAGTCGGAGAGGTTGTCCTCATTACCTAGAGGAGGGGTTGCGTCATGCCTTTTGCCATCTTGGAAGGTAAGATGCCCTCACTATAGCAGCTTATCGACGAATCCTGTCAATCAAATGGTAGTGATTCAGACGTGGAGATGAGGTAGCGTGTTAAAAAGTTAGATCGGCTCGTTTTAGCGGTTCACACTCGGGTTCGATACTCGCCCACCTTGACATGCCCCAGACGGCAAGCCAATCTCCGTATCGAATGCGAACTCAACCGCTATAAGCGTGGCTCGGCTGGACATCGTTATCGCCTTATCGTTTACAGCCCACAATGTTTTGCTCTTAACGTTGCGTCGTTGCGTGAGACCTTCTTTTTGCTACCTCGCCGTACCGCTGTGGAGTCTGACAAAGATTTTTCTCACGCAACGGCGCAACGTAAAAGCGGTAGTGAGGAGGGTAACATTTCAAATTGAAAGTTTGGTGGCGTTGGCACTATGGGCTAAGGTTTTTAGTCGCCATATCCAGTATTGGAACACTACCCTCAGTTTGGCATGACCGGCGGGTTAGTCGGCTATATCCTTAGCGGTTCTCAAACCGATTGTAATCGAACAGCCCGGCTTCTACGGGAAAGGTCTTGCGATAGTCCTCAATCAGCGAATCACTATGTGACCAAAACCGGTTGTCCGTCCGGCGGATGGCAAACCGGGAACTAAGGGCCACGTAATCAGCCTCGGATCGCAGATTCTCGACCATCTTGACGAACCACGGCAGACGGGAAGATTCCAGCCGGTAGAATGCATTGGGGTAAGCACCCAAAAAGCCGGGGACTACCGTCAACGTGTCCTCGTCAGGCAAACGGCGGGCTTCCTCCTTGAACATCTGGGAGATGTTGCTGTGGGCGCTGTTGTGTGAAATACTAAAGTTATGCTTCTGCCCTTTTTCGTCGATAATGGTCAGGAACATCACTTCAGGCAAAAACGAGACCGCTCTGCCTTTCAAACCGGACAATTGCAGCAGAGATTCCCAAGCTTCTTTATCCAGCTTGCCTTGGGTCAAGTCGTAACGCTTGTCTAACACAGGGTTAAGGCGTGCCTTCCAAAGTCCCAGCAATTCAGGCCAGGGGTCGTCAGTTTGATATTTCACGCCGCTTTCCTGAAGGAAAAATGCCCTGCTCCCGTTCAAATACTGTTTTACGTCCTCGGATGCATTGCGATACCAAACGTCGCGTACACTGTCGCGGGAGTCCTTAGGCAATAGGACGAGGACGGCAAACTCGCCCTCCATGCGCAGGAAGTCCATGTAGAGCCTGGATTGTAGTTGATGGGCAGTGTTGCCGTAGACATCGAAACCCGCCACCAGTAAATAATGCAAACGCTCCAGCAAGGTATAGCCCATGATGAGCGCCGTTTGCGGCCTGTTCCCGACCAAGCCTTTGACTACGCTGGCGCTGTCGAAATGGCGAAAAACCGTCAGCGCGGCATTTTGGTTGGAGCCATCGCCTCGCCAGAGCATGTCCAAATTCGGTAAATTTTGTCCGACCAAGCGTTGGTTTAAAAATTCGCTTTTTTCGCGTAGATATTGGGTTTGCATACGCGCGTAAGACCTCCATCTCAATAAACCGGCATTGCTTTCCTGTTCACTGGGTAGGCTGATGTTTTGCAGGGCGTTTGCCAAGTGGTTGGCGTTGCTATCCAAGGTCTCATGGTCGGGGTCAGTAAAACCAACCCAGAAATAGTCAGAGATGACGTTCAGTGCTACTTGGCCGCGACACACCGGACCCTTGATGAACCCCATCAGCGTGAACTGCGCCTCGTCCAGCATCAAGCGGTAGCGCGAGCGCACAGGTATCTGTTCAAAGGTCACGAATGGATTGGCTGCGATTTTAGGGTCATAAGAGGGTAGTTTTCCCACCGTGTACGGGTCATCGACAAACCAACTCTTCAGCCGTGCCATGCGCGCAGCGTTGAGCGCATAAGGCATGTGGGTTTTTGCCAATAGCGTACCTTTGACTGGCCTAAGCCGGTAGTAAACCCTGGCAACACCGGGATTGTCATATGGCCTTCGGCTAGCGATGAATTGGATGGGTTGGCTAGGGGGTGTTTTGGACCGCACCAGATCAAAAAACTCCCCGTTCGGCAAATCGTCAAAATAAAAATGCGCCAAGAACCAATGTTCGAAAAGATAGCGGGCCATCAATTGGGATTTGAGGTCATCGCCATTCAAAAATTCTTCCCACTGGGCAACATGTTCTAATTGTGTTTCCGAAAGTGGTTGGGATGCGGCGGCGGGTGCGCCAAGCTCCAACCACTGCTTAATAGTCTGTTCTTCTTTCTTAGACAGTGCGGGCAAGCCATAAGGCATCCCCCACTCAGGATGTTTGTTGGCGAAATCGTCAAATTCTTCAATCGCCGGACAATACTGATTCCGGTCCAGCGAAAAATCGAAGCGGTCATTGGGAAGTGGGCTACCAGCGATAAACGGGTGTTTGGATTTCAACGTCAGCATTCTCGCCATGACGCTGGCGTCCAGATTGGCTTCCGCGCTTGACTCGCGCTCGTTGAGGACCGGGTTGAATCCCCTCAATCGCCATGCGGCGTTGCTTTGCGCATCCACAAACAAGCGGCTGGGTTCGGCGGCAAACAAGCGAACCGCGTCATAGACTTTGGTCTTGCTCGCGCCACGGGTGATACCTTCCACGCTCCCCATTTGCAATTGGCACGGTGCATCGAAGCAACCGTGGCAGACCGCACAGCGATTGTCGGTGATGGGTTTCACATCGCGCCAATATTCAACTGGAGCATTGGCGACGGCTTGCTGGTCTGGGGCCTGGTCGAAACGGGAAGGGTTGGCGCTGCCATGGCGCTGATCGAGTTGGTAGCCCTTAATGATGGCGCAACCGGAGATGAGGATCAATACTGAAAAAAGCAGAAACTGGCGCATAAGGGCTTCCCGAATCAATGGAATGTAAAGAAGGCAAATCCTGTGAGGATAGCTGAAAAATTAGGGTCCAAAGCGAACTGTAGAGTTCCCTTCCTAATTGGCAACTAACAGTTGTCATTATATTTGATTATGATAAGGCCGCATCACTTGCCTGAACGGTCAAGATGCTCTAAAGTCCTTAGTCTCAGTCTGATGGCAACAGAGGCTCCTTGAACGGCATCATCGTTCCTGCCGAGTCCTTTTATTTTTATGGAATTTAAAAGCGTTCACCGAAAACTTACTACCGCCGCCTGTACAGCGGGCAACCGCATACGGTTTTGGAAACCCTAGAATATATCAAGCACGAAACTATGTCACATGCTCTCTTCGCCCCACCCGCAAACCTGCCTAAAGTCTGGCAAACTTACCCAAACAACGGTATCCGCCATGCCTATATCGACAACTAGACAGGGCGTTATGGCAGATGATGTCCGGTGGAGGGTGGCAATAAACCACGAGCCTTTCCGTATCCTTAGGTTCGTGATTTTAGCCGCAACTGCCGTTTTGTTATTGGGATGCGCCGTATTTAGACTTCATTCTCCGCCTCCGCAAAAGTTCGAACCCTTGGTGCAAATACCTGGAATGCCAGGGGTAAGAGCATGGGGGGACGAATTTAGCCCGGTTTTTCAACAGGACGCGCTTGCGGCCAGGGAGCAGGAAAAACACAGCGGTTTGTTCGAAAAAGAGCCTATTGTCAACGTCTTGGCAATTTCGGGCGGTGGCGGTGACGGGGCATTTGGCGCAGGCTTATTATGTGGGTGGACCCTATCCGGTTCACGCCCCAGTTTCAAGCTGGTTACCGGCGTCAGCACAGGTGCGTTGACTGCGCCCTTTGCTTTCCTTGGGCCTGCTTACGACGAAAAGTTGAGACAGGCGTATACGACGATATCAGGCAGGGATATCTTTTTGATGAGGTCGCTTCTCGCAATAGTGTTAAGGCCGGATTCCCTCGGTCTTAACGATCCCCTTGCCAAGCTGACCGCCGAGATTGTCGATGAGAAGATGCTTGCAGATGTGGCTGCCGAGCATTTAAAAGGTCGGCGGCTTTACATCAGTACGACAGCACTCGACGCCCAGCGCCCGGTGGTTTGGAACATGGGTGCAATTGCCGCATCCGGGCATCCAAAGGCACTCAGTTTGTTCCGCGATATTATGATTGCCTCGGCCGCCATTCCGGTGGCCTTCCCTCCCGTTTTTCTAAAAGTCGAAGCCGATGGCCAGCGCTTCGATGAGATGCATGTCGATGGCGGGGTGATGAACCAAGTATTCCTCTATGGCTCGATGCTGGACCCGCAGGAGTTCAGGAACAATTCAAACGACGGTTTGCCCAACCGCGAAGCCCGTGTATACGTCATCCGCAACAGCCAACTTAAACCTGACTGGCAGGAGGTTAATCCTCGAGTGCAGTCCATCGGCCCTCGCTCAATCTCTTCATTAATCAAAGCGCAAGGCATCGGCGATCTTTTCCGCATTTTTACCACGGCGCGGCGAGACAGGCTTGATTTCCATTTGGCGTTTATTCCCGATTCCTTGGACACTAACCGGGAAGACGAGTTCGACAACCGGGTGATGAACCTGCTTTTTGATGCCGGTTACGATCTAGCTAAACGTGGCTATCCTTGGAGAAAGGCCCCGCCTGGCTACTTCCCGGTGAGAAACACCCAAAATAAAAATGGCCCTTCATTATCGGACACCCCGACCGAAGCGCATTGAATATGCAGCGTTTTTTATATCTATTAGTTACTTAATGTACATCCATGTCGGCAAAGGGTTGCCGACCTACTGCGTAACAAGGGTCGTAGGGCGGCAACCCCTTGCCGCCAAAGGTAAATAAAGTAATCAATCGACATTAAAAAAACGCTGTATTAGTTGGATGCGAGTTTTTTCCGCCGCCTAAGGCCCAGCCAAAAATAGTAGACTCCTAAGGCAGCCAAGAGATGTTTGATGCTATGACCGCTTATGAAATGAAACAGCCGGAAAATCGGCTCATCGAGTGATTCGCTCAGTTTGGCTCCGACATAAGCGCCTAACATGACCCAAAGGTAGCCTACCCCGCTAAAAGTGGGTTGAAAAAGCAGTAGCATCAAAGGAATCAATAGCATGGGAAGAAACTGAACTACACCGTAGAGGCGAAGGTCGCCTTGACCTTTCAACTCAGTGATATGCCAGTAAAAAACCGAAAAAATGCCAATGACCACCATAGGCCACAATAGTCGTTGCGCCGCTGGGACAGACAGGTATTCGGCGATGACGATCACAAAAAGTGCCATGAACGCGATAGTCATAGGCAGGCGGTCCCATAACAGGCTTGCGTTGCCGGGCGTCAAGTGATAATACGCTGAGCCAGGGGAGACCAAGGCCACACCGATAAAGAAAGTCAGGTAGCCAACCCTGAATTCCGGCAAGATGGCAAGTCTCCCTCTGACTATATCCCGCATGCCCAGTAAACCAACCAAAAGAAATAGCAAATTGCTTACCACATTCCAGAAGTTTGGAACACCCCAGTAGGAACTCTTATCCGCGAATTGATGGTAGGCGGCATCCTGCGGGATGGGTGGCAACAAAAAGACACCTATAATTATCAATCCCGCAAGGCCAATAAGTAATGCAAGCTTTTGATTGAAGTTATAAGATATCCGCATATCAGCAATTCTCAGTTTGCGCCAGAAAAGATAAATATAATCTCGTCATTTCGGCAGGGATGCCGAAATCCAGCGACCATGGATGGCAAGCTTGTTGATTATGATGGGCTTTAATCCGTTCACTTGTTACCGTCCTTGGCCTGGATTTCGGCATCCCTGCCGAAATGACGAGGCTTTGAGCCAAACTGAAAATTGCTGTCCGCATATTAATGCCGATACAGTGGGAAGCCGTGTTAATTCGGTCGAGGATTCGATGGTACGCCGGGCGGGAAATTCGCAAACATCCTTTGAACGCCGCCATTCAGTGATCTCTGCATGGCAGACGGGTCGTTGGAGAGGATATCCGATGCCGTGCCACGCCAAATTGCATTCTTGCTCTTGGTGTCGTACAGGTCGATGATTAGAGTGCCTATCTGGTAATTTAACACCCGTGATGATGACATACCATGGATTCCCCCTGCGCCCCATCCTACGCCCCAACCGGGGCCCCAATTATTATGGAAAGTATCGACGCGCTGACCATCCCGCACGGTCACAATACCCGCCAATGCGGTTTGGGCTTGGCTTTCCGGGACTTTTCGCCAGCCCCTGGCATACAACTGCCCGTCCACAGCGGACACAATCCGGCCATTCAACAGGGAGTTACTGGATTCCGGGAGCTTTTTCCAGAAATAAGTCGTATATTGCGAAAAATTGACTGAATTGTCATAGTCCGTATGCACATCAACACTGGCACATGCGCTTAATAATAACGGCGCGGCCCATAAAATCGTCCACAAACTTCTCATGCGCTTGACTCCTCATGAATACGCTGTTGCAAAACCTATAATTATTCGCTCTTTCCGCAAGGTTACAGTATCTTTAGGTCGTTCCGCAAGTCTGTCTTCTCAATAATAAGCATAGACACTTGGCGCAGCCTATCAAAGCGCAGCCACATCCGCGCAAGGAGAGTTAACGACTGCATGAAAGAAGGCCCAATCCGGTGATTTTGGGCCTTCAATTATCAGATAAACTCCAATGCGCCCGTTTCGATGTCATACATGCTTCCCACTATTTTGAGTTTGCCCGCACTGACCATTTCACTCAATACAGCGCTACCGTCCTTTATATTGGCTATCGTCAATTCGACATTTTTACGTGCCACGGCATCGACAAAGCCATTGTTTTTAGCTGAACGGTCGCCTTGATAACTCGTCGCATCGACTGCCGGCCGTATCTTCGCCAGCAAGCCGGTCAGATGCCCAAGCTCCGCCCCGTCAATGGCACCCATGACAGCGCCGCATTTGGTATGGCCCATCACCAGAATGACTTTGGCACCTGCAACCTTGCAGGCAAACTCCATGCTGCCAAGAAGATCGTCATTAGAGATGTTGCCCGCGATCCGGGCGTTGAAAACATCCCCCACCCCCAAGTCCATGAGTATCTCGGCGGGTGCGCGTGAATCAATGCAGGAAAGAATGACGGCTGCGGGATACTGTCCCGAAGCACTCACCTTACGCTGTTCGGAAAGGTAGTTGTGCGCTTGGCTTTTTCCTTTGCGAAAACGATCATTGCCTTTCTTCATGGCGGCAATGATCTCGTCGGGAGTCATGGTGTCACGTTGCGCTTTGGTCCAAGCGGCCGCATGGGCTACTTCACTAATAAAACCCGAACCTAGCGCCCCCAATAACGAGACTGCGCCAACGGATTTCAACAATGCCCTGCGATCAGAGCCGTTGACTTCTTTCTCATGGTTGTCACACACGGGTATGTCTCCTAATTTATTGCGGTTTAAAATCAAGTTAAATGATGCCTGTACACAGCCTTGGTCATCGTTCAGCCCACCCAATGTGGAGTGCGGCGACTTGTCGCCGCTTTCCGAACCATGCGGCGACGAGTCGCCGCACTCCACAAACTCACCCATCGGGCTTAACGATGACCAAGACCCTGTACACTTTTAATAACGGCTTATTGATGCGTTTGGGGCGGCGTTGAAGTGATGCCTTCCTCGATGCGGTCTGTCATGTAGGAAAAAAACGGATTGGATGAGGTCCGCAACAGTCCGTCCAAACTCATGATCAGTGCGCCGCGTTCTCCGCGTGCGGCTATGGTGCCAAGCTGGATGCCAAAATCCTCGGCTGTTGAGGGCTGCATGCCGTATAACGCATCGTCGGGGGGGAAAGGCAGGGCAACATGGGAGAGCGAGAAAACGTCAGATGGATAAGACAAACCCAACGGTTGTGACTGCTCAGTCGATTCGCCAGCCTCTATCACCTTTTTGACGACTTCGCCAGTTCCAGGGTTGGCATTCGTAATGACGACTGTCCTGAATGAGCGGGGCGGCGGAGGAAGGATGCGCGTCAGCTTGGTTTCCAAGCCGGGCTTCAACAGTAAACTTAGCTTGGCGGCGCGGTTCATGTCAAACAGCACGAGTTCACTGCCGTTTTTCGGCAATAAGGCATGTAGGGTGGACACCACGGCGCTGGTGCTGACCGTAAAATCAATCAGTGATTGGAAGGTCAACACGGGCGGGAGTTTGGCGAGCCGCCCCTCACGCGCATATTGCACCATCCTGTCTTCCAAAGCCACCGTAAGCTGGTGGGCTTGCCGTGCGCCGTTGACAGGGAAAGAGTTATATTTAAACGGATTAAACTCGGGTATGATGCTGAGCCAGGCCGCTTTGGCGAATGGCGGCAGGATCGCCGGGAGACCGGCCAGACCTGCGAAACGGGCGAATCCCGTGAGTCCAATCATCGGCGAAATAAGAACGAGGCGATCTGGTCGCGCCAAGGTGTCGTCGTCGAGAGCATCCAGCGCATACTTGAGTGCGAGGGCGCCGCCATTCGAGAATCCAACGATATGCAACGGTGCGTTGGGACCTGTCCGTCTGCGGGCCTCGCGGACTGCCAGACGAGTCGCAGCCTGCCATTCTTGCCATCTCACTTTGGTCAGGGCTCCCGGAACGGTTCCGTGAGCCGGCAGCCGAATTGCCACTGACACATAACCGTGAGCACGATAGCGGCGGGCGATATGGCGCAAGCTATAAGGAGAATCGGTCAGCCCGTGCAGGAAAACGACCGCGCCGACGGGCGGACCCTCCGGCTCAAGCACATAAGAGCGATTCCAATCTTGGGGGAATCGGCCTGGATAGATTGGGCTGCCTTCGAAATAGCGGTTGTAAGGAACTTGATCTTTTGTGTCCAACTGCTGCGTGATTTCAGTCCGCAATGTATCGAAGATTGCCGCCTCGGCCTTAAGATAGCCATCCCAGTTGGACTGATTGAGTTCTTCCACGCTCATCTCATGCGGGACAAACCGATGCCAAGATTCGAGAGGCGCACCGCCTTGGGCAACATAGGCCCTCACTGAAAACAAGATTATCGCCATGATGGATAACGCCACCAAGGTGTATTTAATGCTTTTGAAAACAATGGGTTTCATAGCCGCATACCCTAATTCGGTCAAAGGTTCTATTTTATGTTGGGAAGGAAATTTAGAAACATCTTATAAAAAACGGCTATCAGCTTAAGGCGAGACAGGCGCAAAGCTTAACCGTTCGCCCTGAGCTGCGAGCCTGTCGAGCAGTCGAAGGGTGGACGGTTAAGCCGTTCATGGTTCGATCCTTCGACAAGCTCAGGACTCACCACGAACGGCCTTGAACTGCCCCGCCTTAAGTTGGTAGCCGAAAAAACCGATGTTTCTTTAAACATCGTGCAAGACTACAACATCATCAACTGATTTCGCAAGTCTTCCGCATGCAAACATGTAAGAGTTGGGCAAAAGAGAACGGATTGTGGAAACTCACCCTTCATGCACAAAAGGGGAAACAACAGTGACAGGCGGAAAGCCCCGCCCAAGCGGTTTCATAAACAGCATATGCACATCGCCTAACACATGCTCGATGAATCCGCCTTCGCAGTAAGTCAAATAGAATTCCCACATGCGGATGAACGGGTCGGGATAGCCGAGCTTGCGCACTTCCTCAATATGGTTGAAAAAGTTTTGCCGCCAATGGTTGAGGGTCGTCGCGTAGTGGGGACCGATGTCTTCCAGATGGACGAGCTTTAAGTCCGATGCGCGGGTTGCCGATTGCAGCAGCGGGGTGATCGCCGGAATGCAGGAGCCGGGGAAGATATAGCGTTTGATGAAGTCCACCTCGTCCCGCGCACTCGCAAATTGCTGGTCGGCGATGGTGATGGCCTGAAGCAGCATCGCACCGTCCGGTTTGAGCAAGGCAGCGCATTGGCGGAAGAAGCTGTCGTAATACTGGTGGCCCACGGCCTCGATCATTTCGATGGACACCAATTTGTCGTGTTGACCTTTCAGTTCACGGTAATCCTCCAGCAGTATGGTTATGCGGTCGGCAAGGCCCGCTGCGCGGACGCGTTCACGGGCAAGGTCAAACTGGTTTTGGGAAATGGTGGTTGTGGTGATCCGGCATCCATAATTGGTAGCGGCATGAAGGGCAAAACCGCCCCAGCCGGTACCAATTTCAACCAGATGGTCGGTGGGTTTGAGTTGCAGCTTGCGGCAAATCAGATCAAGCTTGGCTATGGAGGCTTCCCTAAGGCCCGTCTCCGGCGTAGCGAAGATGGCGGAGGAATACATCAGGGTGTCGTCAAGAAACAAGCGGAAAAAATCATTGCCGAGGTCATAATGGGCGGCAATGTTGCGGCGGCTGCCGCTTTTCGTATTCCGGTTCACGGCATGGATCAATTTTCGCAGCGGCGCTGCAATCAGCGAATAGCCGCCATCCATGCCATCCAGCACATGGCGGTTGCGCAGCAGGATACGGACCAGTGAGGTCAAGTCCGAGCAAGTCCAAAGCCCTGCCATGTAAGCCTCGCCTGCCCCCACGCTGCCGCCGAATACCACATCGCTGTAAAACCCTGGTTCGCGCACCTCAATCGTGACTGATAAGGGAAATTCGGTTTGTACCGATCCAAACCGCCGGGTTTCATGATCCACCAATATCAGTTCGCCTTCACGCAGTTGTTCCAGTTGCTTGTGCAGCAGACGGCGGGCGATTCCATCCAAGCTACGTGTCCGGTACGGGGCAGTGGCGGTTTGTGCAATTGAACTCTTCATGGGTTTTTCCTGTTGTTCGAAGGGTCAAGGGTGGTCGAAGAAGGGGTTGCCTTTGAGCTTGAGCCGTGCGGCATGGTAATAAATTGCCACCAACACTTGGGCGGTCATCATTGGATAACGCAGCAGCGCCCAAGCCATATTTTTAGCGTTCATCGGTGTGCGTTGAAGGTCTAAGGTGGCATCAAAAATCTTTTCACTATGGCGCACGAGTTGCATATGGACGGTTAGCCTTTCGCCGGGTTCCCCGAATCGCCAGTCATAGGCAATGTCCATGGGAAAGAAGGGTGACACATGGAAATTCTTGTCGAAGCGATAGCGGTGATGGCGGATACTGCCTTCGTCTGCCGATTGGCCGAGCACATAGCCATGGCGTTCGTTCCATGGGGTATTGGTGATCTCCGCGACGATAGTTTCGACATGCCCTCCCGTGGAGTCGAAGCAGTAATAAAAGCTCACTGGGTTGAAGTTAAGCCCGGCATAACGCAAGTGGGTGAGTAGGCGGATTGGCCCTGAAGGCTGGATGCCGGTTTTTTCGGCTACAAAATCGCGTACCGCACGGTCAATGGGGATGGCGGGGTCGCCAAAGTAATCGGATCGTTTGAACCAGGCGAGATTGGGTCTGTCCGCCGACCAGAACCAGCGGTGGGCAAATACCGAGTCCAGCTCGGCGAGGTCCAGATAAACCATGAACAAGCCGTAATTAAAAACGTGCGGCATGGGCAAGAACCGCCGATGCCTGACTCCCCCGACATAGAGGCAGCTATGCATGTCCGGTGCTGCCTTCGATCTGCGCGACGACGCGGAGCGCACTGTTGACACCATCCTCATGGAAGCCGAAACCCCAATAAGCCCCGCAAAAATAGGTATTGTTGACTCCGCTAATCTCGCCATGCCGCTGTTGGGCGGCAATGCCGGCCGGCGTATAGACAGGGTGGTGATAGATTATCCGTTTGATGATGCGGTTTGGGGCTATGCCCTCGCCGTAGTTTAGGCTGACGCAAACCGTCTCGGGGGCATTCAGGCTTTGCAGAATGTTCATGTTGTAAGTCAACGCAACCCGGTTTTGTTTTTCCTTTGGGATGTGGTAGTTCCAGGCCGCCCATGCCAGGCGCGAGCGCGGCAAAACCTTTGCGTCGATGTGCAGGATCGCTTCGTTTTCCTGGTAAGGGATCGCGCCGAGTATATCCCGCTCGCCCAAGGTGGCATCGGCCAGCAGCCTCAAGGCTTGGTCGCTATGGCAAGCAAAAACGACGGCATCAAAATCCGTTGCCTCGGCATTGGATGGCTGAATGCGAACACCGTTAGCCAACCGGGTCACACATTGGACGGGGGTGTTGAGTCGGATACGGTCTGCAAAGCGGCTGGTCAGTGCTTCCACATAACGCTGGGAACCGCCTTTGATCACCCGCCAGACCGGACGGTTGTCGATGTTCAACATGCCGTGATTGTGGAAGAAGCGCACAAAATAACGGGCCGGGAAATTCAGCATCTGTTCCGGGGCAGCCGACCAGATCGCCGCACCCATCGGTAGAATGTAGTGGTCGGTGAATACCCGCGAGTACCGGTTGATCGACAGGTAATCCCCCAGCGTGGTTAGGTCGTCAGCGCTGGCAAGGAGTGCGGGGGCTTGTTTGTTGAAACGCATGATGTCCCAAATCATGCGAAGGAATGAAGGGTTGAACAGGTTGCGCCGTTGGGCGAACAGGCTGTTCAAACTGGTGCCGTTATATTCCAGCCCAGTCCGGTCACATTTGACGCCAAAGCTCATGGAACTGGGTTGATGCTCTACACCCAATTGTTCAAGCAAACCGATGAAATTGGGGTAAGTCCAGTCGTTGAAGACGATAAACCCGCTGTCCACTGCATAATGACCGTCTCCTAAAGGCAGTTCATGGGTATGGGTATGCCCACCGATATAGTTGTTGGCTTCAAAAACGGTGATTTCGTGGCTTTGGCTCAAACGGTAGGCGGTCACCAGCCCGGATATGCCGCTGCCGATAATGGCAATTTTCATAATCTCTAGTCTCTAACGCTCTGGTTTCCAGCCATTTTGTCCAAGCGGCGAAAGCTTCGAATTCCCGTCGGGATGGGCTGCAAATCCCAGACGATGCCAAGCCAAGACAGTAGTTTGAGTAGGTAATAAGTCAGGTCGACCTCCCACCAGAAGAAGCCTTGACGGGCCGAACGGGGATAGTGGTGGTGATTATTGTGCCAGCCTTCGCCAAAGGTCAGTATTGCCAGCCAGACATTGTTGCGGCTGTCGTCACGGGTGTTGTAACGGCGATTGCCCCAGACATGGCACAATGAGTTGATCGTGAAAGTGGCGTGGTATAAGGCCACTGTCGATAACACGAACCCCCAAACCAGCAATTGGGGACCGTTCGTACCAAGACCGGGGGCTAGATGTTCAAGGGAATAGCCTAAACCATATAGTCCAAAAGCCAGCAGTGTAGGCACCACAATGTCGAAGCGATCCAAAAAGCGCAGTTCTGGAAAGCGCATCCAATCCTTGACGAGGGTTGAGCGGGTGGCAAAATTGGCTTGGGACAAAAACCAACCCATGTGGCTCCACACAAAGCCATGCCTGACCGGGGAATGCACATCGTCTTCATCTTCCGCATGGGCATGGTGGTGGCGATGATGGGCAGACCACCATATCGGGCCGCGCTGCACGGCGGCCGCGCCTATGACAGCAAAGATAAACTGCACCGGGCGTGAGGTATGAAATGTGCGATGGGAAAAATAACGATGATAGAACCCCGTGATGGCAAACATGCGCAGGACATAGAGCGCTATTGCAACGGCCACGGCGGTGGGGCTCCAGCCTACCCATATCACGCTGAAACAGGCTATGTGGATAAGCACGAACGGCAAGGTACGCAAGCCGTCAATCTTTCTTGCTGAGTCGCCCGTCGCCAATTGATCCGTTGCCGCTTCGGCATCGAACCAACGCACCAAAGCAATCAGCCATCGTTTCAATGGGGGAGGTTGATGGGTCATCGTCATCTGTTCTGATTTGTGGTTTTAAAGATTCCGCAATCACCAGCGCTGCGGGACTTTTTGGATTTGCCTCACATCGTAGCCTTGGCGCGTCAGCAAACCAAGTATGTCCCGATAATCCGAATCGGGTATTTCCGGCTTGCGTGCCATGATCCATACATAGTCCCGCTTGTCCCGGCCAATGACGGTCTGGGTGTAATCAGCATTGAGATAAACAATCCGGTAGTCGGATTTGAAGGGCCAAACGAACTGCATCCCCCAGATCGCATTCGATGCCTTATCGACCACAAAACCAGTGGGTTGGTAACGCTTTTCCAGGCCATCAAAACTGTCTTGGCGAAAGGTGAAAGTGGTTGCGATGGAACCGTCCGATGCCAATCGATAGGATTCCACCGCGTTATGCGCACCTTTCTCGATGAACGTGGGAATGTTGGCGATGACGTACCATGGGCCCATAAACCGCTCAAGTTTTACCTGTGGCACAATGGTTATGGGTGGTTTAGAGGTATTGTCGCAGCCGAATAATGAAATTGACATTGCCAATACTGGCATCAATAAATCGAGGGTTTGTTTCATGGTGTGTTTATTCCATTCGGTAGTGGATTACGCGCCCATTTTCTAAAGTCGAGTCCAATGCCAGCCAGCGTTGGTCAGGTGAATACCATAGATCAATCAAGAATTTATCTGTCTTCATGCGGTAATGTAAGGCGGGCAGGCTCTCTCCCTTTACCTTGACAGTTTCCTGCCCTATGGGTTTTATATCGACATTAACATATTCGCCATTTTGTGGATTCAGCAAGCGCTTCTGGGTTAACATTTTTGGATTCCAGTAAGCAAAAGTCATCACACAGCTTGGTAGCTCGAATTGGCCTTTGGGAATTGCCAAGTCAAAACTGCCTTGAACTGTTTTGCCCTGTACCAAAAATTTTTCGCCATTATCATTAGTCGAAGAATTGATCTCACTGAGACAATCGCCATTCCAACGCTCATTGGATTGATGCCGATAGGAATAAGCATTAAAAATATAGAAATCGACATCAAAGCGTGCCTCACTTTTCAATTTTCTTGCATTTGGTTCTCCGTCGATAGTAAAGTTATGGAAGCCAACGGGCTTGTCGTCGATATAAACCTTGAAGTTCCAATTGTCGGCGTTGCCATCCGCATAAACATGCCAAGATAGGGAAGCTAGCAACAAGACATGATAAAAATAGCGGTTCATGGTGAATACCTGAATTTTATAAACTAAGGTTTTGGCAAACCGGGAAAGAAAGCATTGGTCCGGGCAGCATAATCACGGTAAGCAGGCCGTCGCTGGATAATGTCCTTTTCCAGCATAGGCACACCCGATACTTTGAGCAACAGAAATGACATTATCAAAGGCGAAATGATGGTTGCCCATGCGCCAGAGGCGATAGCCAGCAGGAAAAACCCCCACCAGACGCAAAACTCCCCAAAGTAATTCGGGTGGCGGGTATGACGCCAAAGCCCTGTGTCCATGACTTTGCCATTGTTTGAAGGGTTGGCCTTGAATTTTGCCAATTGCCAATCCGCGATGCTCTCAAAACTGAAACCAAAAAGCATGATGGCTATGCCTAAAAAATCGCTCCATTGCAATGGGATAGGACTTGCCAATATCACCAGCAGGGGCGCAGAAATAACCCAAGCCAGCAAGGCTTGTAGAACAAATACCAGATACAGGCTTTTCCAAGCAAAATTCGGCTCGTTGTTCTGGCGGATTGTCCGGTAACGGCTATCCTCCGGGTGCCCCCAATTGCGCCAAGTGATATAGGTGGAAAGACGGGCGGCCCAAAACCCTAGCAGGGTCAATAGGATTATGCCACGCGGACCCAAGAACGGTAGCTTAAAGGCAAAACTGGTTGCTGCCGCCAGAAAAAAAACCGCCCAGACACTATCGACAATGCTGACATCCCGTTTCCATAGGCTAATGAGCCAAGTTACCAGAGCGATTAAAAAAAGCGGGATAAAACCCACGAGATAAATTTTGTATAGATAAGCGTTAAACATGCGGGAAAGTCCTTGTGTTCATGCATTGTTGACCAGTTTTTGGCAGTCAAGCTTCCGCTCAAACAAGTAATGGCTTACCCACCACTCTTGGCCGTCCTTGTACCCCCAAAGTTCGGCGCAAGCCATGAAGAACAAACGCCAGCGCACCCACCAGGTTTGGGCGGATTCGGCACCGTAGGTTTCCGCTAAGATAGGCCAAACCTTGTCTTTATTCTTGTCCATGTTGGCTAGCCAAGCATTGGCAGTTTTTTCATAGTGCTGCCCGTTCCAGCGCCATTGGCGAACCAGCCGCAAAGAATCTTGAAAACGGGCTGGCAGGCCGTCGCTGGGCATCATCCCGCCGGAGAAAAAGTGCCGACTCATCCAATCGCTGTCATCTTCGACGGTAAACAGGTAGGGCAGGGTGCGATGCACGAATAGGTGCATGAAAAACAGGCCACCGGGGTTAAGCCAGCCATTGATGCGATGGAACACTTCCCGCCAGTTGCGCATGTGTTCGAACATCTCGACTGAAACGACGCGGTCGAAGCTTTTATCGGTGCGGAATTGGTTCATGTCGCAGGTGATGACTTCCACATTCCGCAAGCCTCTTTCGATAGCCTCGGCGAGGATGTAGGCGCGTTGCGAGTGCGAATTGGAGACCGCCGTGATCCGGCTTTCAGGGTATCGCCCTGCCATCCATAAAGTCAGCGAACCCCAACCGCAGCCCAGTTCGAGAATGTCTTGTCCGTTTTTCAACCCGGCCCGTTCGCAGGTCATATTAAGGGCCGCTGCCTCGGCCTCGTCTAAACTGGCAATCCCCTCCGGCCAATAGCCACTGCTGTATTTTCGGTTACATCCAAGCACCGCGCCGAAAAAGGATTCGGGAACTTCGTAATGTTGTTCGTTGGCTTTTTCCGGGATCAGTGCCACCGGAGCTTCGTCCATCTGCTTTATGAATCCGTCTAAGTAGTCGGCAGCGGCCTCGCAATCATTGACGGGCAAACTGGCAAGGCGTTGCCGCAACAGGCGGCGGATGCCAAAACGCAGAAGCGGGTCGGGGATCATTCCCCGTTCGGTCAGTCCGATGAGCGAGGCAGGATTCCAAAACATGCAATGCACCGTGTCGGTATCAATAGCCATCACGCCCTCACCATGGGCCTGATCGCGCTGAAGCCGCCGTCAATCGGCAGCACCTGCCCGGTTACCCAACTGCTTTGGTCCGACAACAACCAAGCTATCGCCGAAGCCCCGTCCTCGACCGAACCGTGGCGTCCCAAGGGATATTGGGCTGCGATCTGTTTTTCGGCGTTGGGCGCGAACAGTCTTTCCGTCAGCGGGGAACGCATCAGCCCCGGTGCAATGGCGTTGACGCGGATGCCCTTGCCTGCATAGGTCGCCGCCGCCGAACGCGCCAAGCCTTCGACGGCCCCCTTGCATGCGGCGATGGCCTCATGGTTCGCCACTCCGATGCGCGCCACGACCGAGCTTACCAGGACGGCGGAGCCGGATTGGCCGTGTTCCAGGCATTGACTGATGAAGGCTTGCAGGCTGTGGTAGGCAGTGAAGAAATTGGCTGTCAGGCAATCCCGGATTTGCGCGTCTGAAGTGCGGTGCAACGGGGTTATTAGGGTGTTGCCCGCGCACAGGGCCAGCCCTGCAGGTGGCACTCCAAATTCGGACAGGCAGGCTCTTAACACCGATTGAGCGCCTTCGGGCGTGGCCACGTCTGCTGCAATGGCTAGGCAATCAAGTTCTCGGGCCAACAATGCAATGGCCTCGTGCCTACGGCTGGCCAAGGCCAGCGACCAGCCTTCGGCTTTGAGTTTATGGGCGAGGGCTTGACCCAGTCCACCTGAGGCCCCGGTAATCAGCGCATATGGCTTCATGGGGCTAACCCACCCTTAATCATGCTGGAAATAGTCCGCAGGGCATTGGCAACCCCCCGCCTGAGCTTGTCCGTCCAAGGCAGGCTGTCAAGTTTAGCCTGCCGGAAACGCTCGTACTCCGCGCCGAAAAACGCCTGCATGAGTTGACCCGGCGTGGGCGCGAAACCATACTGGTTTTGCCAATGTGCGGCGGCTTCCTTTTGCAAACGGTAAAACTGGACATCGTATTGGGTGTTGGCCTCGTAGCTCATCGGTTCGTCACCAAACTGGACGTCAGCGCGTGCCAGCCGTCGTTTAAACCAAACGGTCAATTCATCCTCATCGCAGGGGTGGTCGTTCATCATCGCTTTCCTATGGGTTTACCGGTGTAATGCCTTTCAGACTGGCGAACCGGGGAATAATTTCAAACGCCGCAGATTCTATACGGCCAAACCAACTATGCCTGTGATTGAGCCGGTCGCCGAGGACAAGCCGTAGACAGGTCATGGGCGTCCATCGCTCAGGCATTGGCGGGGTTTCCAAAAGCTCAAGGGCGCAATAGCGAAGCGTATTGCGCCGAATGGGCTTACGGCCTTATTGCGCCTTACCGTGTTACCTAAAAGTGATGCAGAGAACTCGGCAATGCTTGAAATTACGCCGGGAGTGCAAGGCTTGCCTTGCCCACACCCCAACGTAAAGCAGACCTTGCATTCCAGCATCATTTTTAATTACACCCAAATACGACCGCTCCGTGCAGATGCTGTAATGCTTCAGGCGAAGCTTGCCACGCACCTGATCCAACATTTCGACTTTGCGTATGTAAGGTGTATCAGTGTTTTTCATTCGGGGGGTTTTTTCATAAAATGGACATTGACACCCTAGAATTAGGAGGTGTAAAATTTTAATTATACGCTTACTTAGGCGTAAAGTAATACGCCTGTTAGGGTGTCAGCAGCACATAATTTGGCTGGAAAACCAGCAAATATCAACTCGCTCAAAGTCACGTCTCATTATCACTCAAAATCACGTCATTTCGGCAAGGATGCCGAAATCCAGGCCATGGACGGTAAGGTAATATCCAATAAAGAACATCCCATCCAAAGGCCAAGCTGGTGCTTGGCGCTCCCAGAAGGAACGCCAAGCTCCAGCTTGGCAAGGTGATTTGCGAAGAAGGTGTTTGTGATTCTCGTGGACAATTCATTTCGGTTTTGGTGGATTCATTATTGGAAATCACCTAACTTGTCGATTCCACATGTGTATGATTTTGTAAGCTCGGTAGTTCACAGTTTCACATCCTTGTGACTGGGTTCCGGCTTCGCCGCACGAATGCATCCAGAGCCATGGACGGTAATTTCAGGATTGCGCTGCCGTCCATACCCATTGATTCATCAATGTGTATTTTAATTTTGCAAATGGGTGCATTTTTCTGCCGAAGGGCATTGACAAACGCAATCCTGGGGGCGTAAAGTTTAACCCATACACTTCTCAGGGCGTAAAGCAAGATGCCTTCTGGGGTGACCAATACAAAGTTAGGCTTTTCATGATAAAGGTAGCTGATGCAATGCCAGTGTTGATTGTGATTTGCTTTAATGCCATAAAGACATTATAATTTCACCAAATCCTTCGTGGTGATTAACATAACTATTGATTATGTTTATCACTCGATTTACATTCTGCTGGGTTGAAAAACTTGCAGGATGTGCTCTTGACAGTCTTTTTGCAGAGAGAGCCACCAATTATGTTTCTTACGATACAGTTTCCCATCGCGGATGCTCGTTCTTTTCTTAAAGAAGGAAGTCCGCGCATATCTTTAGAACTATCCAAAAATAAAGATGTATATGTGCGTTGTTTTGGCAAAGTTAGACTCAGAAAGAATAAAAATCTTCTTACTAAATTGCCGCTCGATTGGGTCAATGATATTCATTATGTATCTGCTGACACTGCTTTAAAAGTGCCAGACCTCGGTCAGTATTATGAATGGCATCAAAAAAATAAAGAAAGTGATCCACCAAGATTTTTATTAAAACCATCCTATCTGTCACGGCGATTATTTTTTGATAGTATTGCCTTGGCTCGCGTAGAAGTAGGGTTAAAAGTTGAAACACCTGTTGTCCTAGATAAAAATCATTGCTTGTCCGTTATCAAAGATTATTTAACACTACCCACAAAAGTACTCTCATTGACTGATAAGAGCGGTTATGCAAATAAATACTTAGCAAATCAAGGTGAAGATTTAGCAAAGCTCTTTCTTCATGCAACAACTCCAAAGGTTAATACTACCGATTTTGATAAAAATTCTGTTATGGAATGCAATCCTTTATTGTTTTTTGAATACAGTGAGGATGCAAAATCACCATTTGGTAAGTTTCTTTATCGGTCAATTTTGCCTGATGAAGCTAAAAAACTGGATGTAAGTAATACAAACGGTGTTAACCTTGCCTATTATGAATACAAACATAACAAAACTTGTTATGGTGTATGGTTTATAGGGTGTAATGATAAAAATAAAGAAAAAGCTATTGAGCTTTACCGGCTTCTTTTAAAATTTAATCCATATGATAATCAGGGTGTGCGGTATATTCTCGCCGGTCTATATGCCGGAATAAATGGAAAGAATATTAATAAAATGTTTGATGAGGGGGATGAGACTCAAAATTGGAGTAAACTTGAAAAATTGGTTAGTGATCAAAATAAAATCCACCGATTTTCGAAAAGAAGATA
>Ga0118677_10001045_pt1 | contig 59695 bp, 53 predicted proteins | sample AliMusrvi5mmetaG_FD_86154 | JGI IMG/M metagenome (GOLD analysis project Ga0118677, IMG submission 86154)
CCAACAACGTCGCCGAGTACCAGGCGCTGCTGGCCGGGCTCGAGCTGGCGCTCGACCACGACGTGCAGCGACTCGACGTCTTCCTCGACAGCGAGCTCGTCGTACGCCAGGTCAACGGCCAGTACAAGGTCAAGGACGCAGGCCTGAAGCCGTTGCACGCGCAGGCCTGCGTCCTCCTCAGCAAGTTCCCCGAGGTCGACGTGAGGCACGTGCGCCGCGAGCAGAACGCCGAGGCCGACGCGCTGGTCAACCAGGCGATCGACGCCGCCACGAGCTAGCTCGGGTCCTGCAGATCACCCACAGAGTGGGTATTTATTACCCATTGAATGGTTGATTTGCACGAATAGCGGCGCTATGATGCGCGCATGATCGAACGTGCCCTCACGCCAAGTCTGCTCGATGCTCTGCAAGATCGCCCGGTGACACTTATCGTGGGGGCTCGCCAGAGCGGCAAGAGTACTCTCGCGCTCTCCGTCGCGAACGGTGCGCATCCCGCTCGCTATCTCACGTTCGACGATCCTCCCACGTTTGCCGCGGCAGCCGGCGATCCAGTGGGCTTCCTCGCCGGCCTCTCCAGCGACGTCGTGCTCGACGAGGTCCAGCTAGTTCCCGAGCTCTTTCGCACGCTCAAAGCCGCCGTCGATCGCGACCGTCGCCCCGGGCGATTCCTGCTGACCGGCTCGGCACAGGTGCTGCTTCTGCCGCGCCTGTCGGAGTCTCTTGCGGGGCGAATGGAGATCCTGACGCTATGGCCGCTGGCGCAGGGTGAGGTCGCGGGAAGCGGTGCGTCGTTCATCGACGCGGTGTTTGCTGGCGAGTCTCTGAGCAGTCGGCTGCCGGCCGGCGCTGGATCTGGACTGCCGACGTCGGAAGACGTGCGCGGACTGATCGCATTGGGTGGCTTCCCCGAGGTGCGGACCCTGGGTGACGCGCGGCGCCGAAGCGCCTGGTTCGCGTCGTACGTCACCACGATCCTTCAGCGCGACGTACGCGACATCGCGAACGTCGATGGATTGGCGACGATGCCCGCATTGCTCCAGCTGCTGGCAGCCCGCAGCGCCACGCTGTTCAACGCGAGCGAGCTCTCCCGTAGCGCCGGCATCAAGCTGACGACCCTGAACCGGTATATGACGCTGCTCGAGACGGTCTACCTGGTGCACCGCCTGCCCGCCTGGTCGCCGAATCTGGGGAAGCGTCTTGTGAAGTCGCCCAAGCTCCATTTTGTGGACACTGGCCTGGCGGCTCACCTGATCGGCCTTGACGAGGGAGGCCTGGGCGGTGCTCCGCAGGCGCTCGGCGCCTTGCTTGAGACGTTCGTGGTCAACGAACTTCAGAAGCAGGCCGGCTGGTCAAGCACCCGCGCCCGGCTGTTTCACTTCCGCAGCGCAGACCGCAAGGAAGTCGATGTCATCATGGAGGATGCTGCCGGGCGCATCGTGGGAGTCGAGGTCCGGGCGACGGCTACGCCCGGTCAGGCCGACTTCCGTGGGCTGCGCGCACTCAAGGAGCTCGCCGGGAAGCGCTTCGTGCATGGCTTCGTGCTCCATCTCGGCGACGCCGCCCTTCCGTTCGGCGACAGGCTCGAGGCCGCTCCGGTGGCCAGTCTCTGGATGGCTTAGGCTGACTGGTCACAAGGCCGTCGGGCGGGTCCGGCTTCGCTAGCCCGCTCGAATTGCCCCGTCCCGCGGCCTCTGGTATCATCCGCGCTTGCTGCGGGTGTAGCTCAGTTGGCTAGAGCGTCTGCTTGCCATGCAGAAGGTCGAGGGTTCGAGTCCCTTCACCCGCTCCAATCTCTTTCGCAGCATGGGCAGAGGACATGGGCTTGGTGCTCTGTCGTCTGCCTTCTGTCGTAAGGGATGCCTGCGCCGGGGCGGCGTAGCCAAGTGGTAAGGCAGAGGTCTGCAAAATCTCCATCGGCGGTTCGACTCCGCCCGCCGCCTCCAACTTCTCTCCTGCACATGGGCACTTCTGCGTGTTCGATGTGCGCCCGTTTCCTTCCGGATCGGCAAGGATGCCGACATCGTGCCGACGAGCGCGCGCGCCGACGCGCGGCACACACCGGGACTCGACCCCAGGATCCGATCCGCCGCGTCCCGGTGGTCGGTCACGTGCACGGCATGGACGTGTACTTCTGTCCGCGCGGTGCCGATAATGATCACAGGGACGACGCCGTGGATGGGCCACGACGCGCGCGAAAGACGTGACCCTCTTGGGGCCAACCGGAAGGGGGGAGCTGATGCGTCGAGTCATGCTTGCTCCAACATGCCCGCCGACGTGCCCGCAGCGGCCGGCTGGGGCGCACAGCATCATCGACCTGGGGAGGGCCCATGGGCTCTAAAGGGACACGATCACTCGCAAGCGTTCTTCTTCTGATGACTGTGATCATCTGGGCGTGGGGCGCACAGGTGGCGGTGGCGACGCCACCGATGGCTGGCAACGCCCACGAGAAGGCTACTGACATGAGGCCCGTCACGGGCGCGCCACTTTCGTTCACGCTGCCGATGAAGGCGCGCGACACGGCCCCGGAGCCCCGGATCACCTCCGGCTCCACGACCGTGACGCTCCTCTCGGACGGATTCGAGAACGGGCTTTCCTGGCAGACCTACCACTTCGGTGACGCGATGTACTACTCCACGACGTGGGGTATCTCCAGCTACCGCGCCGGCAGCGGCACGTACTCGGCGTACTGCGCCCAGAACGACAACCCCAACGCCCCGAACCACGTGTACCCGAACGGCATGGACGGCTACATGTATCGGGGGCCCTTCAATCTCACGAACGCGACCAGCGCCAGTCTCGGCTTCGACACGTGGTTCGACAGCGAATACAACTACGACTGGGTGTCGATCTACTACTCGCTCAACGGCACGATCTTCCACGAGATCAACGGCTGGAGTGGCGTGTCAAGCGGGTGGGAACGCAAGGTCTCGGATGTCAGCAACCTCTGCGGCCAGCCGCAAGTGTGGATCGCATTCGCTTTCTACAGCGACGCCAACCATGCCTACGAGGGAGCCTATGTCGACAACGTCAACCTCTCGGCGACCGTCTCGCTGCCAGGCCCGACCATCATCGGCTTCGCACCGGCCTCGGGCTCGGTGGGCTCAAGCGTCACCCTGACCGGCTCGGGCCTGAGTGGCGCCAGCGCAGTCCGCTTCAACGGTGTCGCCGCCAGCTTCACCCCGTTCAGCGACACGCAACTCAACTGCACGGTGCCTCCCGGCGCCAGCAGTGGCCCGATCAGCGTCACCACCTCCGCCGGCACCGCCAGAAGCGCGGCGAGCTTCATCGTCATGCAGGCGGGGCCCCATATCAGCACGCTCTCTCCCGGCTCGGGCAAGCGGGGCGCCACCGTGACCATCACGGGCAGCGGCTTCGGCGCCGTGTTGGGCAGCGGCTCGGTGCGCTTCGGCGCCAGGAGCTGCAGCCTGTACCTCTCCTGGAGCAACACGCGGATCACCTGCAAGGTGCCGGCGAAGGCCGCCTTCGGCAGGTTGAGCGTCGCGGTCAGGTCCTCGAGCGGTGTGAGCAACGCTGTGGGCTTCACGGTGAAGCGCTAGCTCCGGGCATCGCGGCGCGAGCGACAGCGGCCCCACCTCGCCGATGACGGGTGGTGCCGGGACGCTGCCGGTCGTGATACTCACCCAGCGGTTTCCGCGTGGAGGAGATGAACGACACCCAGTGCAGCGAGAGCTGAAGTTCTGCGTGTCGACGCCGATGTTAAGGATTGGCGGTATGCTTCGTCATGCACTGCCCAGACAAGGAAATCGCGAGTCCCACTTGCAGGGGGCCAGTCATGCTTGACCGACGACAGCGCGTCGCATCCGACCACCGCAGCGCGGGGCCGCAATGGCGTCGGCCGTTCGCGCGGTCGGTCATGCTTGCCCTCTGCCTTGCGGCCGGGCTGCTCGCCTTCGCCGTCTCCTCACCAGCGGCGCGCGCGATGCGTATGGCCCCCGCGGCGCACGCGGCATCCTCCGCCCGCACCTACGGGCTCGGGCTCAAAGTGCGGAGCAACTCGATGCGCCACCCGGCGAGGCTCGCCGGAGTGCTCGCGACGCTGCCGGTAAGCTACAGCCTGAAGCAGTACGCCCCGGTCCCCGGCGACCAGGGCCAGGTGAGCTCTTGCGCCGCCTGGGGCACGGCCTATACCGCGATGGGCGTGCTCGAGAACATGGACCACGCCCAAGGCCTCTGGGACAACCCCCTCGACCTCCTGCCGGGCGGCGGCGGCTCGGCGATGTACGTCTACTCGCAGACCTGCGGCGGCGTGGACAACGGCAGCTACATCCTTGACAACGTGGCGATCGAGATATCCCAGGGCGACGACGAGCAGTCCCACTACACCCAGGGCGAGTCGGACTGGCGGGATCAGCCGACTGCGCAGGAGACGGCCAACGCGCGGAACTGGGTCCTGGCCGCGGGCCACGACATCGGCACCGACCAGTACAGCATCGAGCAGGCGATCTCCAACAACGAGCCGGTCGTGCTCGGGATCGCGGTGACGCGGGCCTTTGAGAACAACACCAGCGGCAACTACCCGGACCCGAACAACCCCTCCGATGACTACCACTCGCTCGGCGGCCACGCTCCTTGCGCGGTCGGCTATGACGCAGGCGGGCTGATCGTCGAGAACAGCTGGGGGCCGTATTGGGACAACGGCGGCTACGTCCACATCAGCTGGGCCTGGCTTGAGGGCCACAGCACAGACTCCCGCTGGCCCAATCTCACCCAGGCGGTCGCGATGGTGGGCATGAGCCATGTCGCCGCTCCGGCGCCGACGCCGGTGACGCCGCCCGTCACGCCGCCCGTGACGCCGCCCGTGCCGGCGCCCGGCATCAGCGGCTTCACCCCGGCCTCCGGCCCCGTGGGCACCAGCGTGACGATCAGCGGCAGCGGCCTCACCGGCGCCACGAACGTCAGCTTCAACGGTGTCGCCGCAGCTGCGCCTGTCGTGCTCAGCGACACGCAACTCACGGCCACCGTGCCGGCCGGGGCCACCAGCGGCACTGTCTCGGTCACCACGCCCGGTGGCACGGCCACGAGCGCGAGCAGTTTCACCGTCATCCCGGCGCCCGCCATCAGCGGCTTCGCCCCGGCCTCCGGCCCCGTGGGCACAGTCGTGACCATCAGCGGCACGGGCTTTGCGGGCGCCTCCTCCGTCAAGTTCAACGGTGTCGCCACAGCGGCGCCTGTCATACTCAGCGACACGCAGCTCACAGCCACCGTGCCCTCCGGCGCGACGACGGGCACCGTCACCGTCACCACGCCCGGCGGCACGGCCACGAGCGCGAGCAGTTTCACCGTCATCCCGGCGCCCGCCATCAGCGGCTTCGCCCCGGCCTTCGGCCCCGTGGGCACGGTCGTGACCATCAGCGGCAGCGGCCTCACCGGCGCCACCTCCGTCAAGTTCAACGGTGTCGCCGCAGCGGCGCCCATCGTGCTCAGCGACACGCAGCTCACGACCACCGTGCCGGCCGGGGCCACCAGCGGCACTGTCTCGGTCACCACGCCCGGTGGCACGGCCACAAGCGCGACGAGCTTCACCGTCGTGTTCACGCCCACGGTGACGCTCACGCTGAGCGGCCTCAAGAGCGGCTCCCTGAAGCTCGGCAAGAGCGTGACCGCCGGCGGCGCCGTGAGGCCCACCAGCCTCGCCGGCAGCCAGGTCACGCTTACGGCGCAGCTCAAGAAGGGCGCCAGGTGGATCAAGGCCAAGACGTTCTCGGCGCTCATGAGTCCCACGGGCGCATACAGCTCCACGTTCGATCCCACCAAGAAGGGCTCGTACCGCCTGCAGGCCACGATCCCCTGGACCGCGGTGCACGCCGCGGCCACCACGAAGTGGTTCACCTTCAAGGTGAAGTAGTTCGCGCAAGAAGGTCCGCGCACTGACAGGCGCCCGCTGCCGGGAGCTTCTCTCGTGCACGTGGGCACTTTCCCGTAGTCTGGCGAAGCCCACTCTCGCCCAAGTGCGGACACGTGCAGACACGTGACGGCACATGCCGGCGGGCCTCCCGGGTGCCTCCCCGGTGCCTCACGGATGCCCAACGTCGATGCGCCGCCGCTCCCGTGGCGGATGCTACGATGGCGCCGACGGGCGAGGCCAGGGAGCGCCTCGCACGAGCGAAGGGGGCATCACGATGCGCATCGGCAAGCTGACGCAGTCAAGGAGCGGGACCGTGCTGGCGCTGCTGGTGGGCGTCTGCGCGCTGGTGCTGAGCGCGGCCTTCGTCTCGGCGGCGGTGGCGGGTCCGCGCATCGCCTTCGAGAGGCGGGGCGACATCTGGACGATCTCTTCCACCGGCAGCGGCGTGCAGCGACTCACTCAGGGATCCGCACAGGACGGCATGCCGGTCTGGAAGCCGGGACGCAAGACGATCGCCTTCCTGCGCGGGCCGGCGAACGGCAGCCTGCGCCGGCGTATCATGCTCGTGCCCGCAGGGGGCGGGACGCCCCGGCTGCTCAGTTATGCCGGTAGCACGACACAACCGAGCGATCGCGCGATCACCGGCCTGGCCTACTCACCCGACGGCAAGCGGCTTGCCTTCGCCGACTTGACGTTTTCGTCCCCGCGCGTCGGGGGCCGGGTAGTGGTGATCGACCTGAAGACGCGCAAGACCGTCGTGCTGCTGCATCGCTCCGCGCGGCTCGACGTCTCGTGGAAGCTCTCCTGGTCGCCCGACGGCAGGACGCTGCTCGTCTCGCGCTTCGGTCAGGACGCGGAGGGCAGCGCCACGTGGCTGCTCGATGTGGCGAGCCGGCAGGTGACGCCGCTGGGCATCGCCGACGCCTGCAGTGCCGCGTGGCTGCCGGACTCCCAGCGGCTGCTCGTTTCCAGGCTCACACAGGCCGGCTCGAGCGTGCTCCTCGCCAAGCGCGACGGCTCCGTGCTCGGCACGCTGGCGACCGGCGGCGGCGCCTTTGCTCAGCCCCCGGCCGCTCCCTCCGTCGGAGACGCCTGCGGCTCCCCGGATGGGCTCACGGTCGCCTACACCGTCGTCTCCCCGCAGTCCGGGGCGACGTCGCTGTGGCTGATGCAGCTCGACGGCAGCGCCGGCCATCGCCTCACGGCCGGCGTCGAGCCCGCGTGGTGAGCCGACCCGCGTGGTGAGCTGACCCGCGTGGTGAGCTGACCGCCCGATCCGGTCTGGGGTCGGTGCCGATGCTCTGGCCAGGGGCTTCTCGCGCCGCGCAGGTGCGCGTGACAGGTGCCGAGTCGCCGCTGCCGGTCGCCCGTCGCCGGCCATCGAGAAGCGCAGCGCGAACACGTGGATCTGGCGGGAGAGACGACGCGGCGGCTCGGCTTGCGGCACCCCCCGGGGGAGTGGCACGCGCCATCGGCAGGGCGGCCGTCGCAGCCGGCAGCAGCGCCACGAAGATCGCTTTCACGTTGCTCGACGAGCTGCGCAGGGCTAGCGCTCTGGTCGAATGGACGAACGGTCAGAAGGCCCGGACGGCACGCACCCCGTGCGCATACGACATGTTCTTGTCGGTGCTGAACCAGTGGCCGTTGTCGAACTCCTGGTTCCAGGCGCCCGGTGGCATCGGCAGACCACCATTGGACAGGGGGATGAATTCGGACGAGCTCCAGTAGATCGTGCGGGAATCAAAACGACCGATCGCATCCTTGTTGAGGTACAGCTTGGTGAGCTCATCCCTGCTGGGCAGGTACCAGTCGGAGTAGCCACCTTGATCCAGCTGACTACAGACGTAGGCGGCACCACCCGTACAAGTCACGGGTACACCGTCTGTCGTGGCTGTTTGATCGACGATGGTCTTGGTGTTCGCTTGTCCAGTACCTATCGCTGTGCCGGTAGCTCCGGACGCGAAGGACACTATGTTGCTCCAAGGTGCGGATCTGCTCTGGTCAGCAGCAGCAGCGATCAATCCGTGCTTCACCTTGGGATCGTAACCAGGGTCTCCACTCTTGAGGAAGTAGGCAATGACGCCACCCTGATAGGAATCGCCGATCGCGAGGACGTGGCCGCCGAGAGCCTTCCTGAGGTTGGCCCACTTCTTGTCGGAGAACGCCTTGTCGGTGAGGTACAGGGTCTTGATCTCATCGGGGTTGGCGCGGAACCCGAACCACGTCCGCATCAGCCCGAGGTCGGGTGGGTACGCCGTGGTCGACGGCAGCTTGGCGGCGGCTGCCATTGAGGCGAGGTACTTCTGCCAGTACTGTCCCAGCTTCGTGACCGAGGCGCCGGCCTTCGCCTGCTTCTCCATCTGCTCGAGCCATGGAAGTGAGCTGCGCACGACATAGGTCATGTAGTCGACGTTGCGCTCGGCGTACGCTTCGCTGTCGAAGACCCCGATGTCCCCATGCTTGTCCTCGATGGCGTGCGTGACTTCATGCCACACGGTCTCACCCATGGCGGCCTTGCCGGCTCCCTTCACCTTCCGGGGATCCTTTGAGAAGGTGAGTGTCTTCGTCTTCGGGTCGTACTGGGCGACCGGCTTGAGTGCCGGGTCCACCTTGACCGTCAGGCTGTTCAGCATCACTCGGTAGGTCGACGACCCGCCCAGATCGACGACCTTGGCGAAGCCGTCCTTGGCGTCCTGCTGCATGTAGCTCTTCATGAGCCCGTAGGCGCCGCCGACCAGCGTCTGCGGGGCCGCGAAGGCGGCAGGAGCACAGGCGAGCAGCGTGAGCGCGGCAGCGAGCATGACCCCCCAGCTCAGCGCACGGCTCGTTCGCCGATCACGTCCTCGAGACATGGCCCCCCCTGAGTCGAATGCCTGGCACCGAGTCGCGCTCGCCGGCGGCGACCGCGCCGCCCCCCGTCAGGGCACGCGGCAGCAGCGAGTATGGCACTGCTGCGCGCTGCCCTGCAAGGACAGAAGCGCTCCGCGGGCCTCTTCCTGCGCGCTGCAGAACGCGCACTCACGGCTCGATCCACGACGCGATCGCCGACCTCGCCGACGCGACCCTCATCGGCCATATCTTCGCCGGCGTCCAGAAGTACCTGTGTCGGGCGCCCCCCTTCGTCTTCGGCGCGCCTGTTTTCGGGCAGGCCCGCCCAGGGTATCGCTCGGTGGGGCGAGCTCCGGCCGACTGAGACTCGCGACGCGCGAGGAAAGGCAAGTGATGGAGGAGCCGGCGGCCAAACAGTCAGACTACGGTGTCATCGTCGTGGGCTCGGGCCCGGCAGGCACCTCGGCAGCCATCAATGTGGTCAATCGCAAACGCAGGGTGGCCGTGATGGGCGGGCAGTCGCCGTTCGGGCGACTCCGCAAGGCGCGTGCGATCACCAACCACCCCGGGTTCACCTCAGTGAGCGGAGAGGAGCTGGAGGCGGCGTCCGTGCGCCACCTCGACGGGTTCGTCGTCTTCAGCGAGCGGGAGTCCTCCTACGCCGGCGCTGTGGTGCTCGCCATGGGCGTCGACCGCGAAGCCGAGATCGAGGGGGCAGAGGAGCTCGTGGGCCAGGGCCACGTCGCGGCTGTCGAAGCGGTGCGCTTCCTGCGGGAGCGGGCGAAGGCCTCGACCGGAGACGCCGCGTGAGAGGGCCGATGGGCCTGGAAGACGCCGCCGGACTCGGTGACGCCGCCGGCCCCGAAGACCGCGCCGGCCTCGCCGGCAGCGACCGCGAGACCTCGACCATGCTGCATCGCTGGTGGCTGGCGATCCGCCCGAAGACGCTGCCCGCTGCCGGCGCGGGCGTGATCGTGGGCACCGTGCTCGCCTGGCGCGACGGCGGTTTCTCTCTGGGGCCCGCCCTGGCCGCGCTCGGCGTGGCGCTGCTGCTGCAGGTCGCCAGCAACCTCGCCAACGACGTCTACGACGCCGAGCGCGGAGCCGACACGGCGGACCGGCTCGGCCCCGTCCGCGTCACCCAGTCGGGCCTCCTCAGCCGGGGGCAGGTCAAGCGCGGCATGGTGGTCGTGCTCGGCCTGGCGCTCGCGATCGGCGTCTACCTGACGTTCGTACGCGGTCCGCTGGTGGTCGTGGTCGGCGTCGCGGCGGTCGTCGCTGCGCTCGCCTACACCGCCGGGCCCTACCCGCTCGGATACCACGGCCTCGGGGAGGTCTTCGTCTTCCTCTTCTTCGGGCTGACCGCCGTGGTCGGGACGTACTGGGTGCAGACCGGGGCTACGTCGCTGCTCGCCTGGCTCATGGCGGCGGCGGTCGGCGCCCCCGTGACCGCCATCATCGTGGTGAACAATCTGCGCGACATCGAACAGGACCGCGCCGCCGGCAAGCGGACCATCGCCGTGAGGATCGGCGTGCGCGCCACCAGACTGGAGTACGCGGCGCTCATGGCCGTCCCCTACGTGCTGCTCACGACGCTCGTGCTGACCAGCGATCTGCCGCTTGCCGCGCTGCTCGCCTGGCTCTCGCTGCCGCTGGCGCTGCGCGCGACGCGGCGCGTTTTCGTGCAGACCGGCCGCGCCCTCAACATCGCGCTCGCCGAGACGGGGCAGACCGCGATCGCCTACAGCGCGCTCTTCGCGCTCGGCCTGCTGCTGACGCACTGAGGCGGCGCCCAGCCCCGGATCACCGAGCGGCGCTACGCCGGTCGTGCCCCTGCTTGGGGTCAGGTGTCGACCAGTTCCCCAGGTCGTCTGCCTTCGCCGGCCTCAGGCCGGAGCCCCTCCGAACTGGCTCAGATCGAGGTCGGGCAGCATCGCGCCGTGCTCGATCAGGTTCTGGTGGAGCTCGAAGCAGCGCGCCAGATCGTGGCGGATGTGGCCCTGGCGCGCTCCCTCGACGTACTTGTGCAGGTAGTCGCGGTAGGCCGGGTGCGCGCAGTTGTCGATGATCCGCTGCGCGCGCGCCGCGGGGCCCAGGCCACGCAGGTCGGCCAGCCCCTGCTCGGTCACGATCACGTGCGCCGAGTGCTCGCTGTGGTCGACGTGGCTGCAGAACGGGACGATCGCCGAGACTCTCCCGCCCTTGGCGGTCGAGTGGCAGACGAACACCGAGAGGCGCGCGTTGCGCTCGAAGTCGCCGGCGCCGCCGAGCCCGTTCATGAGCTGCGTGCCGCAGACGTGCGACGAGTTGACGTGCCCGTAGATGTCGACCTCGAGGGCGGTGTTGATGGCGATGACGCCGAGCTGGCGGATGACCGTCGGGTTGTTGGAGAGTTCCTGCGGCCGTAGCACGAGGCGCGGGGCGAAGTAGTCGAAGTCGCCGTAGAGCTCGTCGAGCTTGCCGTCGGACAAGGTCAGGCCGCAGGCGCTGGCGCCGGTCAGCCGCCCGGCTCGCATCGCGTCGAGGCACGAGTCCTGGAAGACCTCCGTGTACATCGTGAACGGCGGCAGGTCGGGGTGGTCGGCCAGGTCGGCGATCAGCGCGTTGCCGACGTTGCCCACGCCGCTCTGCAGCGGGAGGAACTCCCGCGGGAAGCGGCCGGTGGCGATCTCGTCGAGGAAGTAGTGCACGAGGTGCTCGGCGACGGCGCGGCTGGCGGCGTCCGGCGTGCGCGGCGCCGGGCGCGTGCTGGGCGCGTCGGTCTCCACGATGGCGACGACCTTGGCGGGATCGACGTCCGCGTAGAGCAGGCCGATCCGGTCGAGCGGGTGGCGGATCGGGAGCGGGTCGCGGTGCGGCGGCAGCGGCAGCAGCAGGATGTCGCTGAGCTCGCACACCCGCCGGGCGTGCCGCCGGTTGATCTCGATGATGACCTTGTCGGCCATGCTCAGGAAGGTCGGACCGTTGCCGATCGAGGTGGTGAAGGAGACGCGGCCGTCGGCGGTGACGTCGCCGGCCTCGACGATGGCGATGTCGACGCCGCCGAAGAAGCCCTCGAGCAGCTGCTGCGAGCAATGCGACAGGTGCTCGTCGTGGAAGTCGATGCGGCCCTCGTTGATCGCCGCGCGGCTGGCGCCCTCGGACTGGAACGGCATGCGGAAGCTGAGCGCGTCCGCCTCTACGAGGTCGATGTCACCGGCCGGGCCTGCCTCGGCGCCGGCGAGGATGCGGATCTTGAAAGGCTCGCCGGCTTCGTGGAGCGCGCGCGCCCGCTTCGCCAGCGCGCGCGTCACCGCCTGCGGGATGCCCGGGTCGGTGAAGCCGCCGAGGCCCAGGGTCGCGCCGTGCGGGATCAGCTCGGCCGCCTCCTCGGCGGTCATCACTCGGAACGCGCTCGCCACGGCGGTCACCTCCCCCGGAAGTCCGGAGGGCGCTTCTCGAAGAACGCGCCGATGCCCTCCTTGAGGTCGTCGGAGGCGAAGGTGGCGCTGCGCGCCGACTGGATCTCCTCGAACCGGTCGGCGCTCAGCGGGACGCCGGTCGTGAGCCCGCGAAGCTCGGCCTTGAACGCGGCGACGGCCAGCGGCCCGCGGCCGGCGACGACGCGTGCCAGCTCCATCGTCGCCTGCTCGAGCAGCTCGGGCGCCACCAGCCGGTTGAGCAGGCCGAAGCGGTAGGCGTCCTCGGCCGCGAGCGGGTCGCCGGTGAACGCCATCTCCTTGACGATGTGCAGGGGTAGGGCGCCGAGGAAGTGGGAGACGCCGCCGGTGTTGTAGGAGACGCCGAGCTTGACGGCCGTGATCGCGAAGCACGCCGCCGGCGTGCCCGTCGCCAGGTCGCAGGTCACGGCCAGGTCGCAGGCGGCGCCGTAGGCGCCGCCGTGCAGCATGGCGATGACCGGCGCGGGGAAGACGCGCACGCGGCGCAGCACCTGCTCGAGGCCGCCCCTCCACTGCACGGAGTCCTGGCCATCCAGGGGGACGCGGTGGAGGTCGACGCCGGACGACCAGACCCTGGCCGCCGGGTCGGCGGCCAGGACCACCACGCGCGCCTGCGCCTCTTCGAGCGCGTCGAACGCGGTCAGAAGGCCGGCGCAGGTATCCGTCGTGAGGAGGTTCATCGGCGGCTCGCCGAACGTGACCACGCCGACGCCTTCCTCGGCGTGCGACCAGGTGACTGCTCCGGACTGTCCTTCTGCCATGTGCCCTCTCCCTCGCTCAGTCACTACGCCGTGAGTGGCAAGACACTAGCACCGTGGGATGGCGGCAGAGGCGTTCGGGAGCGGAGCAGCGCTCCTAGCGCCCGGCTTCGACCCGCCGCGCCCAAAGGGTACCCGGCGGCGCGGCCGCCGGCTGCGGCAGCCGCGAAGCGAGCGCGGCGACCGCCAGCGGCAGCACCGCGATCACGTAGAGCACGGAGCTCGGCCCGGCGGCGTCGCCGAGCAGGCCGAGCCCGGCCACGATGAGGCCGCCGAGGCCGCCGCAGAGGCCGATCGTCAACCCGGTGGCAAGGCCCATGTGCGCCGGCAGGTACTCCTGTGCCAGCACCAGTGCGATGCCCACGTTGGCGTTCATGGCGATCCCGATGACGATGACCACGGGGATGATGCCCGCGTAGCTCAGCGAGGGCAGCAGGGCGATCGCGGGCACAAGCACGAGTTGCGGGACGACCAGGACCAGGCGCCGGCCGAAGCGCACGGCGGCGATGCCGCCGAGCAGCGTGCCGGCCGCCGCCGCGGCGAGCAGGACGCTGGTCATCACGTTGCTCGCCGCCGGGCTCGACCCCCGCGCCTGCACGAGGAACAACGGGAGGTACGTGAGCAGGCCGGTCGCGACTCCACTGGCGAGGCAGAACAGCGCCAGGAGGATGACGAACGGGCGCCACTCCGAGGCGAGTGCACGCGTGAGTCGCTCGCCTCGGTGCTCTTCCACCGGCAGCCTGCGGAAGCGGCGCAGCGCGACGGCGACGACGATCGCGGCGGCGAACGGGATGATCGCGATGACCGCCGTGCCGTGCAGCCCGAGGGGAGCGAGCACGGCGGCCACGACGAGGGGGCCCACGGCGTAGCCGACGGTGCCTCCCACCGAGAAGATGCTCATGTCGGCGGTCACGCGGCTGCTCGAGGCGTGGCGCGCCCAGCGCGCGCCTTCGGGATGGTAGCTGGCGACGCCGGCGCTGCAGAGGGCCACGGCCAGCAGGGTGAGGGGATAGCTCGTCGCGAAGCCGACGGCGCCGATGCCGAGACCGGTGAAAAGGAGCCCCGTGGGGAGCAGCCAGTGCGCCTCGCCGCGGTCGCCGTGAGCGCCGACGAGCGGCTGGAAGATGGCACTGGCGACGCTGGCGGTGAGCGCGAACACGCCGGCCGCCGCGTAGCTGTAGTGGCGCTCCACGACGAGGAAGGGGAGCAGCGCGAGCAGGGCGCCCGAGCACGTATCCGCGCACCCATGCCCGAGGGCGAGGGCGAACAGGGTGGCGCGTGAAGCGGGCCTGCTGCCGGCGGGGTTCAAGAGGTCCTGCCTGCGGCGGGATTCAAGAGGTCCTGCCGCCGGGGCCGGGCCTCATCGCGGTCGCGAGCTTCGTCATCAGCCCGGCTTCTTCGTATCTCGTGACATCAGCTGAGGAGTCTATCGCGCCCGGCGATGACGCTTGTCCGCGCAGCCTTCTGCGGGCGCGTCGCCCTACGCCGTCGCTGTGGGCGCCTGGACGCCCGAGGGTACCCATCCAGTGAGCGTGCATCGGGCGCACCGCACGCTTGACCCGCCTCGGCAGCCGGAATTGACAGGGCCCGCGGCGATGGTCAAGACTCGCGGGCGGATGGATCCGGGAACACGGTCGGGGCGGACGCCGCGAGGCGCCGGTCCTGAGGGACTTCGGCCAGGGGGAGACGATGCTGCGCACGGCTCGGCCGCTCCAGCTGGCGGCAGCAGCACTCGCCTTCACGTCCGTGGCCCTGCTCCTCCTCGTGGCGGCCGGCGCCGCCCACGCCGCGGTCTGGGTCATCCCGGCCACGGGGCGCGCCTTCCCGGGGACACCACCGGGCACCGTCCAGACGATCGCCATCGACGCCGCGCAGAACGAGTACGAGGGTGCCCAGGTCGTGCTCCGCGACGGCGGCGACCACGCCGTGAGCTTCAGCTGGAGCGCCGACAGCGACCCGCTCATCGTCGCCGACACGGTCTTGGACCAGGTGTACTACGTGAACGTCACCAAGCCCACGAGCGATCTGGACCGGCGCGCCGGGCTGTACCCGGACCCGCTGGTGCCCCGGAGCTTCGACAGTCCGATCGCCGTGCCCGGCTTCACGACCTCGTTCTACCTGCTCACGCACGTCCCCTCCGGCACGCCCGCCGGCGACTACGGCGCCACGCTCGTCGTGCAGAACGGCGCGGAGACCGTGCAGGTCCCGTTCCGCCTGCACGTGTGGGGATTCGGCTGGGCGCAGCTCAGCACGCGCACCGGCTTCGGCCTCGACGAGAAGGCTCTGCGCCGCAGCGTCGAGGGCTCCGCGCTGCACTGGACCAACCGCGCCCAGCGCAACCGCCTGCTCCTCAGCACGTACGCCATGCTCGCGCAGCACGGCATCTCGCCGCTCGGGCCCCTCGGAACGCCGCCGACATCTCCCGACGGGACGTTCGACGCGGCGAAGTACGCCTCGGCGCTTGCCCCGTACCTGGGCGCCGACGGCCTCGACCTTTCGGCCACGCGCATCCCCTGGGTGCGCTGGTTCCCGTGGCGCTTCGGGAGCGCCTACAGCGCCTCCAGCGCGCCGCTCGCGACGTACCTCACTGGGCTCTGCGCCATGTACAAGCAGTACGGCTGGCAGGACAAGGCCTACGCCTACATCATGGACGAGACCACGAAACGCTGGGAGGAGAGGACCGCCGAACAGTACGCCCGCGTCCTGCACCGCGCCTCCGCGACGTCCGGCTACCGCATCAAGTTCCTGCTCACCGACGACCCGCGGCCGAAGAATCTCGGCGGCGTCAAGCAGGCCAACGGGTTCCTCTTCGACGACGTCGACATCTGGGGCGTGCGCTACTTCTACTTCTTCGGGCGCATCCCGGCCCTGCGCCAGCAGAAGGCGGCGGGCAAAGAGGTCTGGTGGTACACCTACGCCAACAGCTGGGTGGCCAGGATCCCCAACTTCGTGATCGAGAAATCCAACACCGATCAGCGCGTCTGGGGCTGGCTGATGCAGCGCTGGAACGTGGACGGCCTGATCAACTGGGCGCTCAACGAGTGGTCCCTGCCGAACAGCCCCTCCACCTATCGCGACCCCTACCAGGACCCGCTCTCGCGGGACACGCCGACGCGCGCTGCGAACGGCGACAGCTCGATCATCTATCCCGGCTACTACCCGGCCTACGGGCTCACCGACCCGTATGCCGCGCCGGTCTCGTCCCTGCGGCTCGAGGCGCTTCGCGACGGCCTCGAAGACCGAGAGTACATGCGCATCGCGAATGCGCTCCCCGGCGGTGCCCAGGTCGTGAGCCAGGCGCTGGCGACGATCACGCAGTTCCCCTACAAGGTCGTGCAGAAGAACATCTTCCACTTCCCCAGATACTCGAACAGCCCGGCGGCGTACGAGAATGCACGCCTCGCGGTGGCGGACTATGTCACGACGCACCAGCAATAGCAGCGCACGAGTGAAGGGGGCGCCTGGATGTGCGTCGACAGACTCACGGAGTCGGGGAGCGGGACTGCGTTGACGCTCCCGCGGCGCGATCTCGCCTGCGTGAACGCCCACGACGCGCGCCTGCTCGTCATCGTTCCCCTGCGCATCGAGTGCCTGGCCGTGCGGCGCGGTCTTCCCGGAGTGCTGGTGCTGCGCTCCGGGATGGGCGCCGTCCGAGCGCGGTCCTCGGCGCTGGCCGCCGCCGTCATCCCGGCCGACGCGGTCGCGGTCGCCGGGTTCTGCGGTGCGGTGGCCGAAGGCCTGCGCCCCGGCGATCTCGTCGTAGCCGGCGAGGTGCGCGGGCCGGCGGGTGTCGTCACCTGCGAGAGCGGGCCGGTGGTCGCGGCGCTTTCGGCTCTGGGGATCGCGCGCGTCCACGTCGGGCCTGTGATCTCCGCCGACCATCTCGTGCGCGGCGCGGAGCGTACCGTGCTGGCCGGCGAGGGCGCTTTGGCTGCGGACATGGAGTCGGCCTGGCTGGCGCCCGCGGCGGCCGGCAAGCCGTTCGCCGTGCTGCGCGTCGTGCTCGATACGCCGGCTCGCGAGATCGATCGGCCGCTGACCACTCTCGCCGGCGGCATCACCGCCTGGCGGGCGCTGCGCCGGGCCGCGCCCGCGCTGGCGCTTTGGGCTCGGGCGTCATGATCTGCGAGATCGCGAGGAACCTCACCGGCGAGCGGCTCGAGACGATCGAGGCGCTGGAGCGCGACCTCGGGCTCACTCTCGTGGCGTTCTCCTGCCGCGAGCTGGAGCCCGACCGCGAGGAGAGGCTGCGTCAGATCATGGAACAGTTCGGACCGCAGCTCCAAGCCGAGCCGGACGAGCCCGATGAGGCCCAGCTCCGGCGCATCCGCGAGGTCGAAGACGCCCTCGGCCTCGCGCTCGTCGCCGTCCGCCGCTGAAGCGGCGGTGGGCCGGCGCATGCGGGGCCGGCTCCGGCCGGCGCGCCGGCTCCCGCCTTCGCGCCGGCGTCAGTAGACGATCACCGTCGTGCCCATCGTGGCGAAGTCGTAGACCCACGGCGCCTCGGGCATCGACAGGCGCACGCACCCGTGAGAGGCCGGATAGGACGGCACTTCCTCGTAGCCGTGCAGTCCTTCGCCGCCGTGGAAGAAGCTCGTCCAGGGCATCCACGAGTCGTACTCCCGGGAGTAGAAGCGCAGCGACTTCAGGTACACGTGCCAGACGCCCGCCGTCGTCTCGAGGCCGGGCCGCCCGGTCGAGCAGTGCACCACGCGCACCACGGTGCCGCCGTCGACGCAGAGCACGACGCCGAGGCTGCGATAGACCTCGACGTGGTGCCCGTAGGACCCCGCGCGCGGGTGCGGCACCGAGGCGCTGAGCAGCTTGGTGCGCGTCTGCACGCCGGCGACGCCGTCGCGCGGCAGGCCGTTCCAGGCTTGGAAGGCCATGACGGCCTGGGACGTGCGGTAGTCGCTCTTGCCGGTCACCGCGCTGGAAGGCAGGTAGCGCAGCGCGACGAGGCGCCGCTGCACGTCGGCGATCGTGGGCAACGGCATGGCGAGGATCTTCAGCTGGGCGGTGCCGGCCTTGACCTGGGCGTTGCCGGCGATGTCGGTCGCGGTCACCGTCCAGGTGTACTCGCCGGCCGGGAGCGTCAGGCGGTAGCCCTTGGCATGGGCCGTGTTGAGTGTGACCCGGGAGAGCTTGAAGCGCTTCTTCGCCTTGCCGTTCTTGTAGATGGTGATGCTCACGTCGCCGAAGCCGCAGGTCGGCTTGGGGTCGTTGACGCGGAAGGAGAACGTGGCCGTCGTCCCCGAGAAGGTCTTCACGTTCCCCTGTGCGAGGCAGGTCGGCTGGGCCAGGTCGAGGTTGACGTAGCCGGTGTGCTTGGCCTCCGCGTTGCCGGCCCAGTCGAGCGACCAGTACGTGACGGCGTGCGACCCCGCCGTGGTGACCACGAACGGAGCCGAGTACGTCTGCCGCGCTCCTCCGTCGATGGTGTAGTAGGTGGCGGCAGGGCCGGAGCCCGAGTCGCTCGCCTGCAGCGTGACCGTCTGGCTCGTGTGGCGCCAGCCCGTCGAGCTCTTGGCCTGCAGGCCCTTGGCTGTGGTGTGAGGTGCGACCGTGTCGACGATGCCGCCGTCGCCGGTCGTGAGGATCGTGCCGGCGGCGCCGGCGACGAAGCCGTGATGGACATCAGTGAAGGCGAGCGCGAAGAGGTCCTTGGCGGTGGTCGAGCTCTGCGCCGTCCAGGCAGCGCCGCCGTCGGCGGTGAAGAGGATGGTGCCGGCGCTGCCGATGGCCCAGCCGTGGGCGGCGTCGGCGAAAGCGACCGCCGAGAGGTCGCGCGTGCTGCGCGACGCCTGTGCGGCCCACGCTGCGCCGCCGGTGCTCGTGGTCACGATGGTCCCGCCTGCGCCGGCCGCCCACCCGTGGGTGGCGTCGGCGAAGGCGACGGCGCGCAGGTCGCGGGTCGTGCCGGAGCTCTGGGTCGCCCACGTCGTGCCGTCGCTCGTGGCCACGATGGCGCCGCCCGCGCCGACCGCCCACCCGTGGGTGGCATCGGAGAAGGCGACGGCGCGGAGGTCCTGCGCCGTGTTGGAGGTCTGCGCGGCCCAGGTCAGGCCGCCGTCGCTCGTGGCCACGATGGTGCCGCCCGCACCGACGGCCCAGGCCGTGCTCGCCCCGCTGCAGGCGACGCCGTAGAGGGCGACCGTCGTGCCCGAGGTCTGCGCTGTCCAGCTGGCGCCGCCGTCGCTGGTGGTCAAGATCGTGCCGCCATCGCCCACGGCCCATCCGTGGGTACCGTCGGCGAAAGCGACCGCGTGCAGGTCCTGCGTCGTGCCCGAGCCCTGCGCCGCCCAGGTCGTACCGCCGCTCAGCGAGGTCAGGATGGTCCCGCCCGCGCCGACGATCCACAGGCGACCGCCGCTCGAGGAGGCGGCGCCGGCGAGGTCCTGCGTCGTCCCCGACGCCTGGGCATGCCAGCCGCCGGCGGCAAGAGCCGCGCTCGGCAGGATGAAGAGCAGGGCGAGCGCGAGGAGCGCGAGAGCGGGCTTCAGGAGCGCGGCCGCGGACTTCGGGGCGGCGCCTCGTGTACGGCTGCGGTCATTCACGTAGGCACCTTTCGCTGACGTTGTTTGCGGCGGGATCCGATGCGGCCACCGCCTTGGGCCGCACTCCACGGGCAGCGACCCGGCCGGCTGGACTCTGCGTCCTGCCGGCCTCCTATGATACCGCGACGGCGCCGGCTCCTCGCCCGCCCCAGGTGCCCAGATGTGTACTCGGGGGAATAACCGGATGAATGAATCAAGCGGACGCGACGGCGTGATCCGGTGAGAGCAGTCCGGCGGCGGACGCGAGAGGCCGCCGGGAGGAAGGTCCGAAATGCCCACAGTCACTTCACCCAAGACATACGACTGCGAGATCTGCGCCGCGGCGCTCAAGTCGCAGCGGGACCTCGATAATCACAAGTGCCTGCGCCACGACGACTGCGGAGAGGCGCGCCTCGGCACGCCGATCACGTTCCGCTGCGCCACCTGCGGGAAGGGCTTTGCGCGCCGCGGCGACCTGTTCGCGCACCAACAGGAGCGCGGCCACGGCCACCCTTCGGAGTGGGACAAGCCACGGCAGCCGGGCGCGCAGGGCCGGCGCGGCCGTCCCCGGAGCAGCGGCGGCTGAGCGCAGAGCGAAGCAACTGCATGAGATCCGTGCTCTCCCTCGAAGTGCTACGGTGATGATCAGTCCGCTTCGAGGGAGGCCGCGTGAGGCTTGAGGAGTTGCTCGGCAGGCACGTGCGCTACAAGGGCGAGGAAGGGCGCATCGTGGAGGGGCACGCCGGCGAGGATGCATCGGTGGTCGTGAGCGTTCGCGCGGCCAACAACGTCGCGCGCCGCAACGTGGTGGTGCCCGAGTCGGAGTGGGACGAGCTCGAGCTGCTCCGCTAGCGGCTTGAGGCATCCGTGACGCAAACGCCGCCGGACCCGCCTTCGCCGCAGGACTCGCGCCTTCCCATCCCCGTCAGCCAGCCGTGGCTCGAAGGCATCTGCCGCCGCGCCGACGAGCTCCTGTGGGGCAGCTACCGCTTCTCGCTCGGCGCGGCCGACGCGGCGTGGCCGCGCGTCATGCTGCCGCTCAAGGGGCGCGAGCGGCGCGCCGGGGAGCAGGAGGCGCGCTTCGCCTTCGTCGCCGCGCTCCTCGCCGATCCGGCGGCGGACGAGTGGGCCTTCGCCTCCGAGGTGCCCACGCGCCTCTCGTACCGGTTCGCGCAGCGCGGCGGCGACGCCAAGGCGCAGCGCGGGCTGACCGACCTGGCCTTGTACCGGCGCCCTCACGACGAGCCCGCCCTGGCCGTCGATTTCAAGTCGGGCGGGCGCTCCGGCAAGTCGGAGATCGACGAGGGCATCCGCAAGGACGTCGCCAAGGTCCTCGCCGAGCAGCCCGACGCGCTCTGGTTCCAGGTGGCGCGCGACCTCAACGAGGCGACGCTGCAGGGGCTGCTGCGGACGCTCGACGCGGCGATCTCCCGGCTCAGCAACCCGTTCAAACTGCGCGACTATCTGGCGCCGGGCAAGACGGTGGAACCGCGCGCCAAGGCCATCGCCGTTCACGTCTGCATCCTCAATCCCGATGTGATGGCCTCCGTCCACCGGGTGCTCGAGTACGTGCCCGGCAAGCCGGAGCGCGACTTCTTCACGATCGAGACCACCTTGGGAGGTGCGTCCCTCGAGATCGTGGATGGGCAGGGCTGGAAGGTGTACCGCGCATGAAGGTACGCCGCGCATGAAGCTCCATCTGATCGACGGGACGTACGAGCTCTTCCGCAGCTACTTCGGCGCTCCCTCGCGCACGAGCCCGGCAGGCCGCGAGGTCGGCGCCACAGTCGGCCTCCTGCGGAGCCTGGCCATGCTGCTCTCCGCGCCCAGCGTGACGCATGTGGCCTGTGCCTTCGACCAGGTGGTCGAGTCCTTCCGCAACGAGCTGTACTCCGGATACAAGACAGGAGAAGGTGTGGAGCCGGCGCTGCTCGACCAGTTCCCGCTCGCGGAGCGGGCAGTGGCCGCGATGGGCATCGTCGTGTGGCCCATGGTCGAGTTCGAGGCCGACGACGCGCTGGCGACGGCCGCGGCCCGGTTCGGTGAGGAGCCGGGCGTCGAGCAGGTCGTGATCTGCTCGCCCGATAAGGACCTGGCGCAGGCCGTCCGCGGCGCGCGTGTCGTGAGCTGGGACCGGCGCCGCGATATCGTCCTCGACGAGGACGGCGTGGTCGCGAAGTTCGGCGTCAGCCCGCCTTCCATCCCCGACTGGCTGGCGCTGGTCGGGGACGCCGCCGACGGGTTCCCGGGGATCCCCGGCTGGGGCGCCAAGTCGGCCGCCACCGTGCTGGCACGGTTCGGGCACCTCGAGTCGGTCCCTGAGGATCCCGGCGCCTTTGGCCTGCCGGCCGGGCGCGCGGCGCGCCTGGCGCAGAGCCTTGCGGCGCGCCGCGAGGAGGCGCTCCTGTATCGGCGCCTGGCGCGCCTGCGCGAGGACGTGCCGCTCGCCGAGAGGCTTGAGGACCTCGAGTGGCGCGGCGTGTCGGCGCACTTCGGCCGGATCTGCGATGAACTCGGCGACGAAGCGCTCGCCGGGCGCGTCGCCGAGCTTTCCGCCGGCTGAGCCGATGCGGGTCTGGTTGTGGCCGCGCGCGGCGTGCGGTACGTTCGGTCGCGTGCAAGCTCCCAATCGATCTCATCGCGACCGTCCGCGCGGGCTCGGCCGGGTCGTCGGCGCCTCGCTGCCGGCGGCGCTGGTGATCGCCATAGCGGCCGCCGGCTGCGGCTCCGGCGCCGCGTCCGGTCCATCCGCGGCGCCGTCCGCCGGATCCCCCTCCGCGGCTTCGCCTGCCGCGTCACCCGCGCCCTCGTCGTCTGCGCCAGCGGGCTCGGCGCTCGAGGTGAAGACCGTGGGTCCTGACAGCGTGCTCCTGCACAGTCGCAAGAGCGCCACGTTCGCCTTCCGTTTCGTCGGCGCCGCGCCGGCCACGTGGGCGTGGCGGGTGGTCGGGTACTACGGCGCCAAGATGGCCGCCGGCCAGGGCACGACGGCCGGCGGTTCGTCCGGCGGCAGCGTCACCTGGACGGGTACGGGGCCCGGCGGGGCGAAAGCCGACCCGGGCCTGTACCTGGTGCAGGTCGGCGCCTCCGGCGCCGCGCACAGCAGCATGCAGACGATCGGCCGGGTGCGCTTCCAGCCGCCGGTCAAGGCCAAGGTCTACTTCAGCCTGCCGGCCGCCGGCAAGCGCGTCGCGCTCACCTTCGACGACGGCGGCGGCGCGACGGCCTGGTATTGGATCCTGCGCGAACTGCGCGACGGCCACGCCAAAGGCACCTTCTTCCCGATCGGCGAGTATGTGGGCGGCTACGCCAGGCGCGAGGCCGGCCTCACCGTCAAGGGCAGCATGGCCATCGGCAGTCACTCCTGGAATCACCCCGACCTCACCAGGCTGAGCGACGCCGAAGTCCGCGCGCAGCTCAAGCAGACCGACGATGTGTGGTGGAACGACTTCCAGGCGTCGACCGTGCCCTACCTTCGCCCGCCCTACGGCTCCTACAACGCGCATGTGCTCGCCATCGCCGGCCACATGGGTTACTCGCGCATCGTCATGTGGGACGTGGACTCCAACGACTGGACCAACCCCGGCGTGAACGTCATCGTGAACAACGTCCTCACGCACGTGCGCAACGGCAGCATCATCGTCCTGCACACGCGCGGGGCGGCGCCCAAGGCCCTGCCGCTCATCATCGCCGCCCTCCACGCCCGCCACTACGAGATGGTCACGATCCCCGAACTGTTCAAGGCGGCCGGCATCAAGTGAGGAGCGAGATGACACCGATAGACGACTACTTGACCGAGAAGACGCTCCTCGACCTGGCGCCACCCAAGGCGTACCTCGACGGCGCGGCGGCCGCCGAGCACGGCTCCGTGCGCATCCTTGAGCACGACGAGGGGCACCTGCGCGCGGAGGTCGCGGGCTCGCCGATCCAGACGGCGGAGTTGCGGCTCCGCAGCGGCGGGCTCGAGTGGTCGTGCACCTGCGGCGAGGCCGTCGGCCGGCTGTGCCACCACCTGGTGGCGACCGCGCTGGCCACGTGGCCGAACGAGGTGCCCGACGACGCGGAGTAGGGCCGCCGGTGTCGCCGCGCCGGAGGCCGCCGTCAGGCGGGTTGCTCCGTGCGGGCGCGGGCCGATAGGCTCGCCGGCGGAGATGGCAGATCCGCGGCAGCGCAAACTGATCATGTTCGACTTCGACGGCGTCATCGCCGACTCTCTCGACGACCAGTGTCGCGCCTACGAGCGCACCTTCCGCGCCCACGGCCTCGGCCACCTGGCGACCAGTGAGCAGTTCGTCGACTTCACCGAGGACAACTGGTTCGCGGCGCTCGCCGCGGCAGGCGTGCCCTCGGAGGTGGTGGAGGACGTCGAGGACGCGATAGGCGCGACCCCCGTGCCGGAGTTGTTCCCCGGCATGGCGGCGGTCGTCGAGCGGCTGGCCGCGGCTCACCCGGTCTTCGTGATCACGTCAAGCCGCACGGCGATGGTCGAGCGCATCCTCCGCGAACACAAGGTGCGCGGCGTCGTCGAGGTCCTCGGAGGGGATCACGAGCGGAGCAAGACGCGCAAGATCCGCGCCGTCCGCCGTCTCATCGGCGAGTCGCTGCCGGCCTGGTACGTCGGCGATACGATCGGCGACATGCTCGAGGCGCGCGCCGCCGGCGCCATCACGGTGGGCGCCGCCTGGGGCTGGCACGGCGCCGAGCGCCTGCTGCGCGCCGCGCCGGACCACCTGGCGCACTCGCCGAGCGACTTGCTCGACCTGTTCTAGAGATCCCGGCCTGACGTAGGCTGCCCAACGTGAGCCGGCCCTTCGACTTCGAGGCGCGGTGAGGCCGTGACCGCTACGAGGGCGTCGCTGATGATCACCTGTCTGGGCGACGCGTTGTACCCACGCGTGGGCGTCGCGGCCGTGCAGGTGCTGCGCGACCTGGGCGTGGCGGTCGACTTCCCGGCCGGCCAGACGTGCTGCGGCCAGCCGGCCTACAACTCGGGCTTCCGTGACTCCGCGCGCAGCACGGCACGTGCGTTCCTGCGCGCCTTCGCCGCCAGCGAGAATGTCGTGTCCGTCTCCGGCTCGTGTGCGGCGATGGTCCGCGACGGTTTCCCCGATCTCTTCGCCGGTGAGCCGGAGGAGGCGGACGCTACGGCGCTGGCGGCGCGCACCTACGAGTTCTCGGAGTTCCTCGTCGACGCGCTCGGCGTCGAGGCGCTGCCCGTGGCACGGCGCGGGACGGCGACGCTGCACCACTCCTGCCATACGCGGCGGCTGCTCGGCGTCGTGGAGCAGCCGGAGCGGCTCCTGGGCATGATCGACGGGCTCGAGTACCTGCCGCTGCCGGGCGCGGAGCAGTGCTGCGGTTTCGGCGGCACGTTCGCCGTCAAGATGCCGCACATCTCGACGGCGATGGTCGACGAGAAGGTCGACCACATCCTCGCGACCGGCGCCGACCTCGTGGTCGGCCTCGACGCGAGCTGCCTGATGAACATCGAGGGCCGCCTGCGGCGGCGCGGCAGCCGGCTCGAGGTGCGCCACCTCGCGGAAGTGCTGGCAGCGGGGTGGCGGCGATGAGAGCGGCAAAGGGCGGCGCCCGATGAGTGGGGCGCCGCGCCGGGCGTTCGACGAGCGCGTCGAGCGGGCGCTCGGCGACCCTGCCCTGCAGCGCGTGCTCGCCGACGGCCAGGACTACGTGCAGGAGCTGATCGCGCCGGCTCGGGCGAAGCCGAGCTGGCCGGCGGCGCTGGACGAGATCTCGCGCGTGCGGCTGGCGACGCTCGCTCATCTCGATCGCTACGTCGACGAGTTCGCGACCAATGTGGAGCGCGCCGGCGGGCATGTCTTCTTCGCCGCCGATGCCGAGGAGGCGCGCCGCCACGTCGCCGGCCTGGCGCGCGAGCGCGGGGTCAAGCTCGTGGTGAAGTCGAAGTCGATGGTCACCGAGGAGATCGGCCTCAACCCGGCCCTCGAGGCCGAGGGCGTCGAAGTCGTGGAGACCGATCTCGGCGAGTTCATCGTGCAGATGGCGCGCGAGCGCCCGTTCCACATCCTCAAGCCCGCCATCCACATGCCGCTCGAGCGCGTGCGCAAGCTGTTCTCGGACGACGCCGGCCGCGACCTCGGCGACGACGCGCACGCCCTCACCGGCTACGCCCGGGGCGTCCTGCGCGAGAAGTTCTTCGCCGCCGACATGGGCATCACCGGCGGCAACTTCGGCGTCGCCGCGACCGGCTCAGTCGTCCTCGTGACCAACGAGGGCAACGGGCGCATGACGACCACGCTGCCGCGCACGCACGTGGTCGTCATGGGCATCGAGCGCCTCGTGCCCGCGTTCCCCGATCTCGAGGCGATCCTCAAGGTCCTGCCGCGCGCCGGCGTCGGGCTGCGTTCGACCGCCTACGTGACGGCGATCACCGGGCCGCGGCGCCCCGGCGAGGCCGACGGGCCGGACGAACTGCACGTCGTGCTCGTCGACAATGGGCGCTCACGGATCCTCGGCGGCAAGTACCACGACGTCCTCGCCTGCATCCGCTGTGGGGCGTGCCTCGACATCTGCCCCGTGTTCCGCAAGATCGGCGGGCACGCCTACGACGCGGTGTACAGCGGACCGATCGGCGCGGTACTCAGCCCTCTCCTAGACGGACTCGAGTGTCACCCGGAACTGCCGTTCGCCAGCAGCCTGTGCGGCGCCTGCACCGAGGTGTGTTCCGCGCGGATCCCGCTCGCCGCCCACTTGCGCGAGCTGCGCGAGGACTACGTGTCGGGCGTGGAAGTCGCGCCGTCCTGGCTTCTCGGCTTCCAGGCGTTCGACGCCGCCGCCCGCCGGCCGCGCCTCTGGGCGGCGGGCGAAGCGCTCGCGCTGCCCTTCGTCCGCCTTGCTTCCGCGGCGGTCACCGCCGCCGGCTCCCGGCTGCGCCTCCCCGGCGCCCTGGGCGCGTGGACGCGCAGCCGAGATCTGCCTTGCCCCGGACGGAGCAGCTTCCGTGCGCTCTGGCGGCGATGGGGCGGCCGATGAGCGTCGTGCGCCCGGCAGGCCTTCCGCAGGCGCCCGCACGCGAGGAGGCGTCATGGACCGTTTGACGTTTCTCGCGCGCCTGCGCGAGCGCCTCGACGATGGCGCGCGCGGACGGGGCGCACCCGCGCCGGACACGACCGCGCCGGACACGACCGCGCCGGACACGACCGCGCCGGACCTCAGGCGGCCGGCGAGCGCGTCCGGCCGCGAGCTCGTGGAGCTCTTCGCCGCCCGCCTCGGCGAATCCGGAGGGGTGGTCGAGGTGGTCGCGTCACGGGCACAGGCGTGGGCCGCGCTCGAGCGCCTCGCCGGCGCGCGCGGCTGGCGGAGCGTCGCCTGCGCGCCGGGCGTCCGGCCGGACGCCGCCGGCGGTGTGGGCGGGGGGCACGGCGCCGGCGTCTGCGACACCCGCGAGGCCAGCGACGCCGATCTCGGCTTCAGCGAGGCAGACTGGGCCGTCGCGGAGACCGGCTCGGTCGTGGTCAAGGCCAGCCTGGAGGTTCGCCGCGGCTACTCGCTCCTGCCCGCGGCCGTTGGCTTCTTCGTCCCTGTCGGCTGCATCCGCGCGACGATGGGGGACGTGCTGCGCGAGCTGCCGGGGGACCCGGGCTCGCTGCCGAGCTGCGTGAGCTTCATCAGCGGCCCGAGCGGCACGTCCGACCTGGCCGCGGTGCACGTGGTCGGCGTCCACGGGCCCGGGGAGGTCTACGTCTGGGTCATCGAGGACGGCGCCGGCGGGTCGTGATCGAGGCCGGGCAAGGCGGCAACCGGAGTCCCGGCGCGTCCCCCGCCGTCAGGCGCGCGTCTTCGCCGGACGCGGGGGGATGGGCGCCGGCTGGGCGCGTCCCACCGCGGTCACTTCGGCGGCGCGAGCCTCGGCGGCGGCGACGTCCCGCCGCGCTTCGTCGCGCAGGCGGTCGCGCGTGGCGCGCAGCGCAAGCGCCCCGCCGAATCCCGCGAGGAGCGTCGCGACGCCTGCCAGAGCCAGCGTCGTCCGTGCGCCGAGGTGGGCGGCGAGGTAGCCGGTGAGCGGCGCCCCGATGGGGGTCGAGCCGAGGAAGACGATCGCCCAGAGCGCCATGACCCGCCCGCGCATCGCCGCCGAGGAATGCAGCTGGAGCAGCGAGTTGGCGGTCGCGATGAAGGTCACGCTGGCCGCGCCCATGGGCATCAGCAGGAGGAGGACGAGTGGGAGCGTCGGGGCGAAGGCGACGGCGACGATCAAGGCTCCGAACGCGAGCGTGACGACCGTCAGCAGGAGGTACCCGGGCCGGCGACGCGACGCCGTGAACAGCGCGCCGATCAGCGCGCCGGCACCCATCGTCGCGGTGAGCGCCCCGAGCGTGCCGCCGCCGCGGTGGAAGACGTCGCCGGCGAACAGCGGCAGGATGACGTTGAAGTTGAAGGCCAGGGTGCCGATCACGGCCATCATCAGCAGCGGCACGCGCAGCTCCCACTTGCTCCAGGCGTAGCGCAGGCCGGCGCGGATCTGGCCCTTGGCGCGCGCCACCGGGCGGCCGCGGTGGAGCTCGGCGGGGCGCATGGCGAGCAGGCCGGCGATGACGGCCCCGAACGACAGCGCGTTGATGAGGAAGGTCCACGAAAGACCGGCGGTGGCGATGAGCAGGCCGGCGATCGCCGGCCCGATGAGCCGTGAGGCGTTGACGATGACGCTGTTGAGGCCGATTGCGTTGGAGAGGTCGTCGGGCCCGACCATCTCCACGGCGAAGCTCTGCCGTGAGGGATTGTCGGCGGCGTTGATCAGGCCCATCAGGAGGGCGAGCGCCCAGACCATCCAGAGCTGGACGACGCCGGTGGCCACGAGCGCCCAGAGCGCGGCCGCCTGGAGCGTGAAGGCCGTCTGGGTGACGAGCAGGACCTTGCGCTTGTCGAACCGGTCGGCGATGACGCCGCCCACGGTGCCCAGCAGCAGGACGGGGAGGAACTGCAGCGCCGCCGTGAGCCCGAGGTCGAAGGCGCTGTGCGTGAGCGTCCAGACGAGCCAGCTCTGCGCCACCGCCTGCATCCACGTGCCGCTCTGCGAGATCGTCTGACCGAAGAACCAGAGCCGGTAGTTGCGCACGCGCAGAGAGCGGAACGTGCGGCGGACGCCGGAGGCCACTTTGGCCCTTGGTGCGAGGAGGAATGGGTCGCTCATCGGTCGCCTTCGAGGAGACGCTCGAGAACGGCCAGCGCCTCGGTGAGCGCCGCCGCGTCGGCGTCGCTCAGAGTGGCGAGGCGTTTGGCGAGATAGGCGGTCTTGCGCGTGCGGCTGAGCTGCAGGGTGCGGCTGCCGCCGGCCGTCACGCTCACGCGGGAGACCCGCCCGTCGGTGGGGTCCGCCTCACGGTGCACCAGGCCGCTGCTCTCCAGCGTCGCGACCATGCGCGTGACGCTGGGCGGCTTGACCCGTTCGAGCGCGGCGAGCTCGCCCAGCGTCAACGGCCCCTTGCGCTCGAGGCACGCCAGCACGGACACCAGCGAGGGGCTGAGGTCGTCGCCGGCCTCCTGGCGCAGCCTCCGTGTGAAGCGCATGACGATGAGTCGCAGGCGAGCCGCCACATCGGCGTCGTCGCGTCCGTGAGACTCAGGAGTATGGGGTCCGGCGGCGCTCACAGAGGTAGTTTACCAAAGTAATTAGCTTTGGTAAACAGTATGCCGAAACGCCGACCCTCTGTAACGCGTACGCGGGAACCGCCCGTGCGGCCCCCGGCCGGCCCTACGGCGTCGGCGTCGAGTCCGGCGTGAGGATCAGGCTCTGGATGGCGCTCGTGAGGTGCACGGCAGCCGCTGAGAGTTGCACCTGCGAGGCCGCGAGCTTGGCCTCGATCGACGCCTTTGTGGTGGCGGCGGTGGCGACCTTCTTGTTCAGGGACGCGGCGGTGTCGGACACGGCGGTCTGCACCGACTGGATCGCCTTCACGGCCGCGTCCTGCGTCGACTGCAGCGACGCCGGCGGCGTGAGCGCGGACAGGGAAGCGGCCTCCGCGCCCAGCTGCGTCGCGATCGTGTCGAGGCTGGTGGCCGCGGCGGTCCAGGCGGCGCCGGGCTTGGCGCTGATGCCCTTCACGGCGCCGGGCAGCGATGCGACGGTGGAGCCGATCTGAGCCGTGATCGGCTTCACCTGGGTGAGGTAGGCGTTGAGCGCGAGCACGCGGGCGGCGATGCTCGACTGGGACGGCGTCGGGCTCGGCGTCGCGGAGGCGGCGGTGCTGCCTCCGCACCCGGCGGCGACGAGCGCCACGACGGCGATAAGGGCGGCTGCAGACAGCGCCGCCGCGATTCTCGTCCTGCGGTTCTTCAAGGTCACGACGTTCTCCTCGTCCGGCGCCCGGCGGGCGCTCTCTTTGTCGTGCCTCGCAGCGCGACGTTCACGGGCCCTGGGCGCGGCGTTCGCGCCCGGCACGTCTTGGTACCCGAGGTGGGCAGCGCCCAATCGAGACGCCGCCGCCGGTCCACGCTGGTCGAGGCGCGCCGAGGTTCGTCGATGCGCCCACACGGTTTGGCCGCCGTCGCACTATCATAGGAAGCGGATCGAGGGCGGCGGAGGGGAGAGGCCATGAAGAAGCTGATCGATCGCCCGGAGGACGCGGTCAGGGACGAGCTCGCCGGCATCGCCGCGGCGCACGGCGACCGTCTGCGGGTGTTCACCGACCCCCACTACATCGTGCGCGCCGATGCTCCGGTCGCCGCAAAGGTGGCGCTCGTCTCGGGCGGCGGCTCCGGCCACGAGCCGATGCACGGGGGCTTCGTCGGCATGGGCATGCTCGACGCCGCCTGCCCGGGCGAGGTGTTCACCTCGCCGACGCCTGACCAGATGCTCGCCGCCACCAAGGCTGTCGACGGTGGGGCCGGCTCTCTGCACATCGTCAAGAACTACACCGGCGATGTGATGAACTTCGAGATGGCGGCCGAGCTCGCTCGCGACGAGGGCATCGAGGTCGAGGCCGTGGTCATCGACGACGACGTCGCCGTCAAGGACAGCCTCTACACCGCCGGCCGGCGCGGCGTCGGCGCGACCGTGCTGGCCGAGAAGATCTGCGGGGCGGCGGCGGAGCAGCTTCGCCCCCTCGCGGACGTGGCCGCCCTCTGCCGCAGGGTCAACGAGGGCGCCCGCAGCATGGGTGTGGCGCTCACTTCGGGGACCGTGCCGATGGCCGGAAAGCCCACGTTCGAGCTCGCCGAGGACGAGATGGAGCTCGGCATCGGCATCCACGGGGAGCCGGGGCGCGAGCGCCGCAAGCTCGCCCCGGCTCACGAGGTCGTCGAGTTGCTGGCCACCGCCATCCTCGACGACCTGCCCTTCGCGCGCGGCGACGAGGTGCTCGCCTTCGTCAACGGCATGGGCGGCACGCCGCTCATGGAGCTCTACATCGTGTACGGCGCGCTCAGCCGCCTCCTCGACGGCCACGGCATCCGCATCGCCCGCAACCTGGTCGGCTCGTACATGACCTCGCTGGAGATGGCCGGCTGCTCCATCACGCTGCTGCGACTCGACGACGAGCTCATGGCGCTCTGGGACGCGCCGGTCAACACGCCCGGGCTTCGGTGGGGCGCATGAGCGCGGGCGGCGGCCGCGGCGAGACGATCACCACCGAGGCCATCGCCGCCTGGCTGCGCGCGTTCGCGGCCGTTGCGGCGGAGAACCGCGAGTACCTCACGGAACTCGACGCCGCCATCGGTGACGGCGATCACGGCATCAACATGGATCGCGGCATTCGCGCAGTCGCGACCAAGCTCGGCGACGGCGAGAGCGCGAACGGCGCCGAGGTGAGCGCGTCGGGCGCCGGCAGCGCCACCGGCGCCGCCGGCGCGGCCACGGCGGCGGCCGACATCGGGGCTCTCCTGAAGACGGTCGGGATGACGCTGGTCTCGACCGTCGGCGGCGCGGCCGGCCCGCTGTACGGCACGTTCTTCCTGCAGCTGGGCAAGGCGGCCGGAAACGCGGCGGAGCTGGACCTGCTGCAGTGGGCTGCCGCGATCAGGGCCGGCGTCGAGGGCGTGCAGATGCGCGGCAAGGCCGCGCCGGGCGACAAGACGATGGTCGATGCGCTCCTGCCGGCAGCGGCGGCCCTCGACGAAGCCGCCGCTGCCGGTCGCGCGCTCGGTGACGCTCTGCGGGCCGCCGCCGACGCCGCCGAGCAGGGCATGCTCGCGACCGTCCCGCTGGTGGCGCACAAGGGGCGCGCCAGCTACCTGGGCGCGCGCAGCGCCGGCCACCAGGATCCGGGCGCGACGTCGTCCTGGCTCCTGTTCAAAGCGGCGGCCGATACGCTGGCCGGCGGATCGGCCGCGGTCCGCGACATCGGCGTCCAGGCCGACGCGGCCGGCCCCACCGGATCGCCCGGGCGCTGACGATGGTCGGGCTGGTCCTGGTCTGCCACAGCGCCAGGCTCGCCGAGGGCACGGCGGAGCTCGCCGCTCAGATGGGCGGCGCGGAGCTGCGCATCGCCGCCGCCGGAGGGCTCGACCTGCCTGGCGCGCCGCTCGGCACCGACGCCACCCGGGTCATGCGCGCCATCGATGAGGTCTGGTCCGAGGACGGCGTGCTCGTCCTCGTGGACCTCGGCAGCGCCGTGCTTTCGGCGGAGATGGCGGTGGAGTTGCTGCCCGAGGAGCGTCGCGGCGCCGTCCTGCTGACGGCCGCGCCGTTCGTGGAGGGTGCGGTCGCCGCCGCCGTGTCCGCCGGACTCGGCGACAGCCTGGACACGGTCGCCCGGGAGGCGCGCGGCGCCCTCGCGGGCAAGGCCGCTCAGCTGGCCGAGCCTGCCGAGCCCGCCGCCGGCTCCACTCCGGCTGCGGGTGGGACTCGACTCGAACTGCGGCTGACGGTCGCGAATCCGCAGGGGCTGCACGCGCGGCCGGCCGCCGCGCTTGTGCGGACGGCGGCCGGCTTCGACGCAGTCGTGACCGTGACGGACGCGACTTCCGGTCGCGGGCCGGCGAGCGGGCGGAGCCTCAACGCCGTCGCCACTTTGGGCGTGCGTCGTGGCCACGAGATCGTCGTGCGAGCCTCCGGGCGCGAGGCACGCGAGGCGCTGGACGCGATAGGACGGCTCGCGGCCCAGGGCTTCGGCGAGCCGGCTGAGGTCGACGCCGAGCCGGCCGAAGCCGCCGGCGCGCCACAAGGCTCCGGCGCGTCGGGCGACGCCGTGCGGCCGCTCGCGGCCGGCGACGTCCTCCAAGGGATCCCGGCGTCGCCGGGGGTCGCGGTGGGGCCGGCGATGCTCCTGGCGCCGGCCCCGTTCAAGGTCTCCGGCGCGCCGTCCGTCGACCGCGCCGCCGATCTGGTCGCTCTCGACGAGGCACTGGCCGAGGTGGCCGCCGACATCCGCTGCGCCAAGGCGTCTCTGACCGGCCGCGCCGAAGCGCATGACGCGGCCATCCTCGACGCCCACCTGCTGTTCCTCGAGGACGAGGCCTTGCTGGCGCCGGCGCGCGACGGCATCACTCTGGGGGGCAGGAACGCCGCCCGCGCCTGGGCCGACTCCGTTGCCGCAGCCGAGGCGGCGTGGGAGAGACTCGATGATCCGTATCAGCGGGCACGCGCTGCGGACCTGCGCAGCGTCGGCGATCAGGTGCTGAGGCGGCTGACGGGGGCGTCCGAGGCGTCTCTGCCCGACGCCTCCGGCATCCTCGTGGTGGACGAGCTGACGCCGGCTCTCGCCGCGGCGCTCGATCCGGCGCTCGTGAGCGGCGTCGCCTGCGCCTCGGGAGGGGCGACGTCTCATGGGGCGATCCTGGCACGTGCGCTCGGCATTCCCGCCGTCGTGGGCGCCGGCGGCGTCCTGCTGGCAGTCGCCGACGGCACGCCGCTCCTCCTCGACGGCGACGCGGGCACGGTGACCATCGAGCCGCTGCGGGAGCTTGTCGCTGCCGCCGAGACCCGCCGGGCGCGGCGCGCCGAAGAAGAGGCCGGCGCCCGGTCTCGCGCCCGGCTGCCGGCCGTCACGCGCGACGGGCTGACGATCACGGTCGAGGCCAACGTCTCCGGCCCGGCCGACGTCGCGACGGCGCTGGCGGCCGGCGCCGACGGCGTCGGCCTGCTGCGTACGGAGTTCCTCTTCGGCGGCGCGGGCCACGAGCCGGACGAGGGCGAGCAGGAGCGCGTCTACCGGGAGATCGCGGAGGGGCTCGGCAGCCGCCCTCTCGTCCTGCGCACGCTCGACGCCGGCGCCGACAAGCCGCTCGCGTTTCTCGCGCTGGAACCGGAGAAGAACCCCTTCCTCGGCGTCAGGGGCCTTCGCCTCGGGCTCAGCCGCCCTGACCTGTTGGAGACCCAGGTGCGCGCCGCGCTGCGCGCCGCCGCCGGGCACCAGCTGCGCCTCATGTTCCCCATGGTGACGAACGTCGACGAGTTCCTCCGGGCGCGCGAGATCGTGGCGGCTGCGGCCGCGGCTCTGGATGCCGAGGCCGGGGTCGCCGGCGGCTCTTCCGGGCGCGTCGCCGTCGGCATCATGGTCGAGGTACCGGCTGCGGCGCTGCTGGCGGAGGCGTTCGCGGCTCACGTCGACTTCTTCTCGATCGGGACCAACGACCTCGCGCAGTACGTCCTCGCCGCCGAGCGCGGGAACGCGCGGGTGGCGGCGCTCGGAGACGCGCTGCACCCGGCCGTGCTGCGGCTGATCGAGCGCACGGCCCAGGCGGCCGCCGATGCCGGCAAGCCCGTTGCCGTATGCGGGGAGGTCGCCGGCGACCCTGCGGCGATCCCGCTGCTGCTCGGCCTCGGGATCACCGAGCTCTCGATGGCGGCGGCCCGCATTCCGCTGGTCAAGGAGGCCGTGCGGGCCACCGACCTGGCCGATGCCCGCCGGCTCGCCGCCGCAGCCCTGGCGGCGGAGTCCGCCGCCGAGGTCCGCCGGCTCTGCCACCGCGGCGCCTGACGGCCGGCTCGCTCCTCACGCCTCCGGCGCGCCGGCGGGCGACGTTACCGAGTCGCGCCGCGCGGCAACACTACGTGCGAACGAGGCCGGGTCGTCGGGACGAAGGAAGCGGATGCCCAGAGTAGCGCTGGTGTTCCCGTACTTTCGCACGGGGACGCCGACCGAGATGCTGTTCCCGCCGCTCGGCGCCGCGACGCTCGCCGGCCAGTTGCGGCGGCGCGACGTCGACGCCCGCGTCTTCGATTGCACGTTCGGCACGCTCTCCCAGCTGCGCGCCGGTCTTCTGGCCTATGCACCGGACATCGTCGGCGTGTACTCGATGGTGAGCCTCACGCGCAACACGCTCGCGGTGGCGCAGACGGTCCGCGCGATCCTCCCGCGCAGCCTGCTCGTCACCGGCGGCCCGCTGCCGACCGTCTTCCCGGGCCGCTACACCGGTCACTTCGACGCCGTCTTCCGCGGCGAAGCGGACGTGAGCTTCCCGCGCTTCTGCGCCGACTACTTCGCCCACGGGACGACGGCTGCGACTTTGGCACAGCTGCCGCTGGAAGGCTACGCAGGCCTTTTCATGGCCGGCGACGGGCCGCACGTCGACAACGCGGCCGTGCATCACACCGAGGACGAGCTGGCCGCGTTCCCGCTGCCGGATCGCGGCGACTTCGACCACGGCGCCTACCAGCGTGTGTGGCGTGAGAGGACGGGCCATGCGCCGACGTCCCTGATCGCGACGTTCGGCTGTCCCTACGGCTGCGACTTCTGCTCCAAGCCGATCTTCGGGAACGCCGTGCGTCGCCGGCCGCTCGACGCCGTCTTCGAGGAGATCGAACAGATCCGGACGCTCGGGTACGACGGCCTGTGGATCGCCGACGACACGTTCACGCTCGACGCCCCGTACCTCGAGGAGTTCTGCCGGCGCGTCGCTCCCCTGGGGCTCACCTGGAGCTGCCTGTCCCGCGCCAACGGCATCATGCCGGCGACGGCCCGGCTGATGAGGGAGTCGGGCTGCCGGAGGGTCTACCTCGGGCTGGAGTCCGGCAGCCAGGAGACGCTCCGCCTCATGAACAAGCAACTCACCGTCGAGCAGGGCGTCCGCGCCGCCGAGGTGTACCGCGCGGCGGGCATCGAGGTCGCCGCCTTCTTCATCGTCGGGTACCCGGGCGAGACGGTGGCGACGATCGAGGAGACGTTCAAGCTGGCGCTGTCGCTGCCGCTCGACGAGATCTCCTTCAACGTCCCGATGCCGCTGCCCGGCTCAAGATTGTTCGAGCGCCTCGGATCGCCGGACGAGGGCAAAGACTGGACGCGCGAGAACGAGATCACATTCGTGTACTCCTCCGACATCGACGCGGTCTGGCTACGCCGCCGCGTCGACGAGACGATGGCGGAGTTCGCGGCGCGCAGGGCGGCGCGTTCGGACGGACGCGGCCGGCCGGCGGCGCGCCGCTGAGCCCGCCGGCGGCTACCGCAGCAGACGGAAGAGCGCGTCCGTCGGGCCCTCGAAGAGCTTGAGGGCCGGCGGCGCCAGGCGCCCGAGCCGCCGGCGCATCTCCGTCTGTACCCGGCCTTTGTACAGCGCGCAGCGCATCTTGGCGGCCGAGAAGTCGCCCTCGTAGGTCAGCACGTGGCTGACGACAAGCGCTTCCTGCGGCCGCCAGTCGTGCGTGACGCGGCCGCCCATGCGCTCGAGCAGGGCCGTGCCCGGCAGCGGGTACGGCATCGTGAGCCCGACGTAGTCGAGCGGCAGCGAGGTGGCGAAGCGCAGGGTGTCGAGCACCGTCTCGTCGGTCTCGCCGGGGTAGCACACGATGAAGAAGGCGCCCACCTCCAGGCCCGCCCGGTGGGCGCATTCGACCGCCCTTCGGGCCTCGGCTGTCGTGATCTTCTTGTCCATGAGCGTCAGGATCTCGTCGTTGCCCGACTCGATGCCGAAGAAGACGCGGAAGCAGCCCGCCTGCTTCATGGCGCGCGCGGTCGCGTCGTCGAAGGTGTCGACGCGCCCGAGGCACTCCCAGCCGAAGCGCAGACCGCGGAGGCCGATCTCCTCGCAGATCGCGCGCACTCGGCGCGTGTCGAGCGTGAACACGTCGTCCGCGAACGATATGCGCTCGTAGCCGAGCCTGAGCGCCTGCTCGACCTCGTCGAGCACGTTCTCCGGCGAGCGCTCGCGGTACGAGGCGCCGAAGACGACGTTGCTGCAGAACTCGCAGCGGTACGGGCAGCCACGTGTGCTCATGACGGTCGTGATCGAGGCGCCGTACCGGCGTCGTCCGAACCGGATGTAGTCGTCGTTGGGCAGCAGGTCGCGGGCGGGGAACGGGAGCGCGTCGAGGTCGGCGACGAACGGACGTACCGGCGCGCAAGAGAGTCCACCGTCGCGCGCGCTGCCGCCGTCCGCGCCGCGCATCCGTTCGGCGGCTCTTCCGCCGAGGACGACGCCGGGCACGGTGCCCAGGTCGGCGCCCGCCTCGTGCGCGGCGAGCAACTCCACCATCGTCTGCTCGCCTTCGCCGCGAACGACGACGTCGAAGCGCGCGAGGAACGCGCCTGGCTCGCAGGTCGGCAACGGGCCGCCGGCGACCAGCAAGCTGCAGCGTCCACGCAGTACGCCGGCGAAGCCGAGGGCGTCCGCGAGCATGGTCGCCATGCTGTAGATGCCCACGACGTCCGCGCCCGTCCTCAGCGCGACGCGCACGGCTTCTTCGCGGCTCAGGAACGTGCAGTCCAGCAGGTGCACGTCGTGGCCGGCCTCGCGCAGGGCGGCGGCCACGTAGGCGACGCCCAGCGGCGGGAAGCGGAAGCGTGACCGGTCGAGCGAGCGCCGGAAGAAGGGGTAGATGAGGAGCGTCCTGGTCACGGCAGCCTCTCGATGCGCACCTCGTAGACGAACCTGCCCAGCGCCGGCGGCACTGAGTAGCCGAACCCCGCCCAGGCGAGTCGGGAGCCTACGAGCTCGCGACCGCGGTGCAGGCGCGCGCCCGGGGCTTGCGCGAGCGAGAACGCGAGGCGCCTTCTGGAGCTCACGAAGCGGCCGTCCGCCGCGGTCACCGCGTCCCACGTACCGACCGCGTCGCCGCGCAGCGTGGTCCCGGCCGCGTCCTCGTAGCGATCGAACTCGCGCGCACCCAGCTCGTTCATGAACACGGCTTCGGTGAAGCCGGCTTCGGAGAGGCCGGTCAAGTCGGCGCTGATGGTGACGGCGGGCTCCTCCGCGTGGAGCGCGTAGGTCACCGGCACCGTGGCGCGGAACGCGGAGGGCTCGTAGGTCGTCGTCCAGCCGAGGGTCCGGCGCCCGGCGCTGGACGCCGCGGCAAGCGGGCGGCGCAGGACCGGGACCCGCCGGTGCAGCGCGGCCAGGGAGTCCTTGGCGGCGTAGACGGCGCCGGACCGTACGCTGCGGCCACCAGACCGGGCGAGGCGCTCGACGAGATCGAGCTGATAGTCGGCCGTGATCTCTTGCCCGGAGCCGGCGACGCTTCGGTGCAGCCGCACGGCGCCGGGGAAGATGGTCTGGACGCCGCGCTTGAGGACCGGCACCCCGAAGCCGACGCCCTCTTCGGCGAGGTCCTGCTCCCCGTCGTAGAGCAGGAGCCCCTTCTGCAGGCGCCCGGTGGGGTAGTGAGCCCCGGCCGCCGCGTCCGCGATGCGCAGCGAGAGGTCGTCCGGCAACTCGAGGCGCGCTTCCATCAAACGGGTCCCGCGGCGCGGAGTGCGGCCGCCGCCGCTGCGGCCTCCGTGGCGCCGGCCGGCCGCCACCGGAGGCAGAGGACAACGGCCCACCACCCGACGATCTGCCACGCGACGACGAGGGCGGCGCGCGCAGGCAGCGTCGCGCCCGAGTAGCGCCCCACGAAGTCGAGCGCGGTCACCATCGTCCGCGGGAACTCTACGAAGAGCAGCTGGAGCGGCGAGGCGTTGAAGACCGTGAACACGAGCGCGATGACCCAGATCGCGGTGAAGAAACGGCGGTCCAGCTCGCCGAGCGAGGCGAGGACGAGGACGAGCGCCAGAACGAGGACGACGTTCGGCTCGGCGAGCCAGGTCCGCGCCAGGAAGAAGACCAGCACGAGCGCGGCGCTCTTGCGGAAGAGGTCGGCGGTGTCGCTGATGCCGTGCCGCAGGCCGACGACGGCCGCGGCCACGAGAGCGGGGACCCAGAGGAGGCCCAGCAGCCACCAGTGCCCCGGCAACAGAAGCGGGTCCTTCGCGAGCCTCACGACCGTCATGTACGACATCGTGCCGGTCATCATGAACTGGGCGTTGAGCTTGCCCAGGGGGCTTGCGCTCCAGCCCAGCAGCGGGAAGGGCGCGATGCACAGGACAAAGGCGGCGACGAGGAAGACGGCGGCGTAGCGCGCCGCCCCCCGGAGTGACCGGCCCAGCAGGTACGTGAAGACGACGAGCAGGATGGGTGCGGCGGTCGGCTTGGTGCAGATGGAGACGGCGAGGGCGGCTGCCGAGAGGTCCGGCCGCCCTGACGCCAGCAGCACGAGCGCCGCCAGCGCGAGCAGGGTCGCGACGGCGTCGATCTGGCCCCAGGCGGCACCGACGTAGAGCAGCAGGGGGTTGAACAGCAGCGCGATCCAGGCGCGCCGCACGACGCCTTGCGAGACGCCCAGATTCCGGAGAAGAGCAGCGACCAGATAGGCGAGGCCGAGGTTGGCGGCGATCACGGGGAGCTTGATCGCGAGGTTGTAGACGAGGAGGTGGTGGCCCACGCCGTACGCTCCGCGGTAGATGACACCGAGCACGAGCGGCCATGGAGGCGGATACCCGATCACGGCGATCGACTTGAAGCCGACGTGGTGGAAGATCCCTGTGAGGTCCATGACCGTGTACGGACTGCGCCCGCTGCCCACCAGGTAGCCCGCCGCCATGAACAGGCGCGTGTCGCGCGCGTGCCCGAGCAGCAGCGCCAGACCCAGCTGCACCGCGAGGCTGAGCACGAGCAGCCCCCAGCCGGGGGCACGGATCCATCTCCACGTGCCCCCCTGCCAGGGGACGCCTGCCGCCGGTGTCACAGGCCCGCGTAGAGGATCAGGTAGAGGATCACTCCCAGCACGGTGCCGGCCATGTAGATCACGTAGGCGGCGCGCATGAACGCCTTGTAGTTGGAGAAGCGCAGCGCCTTCGGGACCAGCTCGTGGCCGCGCAGCGCCACGAACACGCCGAGGACGACGCCGATGGCGCCCACGACGGCGTGGAGCGCCGTCAGGCCGTAGGGACTGTGACCGAGCTGGGACGGGATCTCCGGGAGGGCGTAGCGCACGAAGTACCTGATCATCCACAGGACGACGGGGACGAGGTTGAGGATCACGGCCGCCGTCATCACCGCGCGGTGCGCGTCGAGCTTCTTGCTCGCCGCCAAACGCCAGCCGATCGTGAACAGCACGGCCGCGGCCACCATGACGATCAGGGAGATGTCCGAGCCAAGCGGCGCCTTGGACGTAAGGAAGCCCGATCCGTCGAGAAACGCGTTCACGAGTCACCCCCATGCAGTGGCCTTCGAGCCTGCCGTCACTGTAGTCCGGCGCCGCGGCGCGAGCAACGGAGCCGCCGTCGGCGAGCGCGCCGGCGACGGCGTCCTTGTCCAGCGGGCCGGCGCCTGCGCGAGCTCGTGACCGTCCAGCCCTAGCCGCCGATGTCCTGGTCCTCCACCGAGGCGTGCCAGGGCGCGCGCTCGCCGACGCGGGCCCGGGCGCGCCAGCGGAGAGGCTTGGGCGCCGCCTCGAGCGCGCTCTGCAGGCGCGCGATGCCGCTGCGGATGCGCGCCGTCTCTGCGGTGGTGAGGCGGTATCCGTCCAGCTGCTCCGTGCACCGGCCGAGGTTCCTCTCCACGTCGTGATAGAGGCCCCAGTCGGCGGCGCAGCGCAGCGCTATCGAGGCGGCGCCGATCCGGCGCGGCCCTTCGTCCTCGGCGATCTCCACGTCCTTCAGGAGAGTGAGCGCGTCGCGCACGTCCTTCTCCTCCAGTTCGACCACTTGCAGCTTGGTCAGCAACTGGTCGGTCACGGAGATCGTGTAGTCGTCCAGCGTGAGGCGGTCCTTGAGGTCGATCTGGTGGCCCATCTTGAACGTGTCGAGGAACACGTCGACGTGATCGTCGGGATGGGCGCGCGCATCGTCCTTCGTGTGGACGCAAGGCCGCACGAACTGGAGCTGGGCGCTCATGGTCGCCTGCGCCACATGGAGCTCCTCCGTGAACCCGAGGTCGGCGAACAACTCGCGGAGCTGCCGGCGCTGCGTCTTGAGCCCGATCATGTCGAAGTCCGAGTAGTCGCGCGCGCAGAACCCGATGACGTCGCAGTACGCGCGCACCGCCAGTCCGCCGTAGAGGCGGAGGACGACTCCCCGCGCCCTCGCCTGGTCGATGATGTCGCGGGCTTCGGCGATCATCTCGTCCTGCACCGCGAGCTTGAGGGCCTGCGTCTCCATGCCGGTCTACCTTCCTCGCGGGGAGCGGCCCTCCGCTCGGTCCCCGCGTGTCCGCCGCTGTCGTGCTCACACTCTCCCCGCGTCGCGCAGCCACAAATCTGACAAAGCCCGTACAGAATCGAGCGCGGGCCCGGTTGGTGGGCACGCCGCGCGAGGATTTTGCAACGATTGTGTCGTATGCTTTCAAAGATGTAACCGGTCGGCAGGCTCTGCCGCGAAAGTGAGGTCGGCGAAATAGACCCCAGCGAGTTTCATTCTCCGGAAGCAGGCGAGGTCGTCAGCTGCGAGGCGGGCTACGCCGCGTTCGTGCCTGCGCCCTTGCCGCCGAAGCTGAGGTACGGCCAGGAACTGGTGCTGGCGCTGTCCCGGGCCGACGCCGCGCTCGGCGAGCTCTCCGGCGTCGGCGGCGAGCTCCCGGACCCGCAGCTGCTCGACGCGCCGTTCAAGCGCCAGGAGGCGCTGTGCTCGTCGCGCATCGAGGGCGCCGAGGTCTCGCTCTCCGACCTCCTGCTCGACCAGGTCGGAGCGGCCGGCGAAGGCGTGCCGCGCGACCACCTGCGCGAGGTGCGCAGCTGCATCGCCACCCTGCGCTTCGGCGTCGAGCGCCTGCGCGAGGAGCCGTTGTCACTCGCCTTCGTCAAGGACCTGCACGAGCGGCTGTTCCGCGGCGAGATCGGCATGCAGCGCACGCCCGGCGAGTTCCGCACCTCTCAGAACTGGGTCGGCCCGCCCGGAGCCACGCTGGCGACCGCCACCTTCGTGCCGCCCCCTGTCTCGGAGCTCGATGGCGCGCTGGCCGCCTGGGAAGCGTTCCTGCAGCAGCGCGGCACGCTGCCGGACCTCGTGCAGTGCGCGATGCTGCACGAGCAGTTCCAGGCGATCCACCCGTTCGTCGGCGGCAACGGCAGGCTCGGCCGCCTCCTGATCACCCTTTTCCTCATGGAGCGCGGGCGCATGAGCCGCCCGCTGCTGTACCTGTCCGCCTACTTCGAGGGGCACCGCGACGAGTACTACCTGCGGCTGCAGCGCGTGCGCACGCACGGGGAGTGGGCGCCGTGGCTGCTGTTCTTCGCGAACGGCGTGCACGAGACGGCCCGGCGGTCCGCGCGCCAGGCGCGTGCACTCATCGGGCAGCACGCGCGCAACCGCACCCTCCTCAAGGGGCAGGCCCTCAGACTCGCCGACGAGCTCTTCCGCACCCCTTGCATGACGGTGACGGAGGCGCAGAAGGTGCTCGGCGTCACCAATCCCACGGCGCGCCGCGCGGTGCGCGAGCTCGAGGCGGCCGGCATGCTCCAGGAGTGGGACGAGAAGCGCTGGCCGCGCGTGTACCTGGCGCGGCCGGTCCTCGACGCCGTGCTGCACCCGGTCGAGGACCTGAGAAGCGCTGCGGGCGGCACGCGCAGCGGGGCGGTGCTCAAGTCGGGCGCCGGCGAACGCAAGGAGCCCGTCCGGCGCGCCGACCGCCTCATGTCCGAGGCCATGGCGATGATCGATGCGGCGCGCGCGCGCGGCGTCGAGCTCCGCCTGACCGGCGGCCTGGCCATCCGCAGGCACTGCGTGGACCTCGACTTCATGGACCGCGAGTACTCGGACATCGACTTCGTCGGCCGCTCGGACCAGAACAAGGCCTTGCACGAAGCGCTGGTGGCGCTCGGCTACACCGAGAACCGCTACGTCACGCAGTCCACCGACGCGAGTCAGCTGCAGTACATCAAGAACGAGGCGCTGGAGGAGGCGCGCACCCGGCAGATCGCCGAGCGTGAGCGCGCCCAGAGCAGCGCGCGAGAGCAGGCGCGCGTCCAGGCGGGTGAGGAGGAGCGGTCGCGCGCCGAGGCCGCCGCGCAGGACAGCGCCGTTTCGCAGGACAGGGCCTCGGCCCAGGACGGCGCCCCCGCCGACGGCGAGGCCCCGGCTCGCGCCGCTGCGGCCGAGCCGCACCGGTCCGTGCCGCCGGCGCCCGACGAGGCGCCGCTCTTCGATCACGTCGACATCTTCATGGACGTGATGCGCATGGACCACGACGTCGACGTGCGCGACCGCCTCGACATCGACGAGTACGCCATCTCTCCGGTCGACGCCTTCATCGCCAAGATGCAGATCGGCAAGATCAACCAGAAGGACATCCACGACGTCATCGCCCTGGTCAAGGACGTGCCGCTGCGTGAGATCGACGACGACCTCTCCATCGACGTCCCCTACCTGGCCGACGTGTGTTCGCGCGACTGGGGCCTCTACCACGACATCACCACGAACCTCGGCATCGTGATCGCGCGGCTCGACGACTACGGCCTCTCCGAGGAGGAGATCGCCAGAGTATACGGTCGGCTGGCGGCGATGCAGGAGGCCATCGCGGAGGAGGGCAAGACCTTCCGCTGGCGGCTCCGCGCCAGCGTGGGTCAGCGTGTCGCCTGGCGCCGGGAGATAGAGGAGACCGAGGGCACGCAGATCATCGCGCCGGAGTGGGACTGGCGGCGCGACCTCGGCTGATGCGGGCGCTGCCGTGAAGCGCTTGACCCGCCTGAGCCGGCCCCTCTCCGAGTGCCGGCTCTCCCTCGTCGCCTGCTCCGTCTGCCTCTCGCCGGGGCGAGACGCCGACCCGAGCGTCGAGACGGGCACGCCGGTCTGGAGGAGCGTCCCGGCGGACGCCGACACCACCACGCTGATGCGCCGCGCCGCGGAGGCCGACGACACCAGCGCCGCCAACCTCGACCGGAACCTCGCCATGGGGCTGGACCGGCTGCGCGAGGCGCAGGCAGCCGGCGTGATCGGAGAGCTCGCTTCTCGCGCGCTCGCGCTCTGCGGCCCCATGGCCGCCACACGCCGTGCGGTCGACGCAGCGGCTCGGGACGCCGTGCGCCTGCTGCGCGAGGACGGCGCCGACGCGGCGCTGCTCGTGCCGACCTGACCGCTCTGCAGCCGGCCCGTGGGCCTGGTCGCGCGGGAGCTCGAGCGCCACGGCGTGGCCACCGTTTCGCTCGTCCTGCTGCACGCGGCCGTCCGCGGACGGCCGCCGCCGCGCGCCCTGTGGGTGCCGTTCTTCCACGGCTGCGCGCTGGGGCCTCACGACGACCCGGCGGTCCAGCGGGAGATCCTGGGAGCTGCGCTCGACATGCTGCGGGACGAGGAGGCCGCCTTGCCGGTCCTCAGGGAGTTCCGCCGGCGGCCCTGACGGCACCACTGCCGCCGGCCGCGTTCTCGGGTCACCCGATCGCCGCGAACCACGCGAACGCGAAGGTGAACAGAAGTAACCCCGCAGCGGACGCGATGAGCAGCGTCCACCTCAGCCAGCGCACGTGCCTTGTCACCAGCGCGGCGACGATGAAGAGCGGGAAGATGAGCACCGCGAAGCGGTGGAACGAGTACAGCGGGCGCATCACTGTGGGGTAGAGGAGCGGCAGGGCGAGCCCGAGCAGAGCCCAGGCCGTGTAGGACGCCGGGAGCTTGCGCCACCCGAGGACGATGAGCGCCACGGCGCCGGCGAAGACCAGGAACGGCGCGATCGCGTAGACGATGTAGGCGTATCCCTGCTGCCCCGGCGCCACGGAGGCGTGTCCCTCGATGATCCGCAGCGCTCCCCAGGCCGCCTTGCGACCGCCGTCGTAGATCGTGCTGAACGGATCGCTGAGGTAGCGGTGCCAGTTCGACTGGTCGCTCGAGAAGGCCGTGGCGGTCCCGAGCTTCGTCCTGAGATAGGCGGCGTAGGTGACCAGTCCGGCGGGCACGAGCAGGAGCCAGAGGAGGCGCAGGTCGCGCGGCCAGCGCAGCCGGACCCGGTGCCAGGTCCAGCCGGCCTCGCGCCCGTACAGCAGCAGCAGCGGGACGACGAGCAGGATCCCGCTGTTGCGCGTGAGCGCCGCGAGGAAGCCCGCCAGCGCCGCCGACGCCCAGTTGCGGCGCGTGGCGAACCAGAACGCGGCCAGCGTGAGCATCAGGAAGAGCGACTCGCTGTAGACGGCAGAGAACACAGTGCTGGTCGGGAACCACGAGACGAAGGCCACCGTCCACGCGGCCACGGCCGGGTCGAACAGCTTCGCGGCCAGCTTGTAGAGCAGCACCATGGCGACGCCGTAGGCGGCCAGCGAGATCACGATGCCGGCGATCACGTAGTTGCCGCCGGTGAGCGGCGCCAGGCCACGCATCAGCAGAGGGTAGAGGGGGAAGAACGCGGCGCTGTCGGAATGCGCGTAGCCGCGGCTTGCGATACGCACGAACCACACGCCGTCCCAGTGTGCCCAGATGTCGACGAGGTGTCCTGCGACACCATGCAGGGCCTCGGCGTAGCGCGGGTCGCGGATGACCAGCGACCTCGCCCACTCGCCGGTGAACGAGACCCAGAGGAAGCCGGCGAGGAGGACGACCACCCTGCTCAGCAGGCAGACGGCGAGCGCGAAGCGCGCCGGGCTCAGGGCGGCTTGAGGGATGAGGCGAGGGGCACGTCGAACTGTCGTCAAGTACTGGCTCCAGGGGGATCTTGCTGACGGCCGCGTCCGGGCGGCTCGCCCCAGTCTACCAAGGACGCCGTAGGGGGCCGACCCTGTCGCGGCGTCGGGTGCTGCATGCGCCCCTACCGGCGCGAGATCGCCGCGGTGCCGGTTTCGCTGCGCGCGGCGGTTCCCTATCATGTCCGGGGCATGAGAACGCGACTCGAGGAAGGTGGCACGTGCGGCCGATGAAAGCCGGCCTTGGCAAGGACCGCGCCGCCGCCGGGCTCGTCCCGGCCGCGCTGCTCACTGCGTCGGTGGTCGCAGTCCTCCTGGTCGCACTGCTTGGCCCGACGGCGTGCAGCGGGAAGGCGCCGGCGCCTGCGCCGGCGACCACGGCGCCGGTCCCCACGGGGCCGCCGGTCGTGGCGCACGGCCTCACGGCGGCCGACGCGCGCGCGTCCCTCGGCCGGTTCGACCGCGCCTTCTCTGCGCCCGCTCCCGGCGGCCGGTTCTACCGTCTCGACACCAGCGGCGGCTTTGCCGACTTCTGGAAGGCGGCGGAGATGATCGAGACCGTCGAGGACTACTACGACTACACCGGCAAAGCCGCGTACAAGGCCGAGGTGGCCACGCTGTGCAACGGCTTCGTGGCCCGCTACGGCACCGACTGGATGAAGAAGTACTCGCTCAAGCCGGGTCACCGCTATCTGGGGCATCGCGCCAACGACGACGTGATGTGGATGATCATCGCGTCGGCGCGCGCCTACGGGATCACCGGCGACGTCCGCTACCGCGCCATGGCCAGGACCAACTTCGACCGCGCCTGGGCGCGGGCCTGGAGCGCGGACATGGGGGGCGGCCTGTGGTGGCGCAGCGCCCACGACCGCCCGCAGAAGAACGCGACGACCAACGCGCCGGCCGTGATCGCCGCCTGCGAGCTCTCCCGGGCGCTCGGCGACAAGGCCTACCTTGCTAAGGCCGAGCGCCTGTACGCCTGGATCCGCGCCAGGCTGTACGACCCGCAGACGGGCCAGGTCTACGACCACCTCAGCTGGACCACGGCGCCGAACGTCAAGGTGTATCCGACGCCTTACACCTACAACCAGGGCACCTTCATCGGCGCCGCGGACCGCCTGGTCCTGCTCACCGGCGTCCGGTCATACGCGGTCGACGCCCGGCGCGCCCTCGCGTACACGCGCACGCACCTCACGCGCCGCGGGATCCTCCAAAGTGACGGCGGGCTCACCAACCAGGACACCGGCGGCTTCAAGGGCATCTTCGTGCGCTGGGCGGTGCGCTTCACGCGGGACCAGCACATCGTCGCCTTCGACCCGTGGTTCCGCCGCAACGCCGGCGCGGCGTGGGCGCGCCGCAACGCCCGCGGCCTAATCGGGCAGGACTGGACCGTTCCGACCGGCAACGGCCTGCAATACTCGTGGGACTGCTCGGCCGCCGTGGCCATGCTCGAGACTCTGCTGCCGAAAGGAAGGTAAGTCCGGGCGGGAGTGGCCGGGACCAGCGGGGCCGAGCCGCCGCTTCGCTTTGCCTCGGCGCAGTCCCGGTTTGTGCGCCGTTCGCGCCCCGCCTATCATCGTCGTCGTGGTGGGATCAGCAGCAGCTCCTTCGCGCGCCTCCGCTGCGGGGCGCGCTCCCCGCGGCGTGTACGCGCCTTGGCGCGCGCTCGTTGTCGCCGTGCTGTGCTGCCTGACACTCGCCGGCGCCGCCGTGATCGCTGCGTGCGGAGGGACGAGCGCGACGACGACTCCGGGCGGGGCCGCGAGCGCCACGGCCTCGCGGCCCGCCTCGGTGCCTCCCTCCCCAGCGGCCTCGCCGCCTTCGGACCCCGGCGCCTCGCCCGGCGCCGGCATCCCGGCGACGTCGCCGCCGGCCGCCGCCGCGGCGATCGACGCCTTCGATTCCGCCTTCTATCGCACCTTCAAGCGGGGCCGCACCTACTTCACCACAGACACCGCCGGCGGCTACGCCGACTTCTGGAAGCAGGCGGAGATGATCGAGATGGTCGAGGACGCCTGCGATGGCACCCACGATCCGGCCTACAAGCAGATGATCGTCGACCTCGAGACGCAGTATCGCTGGTACTACGGTAAGACGTGGACCAACCGCATCTGGAACGACGACATCACGTGGGCGGTGATCGCCGCGCTGCGCGCCTACGAGATCACCGGGGACACGCAGTACCTCGTTCTTGCCCAGACCAACTTCGACGCGATGTACGCGCGCGCCTGGACGAGCGAGTTCGGAGGCGGCATGTGGTGGACGACCGCCAAGACCCAGAAGGACGTCACCACGACGGCGCCGGCGACGATCGCCGCCTGCATGCTCTTCAAGGACACCCGCGACCCGGCCTATCTGGCCAAGGCGAAGACGATGTACGCCTGGGTGCGCGCGAATCTCTACGACGCCCGCACCGGCGCCGTGTACGACCACGTCTCCCACAAGGCCAACGGCAAGGGCAAGGTCGTCTACACCATCCAGCTCACCTACAACCAGGGCACGTTCATCGGCTCGGCCAACCTCCTCTACCAGCTCACCGGCGACCGGTCGTACTACGACGACGCCCTGCGGACTCTGCGCCACGCGCAGGCGCATCTCACCGTCCGCGGGATCCTGCGGAGCGAGGCCCTGGGCGGCAACGAGAACGGCGGCGGCTTCAAGGGCATCTTCGTGCGCTACGCCGTGCGCTTCGCACGTGAGAACCACCTCACCGAGTTCGAGCCGTGGTTCACCCTGAACGCCAAGGCCGCGTGGAGGCACCGCGATGCCCGCGGCCTGATCGGTCAGGACTGGGCGCATCCCACGCGGCGGCGCCTGCTGTACTCGTGGGACTGCTCGGCCGGGGTGGTCCTGCTCGAGGTGGTCTCCGCGCCCTGAGGCCGGCCGGCGCGGCTGGCCCCGTCGCCGCGCTCGCGGCGGGACGGCGCGAGAGCGGCGTCAGCGGGTATCATCGCTGCAGATGGCTTGCGGCGCGCCGCGACGGCGACCGCCGGCCGGAGCACAGCGGACGAGGCGGGTGACGTGTTGAAGGACCCGGCACCAACGGACGGCAAGCCGCGCGTGACCTACGTGGGGCACGGGACCGTCCTCATCGAGATGGACGGCGTGCGGATCCTCACCGACCCGTCCCTGCGGCGGTGGACCGGCGCCCTGCGCCGCTACGGCCCCCTTCCCGATCCCGCGATCGCCCGTCACATCGACGCGGTGCTCATCTCCCATCTGCACCTCGACCATCTCGACCCGTCGTCGCTGCGGATGGTGTCCAAGTCCGCCGTCGTGATCGGCCCGCCGCTGGTGGGCCGTACCATCCACCGGGTGGGCTTCAAGACGGTGATCGAGACGCGCCGCGAGACCGTCATGCACGTGGGCGACGTGGACGTCGTCGCCGTGCACGCCGCCCACACCAGGCGTCGCTGGGTGCTCTCGGCGCCGACCGAGCCGCTGGGGTTCATCATCCAGGGCTCGGCCACCATCTACTTCGCGGGAGATACGGCGCTCTTCGACGGCATGGACGACCTGCACGACCGCATCGACGTGGCGCTGCTGCCGATCGAGACGTGGGGCGTACGGCCGCCCGAAGGGCGGCACCTGAGCCCGCGCACCGCGACCAAGGCCCTGAGCCTGCTCAAGCCGCGGGTCGCGGTGCCCATCCACTGGGGCACGCTGTACCTGCCCGGCTCCGCCTACGCGGGCAAGCAGGCCACGTATGCCTGGTTCCAGAAGACTCGCAAGCGGCCGGAGGAGTTCGCCGCTCTCGCCGCCGAGGTCGCACCGGAGGTGGAGGTGCGACTGCTCGACCCTGGGGAGTCGCTCACGGTGGAGCCGCGCAAGGAAGCCGCCGCGGGGGACGCTGCGGCTGCCGGCCACGCCGGCGCGCCGGAAGCCCCTTAGCCCTACGGCGTCGGCGGCCCGGCACCCGCCGTGCCGGCGCCCGCGTCGCCGGTGGCGTCGGCCTTCTTGAGCGACGGCGCGGTGCCCAGCACCGAGCCCGCCAGGATCAGCGGCATGCCGATGGCGATGCCGAGCGTGAGCGGCTCGCCCAGGAGCACGACGCCCAGCAGCACGGCCACCAGAGGGTTGACGTAGGTGATCACGGTGGCGCGCGAGGGCCCGACCTCGCGGATGAGCGCGAAGAACACGATGAACGCGACCGACGTGCACAGGAGGGCGAGCCCGGCGACGGCCGCCACGGTCTCCGCCGAGATGGTGGACGGCAGGTTCAGTGCAGCGGGTCCGGCGTACAGCACGGCGGTCAGCACGAGCGAAGCCGTGATCACGGACAGGCTCGGCAGGCCGGAGAGCTTGCGGCTGATGATGAGCGGCCCGGTGGCGTAGCAGAGCGCCACCGCGAGGACCTCGACGATGGCGAGCGGCGCGGAACCGGAGATGTCGATGCCCACGAGCGCCGCCACTCCGGCGAAGCCGATCACGAGGCCCGCGACGCGCCGGCGGTCCACGGGGTCGTGGGCGCCGGCGAACCGGTACAGCACGGCCGCGATGAGCGGCACCGCCGCGATCATCAGGCCGGCCATGGAGCTAGTCAGGCGCTGCTCAGCGTGCGAGAGCAGGAGCCAGGGGACGGCGAGCTCGACGAGCGTGTAGGCCAGCACCCAGCGCCAGTGTGCCAGCAGCCCGCGCAGGTCGCCGCCGCGTAGCGCGAACGGCAGGAGGACGAGCGCCGCCGGGGCCGTGCGGAAGAAGACGAGCGCCGGCGGCGAGAGTTCGCGCACGGCGACGCGGATGAGCAGGTAGGGAATCCCCCAGATGACGCACAGGGCGATGAAAAGCACCCAGCCCTTGCGCGACACCTGCTTCACCTCCTGAAGGACCGGCCGGTTCCCGGCCGCGCCGGAAGTCTACGTCAGGCAGGGCTGCGCCGCCTGCACGCGTACCGCCGCGGCGCTTCCGCCGCCGCCGGCCGGGACGCCTTCGCGGCGGGCGACGGGCGTCGCGCCGAAGCGTCGCTCAGGGTCCTCTCAGGCTTCTCAGCATCCTCTCAGGAAGGCGGAAGAGACGCGGCAGCCGGCGCCCGGGTTCACTCTTCCCGACGAGCCTAACAGGCCGCAATCGAGCCTCATGCGCGGCGCGCATCGCGCTTAACGCGCGGCGGACAAGATACAGACAGCTCGCGGCGCCCCCAGACCCTCGAGACCGCTCTCCCTGTGTAAGGAGAGCCGCAGGGCAGCGTCAGCGCCTCAGAGGTAATAGACAAGGAAAGGATCGTCATGCGATTCAAGGTGTTCGTCGCCGCCCTGGTGGGCGGCGTCCTCGGTGCCGCGCTGCTCCTGGGCGGCGCCAGCGTCCTCGGCTTGACCGGCAGTCACGCCGCCCAGCCCAGCACTACCGGCACGTCGTTCACGGCGTTCAAGACCTCCGGCCTCACGCCGCAGCAGGTCTACCAGAAGAACATCGGCAGCGTCGTCGAGATCCAGTCGACGTTCGCCGGCACGACCGACATGTTCGGCCAGACCACGGGCGGCGGGCAGGGCATCGGCACCGGCTTCGTGGTGTCCAAGGACGGCTACATCCTCACCAACGCCCACGTGGTCAGCGAGAGCGGTCAGGCGGCCAGCCAGGTCACCGTCACCTTCAAGAGCAGCGGCTCGAACGGCACGCAGATCCCGGCGACCGTCGTCGGCGCCGACGAGTCGAGTGACGTCGCCCTGCTCAAGATCGACCCGAGCCAGGCTCCGACCCTCGTGCCGGTGCCGCTGGGCGACTCCTCCAAGGTGCAGGTCGGCGAGCAGGTCGTCGCCATCGGCAACCCGCTCGGCCTCGACTTCTCGCTGTCGTCCGGCGTGGTCTCGGCCACGGACCGCAGTCTGCAGTCGCCGAACGGCGCGACCATCACCGGCGGCATCCAGACCGACGCGGCCATCAACCCCGGCAACTCGGGCGGCCCCCTGTTCGACGCCAGCGGCAGTGTGATCGGCATCAACGAGCAGATCGACTCGCAGTCCGGCGGCAACGAGGGCATCGGCTTCGCCGTGCCCATCAACACCGCCGTCAGCGTGATGCAGCAGATCAAGGACGGCACCCTGCAGCAGACGCAATCGCAGGCACAGTCGCAGGCGCAGCAGAGCGACCCGTACGGCGGCACCTCATCGGGCGGTCTTTACTGAGCCGGCGCGGCTGAGCGAGGGCTGACCGGCGCGGTGCGGGACGACCGCCCGCCCGGCCGCGGTGCGGTCGCCGCGCCGCGCCGGTCAGCCGAAGCACAGCCAAGGGGCCGGGGAGCGATGCTTTGCTCCCCGGCCCCTCTCGCTGCTGCGTCTCGTCGCTTGACTCGCCTCGGCGGAAGCTTCTAGGCTCGGGCGCGAGCGGGCGGTCCTGCTGCCGCGACCTGTCTTTGCCATCAAGGAGCGAGAGCATGAAACGACATCTGCCCGTCATCGCAGTCCTTCTGGGCCTTCTGGCCGCCGCGCTGCTCGCCGGCGCGTCCGCGCCGGCGCCCGCCGCGGCCGGATCCGCCGTGCCCCTGACCTTCTACCAGCACGCACCCGCCGGCTGGCAGGCGAAGCCCGCCGGAACGCTGCTGAAGTGGCAGCGGGAGACGCGGCTCAGCGGCGTGCTGCACGGCCTCTACGCCTATCGCGTGATGTACGTGAGCCGCGGAGCCAAGGACGGCGCGGCCCGCGGCGGCAAAGTCTTTGAGACGGGCATGATCTTCGTCCCCAAGGCCGGCCCGGTGCCCTCCGGCGGCCGGCCCATCGTCGCCTGGGGTCACGGGACCGCCGGCGTCGGCGACAGCGCCGCGCCGTCGCGCTACCCCTGGCTCTACCCCGAGCCTGCGAGCGCGCCCTGGCTGGTCTACGGCGGCTTCGTCGGCAAGGTCGGGCGTATGGGCTACATCGTGACCTGCCCGGACTACGAGGGTCTGGGGACGCCGGGACTGCACACGTACATGGACTCCGGCTCCGAAGGCCGCGCCATGATCGACGCGGTGCGCGCGGCGCGGCACCTCGCCGCGCTGCTCGGCGTCCCCGCGTCCGCGAGCTGGGCCGCCACCGGCCACTCGCAGGGCGGCCAGGCGTCGCTCGCCGCCGCCGAGATGGCGAAGACCTATGGCCGCGGACTCTCCCTCAAGGCCGTCGTCGCTCTGGCCCCCGGCGCCAACCTCGAGCAGGTCATGCAGGGTGCCATCACGCTCCCCGACTGGTACCCCTACATGGGCTACATGGCGTGGGGCATCAAGGCTCTCGACCGCGGCCTCGACTTCCACTTCGCCGATGTGGTCGGGCCGTGGGTCCTGCCCTACGTGGCCAGGGCGCCGCAGCTGTACTTCGACCAGTGGTGGGCGACCATGCTGCTCGCACACTGGGACGGCAAGTACCCGGCCGGCGCCCCCAAGGTGCCGCAGGCGTCCGACGTCGTCGTGAGTGGCTGGCAGTCAAATCCGGCGGTCCGGCGCTTCTTCCGCGACGCCGCGGTCGGTCGGCGGCACGCCAGCAGCGCCATCCTGGTCCTGCAGGGCACCAAGGACCTGCTCTACGTGCAGTACCCCGCGCTGATGGCGCAACTCCGGGCCGCCGGCGATAACGCACGCGGCCGGGTGCTGCCGGGTCAGAGCCACGACATGGCCGTCACCTACGGGTGGCCGTGGACGAAGGCGTTCCTCAAGGCTCACCTCCCGGCGAGCTGAGCTTGCGACGCCGCCCGCGCGGCGTCACTCACGACGAGAGGGGCCGGGGAGCGAAGCTTCGCTCCCCGGCCCCTCAGTCCTGGTCCTCCACGATCTGGTGCCAGCGGATGCGCGTGCCCACGCGCGCCCTGAGGCGCCAGCCCAGCGTCTTGGGCGCCGCGTCGAGCGCGCCGACCAGCCGCGAGCCGTTGAGCACGATCCGCGCCCGGTCCGCTTCGCTCAGCTCGTAGTCGCCCATCATCCGCTCGCACACGTCGATGCTCGTGACGACGTCGTGGAACATGCCCCAGTCGGCGGCGCAGAGCCGCGCGATGTAGGAGGCGTCGACGACGCCCGGGCGGTCGTCGTAGGCGACCTCGGAGTCCTTGAGCAGAGCCAGGATGTCCCGCACGTCCTTCTCCGTGCGGCGGTGGATCTGCAGCTTGGTGAGCAGCAGGTCGGTGCGCGGCACCGTGAGGTCGTCAAGCTCGAGGCGGTCCATGAGCGGGACGTCGTGGTCCATGCGCAGGGCGTCGAGGAAGACGTCGACGTGGTCGTCGTCGTGCAGATGCCGCCCGGTCTCCGGGTGGACGTGCCGGCAGGGGCGCACGAACTGCCGCTGCCGGTAGTCGGAGGCCAGGCGGACCTGCGCGTTCTCCCGGTAGCCGAGCTCGCCCATCAGGGCGGTCGTCTCGCCGACCTGGCGGAAGAGCCCGACCAGGTCGATATCTGCGTGCGGCCGCGCGCAGAAGGCCTGGTCGCTGCAGAGCGAGCGTACGGCCATACCTCCGATGAGGCGGAGGACGATCCCCCGGTCGCGCGCGGTGTCGACGATGCGCCGGGCCTCGAGGATCATGTCCTCGGAAGGGTCCAGCGCCAGTTGTCTGAGTGTCTCTTGTTCCACGTTCATCCCATTCGTGTGCTGTCAGTCACAAGCGAAGGTACCCAGCACTGGTTAAGTGCGCGTTAAGCCACCATTCGACCCCGGCGAGCGCGGCGCGCGGTCCGAGGTCCGGCCGAACCCCGGCGGCGGCACGCCGGGAAGAGCCGGCCCACGGCCGTCGGCGCCGTTCGCCGTGCTAGCATTCGAAGCAGATGAGGAGGCCGGCGCCGCGCAGGCAGCCGCCGGGTGAGGAGGCGACGTGGACACGCTCGAGACCATCCAGACGCGCTACAGCGTGCGCGGGTACAAGCCGGACCCAGTGGACGACGAGACCTTGACGCGGCTGCTCGAGGCGGCGCGGCAGGCGCCGACCGCCGCCAACCGGCAGGCCTTCCGGCTCATCGTCCTGCACACCCGCGGCAGGGAAGAGGAGATCGGGCGAATCTACAAGCGCCCGTGGTTCGTTCAGGCGCCGCTGGTGATCGGCGTCGTGGCGGTACCGGGTGAGGCGTGGCGCCGCTCGGACGACAAGCCCTACGACGAGGTGGATGCGACGATCGCCATGGACCACCTCGTCCTCGCCGCCACGAGCCTCGGCCTCGGCACTTGCTGGGTCGCCGCCTTCGATCCCCTGGCGACGCGCGAGGTCCTCGGGCTGCCCGACGATGTCGAGCCCGTCGCGTTCACTCCGGTGGGCTACCCGGCCAGGGACCAGGCGGCGACCAGCCGCCGCCCGCTGTCCGAGCTGGTCAAGTACGAGCGCTGGTGAATTGCGCGCCGCCCTGCGACGGCGCGCCCGGTCTCTCGAGGAGGAGCCATGACTGAGCCAAAGGAAGTCGCCGGGCAGGTCGAGGCCGTCGTGCCCGGCGTCTGTCACTGGCACATCCACAACAGCAACATCGGAGGCGCCGTCTCGAGTTCGCACGCGGTGATCACCGGCGACGGCTGCGTGCTCATCGACCCGGTGCGCCTCGCCGAGGCCGCGCTGGCGGAGCTGCCGCGGCCCGAGGCGATCGTCCTGACGGCGCGCTGCCACCAGCGCGCCGCGTGGCGCTACCGCAAGGAGTTCGGCGCCGAAGTCTGGCTGCCCGAGGACGCCTCCGCCGCCGACGAGGAGCCCGACCGTCGGTACGCGGACGGCGACACGCTCCCCGGCGGCCTCACGGCGCTGCGCACGCCGGGCCCGGAGATGCCGCACTACTCGTTCCTCCTGGAGGGGATCCCGGGCGTCGTCTTCTGCTCCGACCTCATCGCGCACGACGGGCACGAGCTGCATTTCATCCCGCCCCAGTTCCACGAGGACCCTGTGGCCACGCGCCACAGCGTCGAGGAACTGCTCTCCCTGCCGTTCGAGGTCTTGTGCTTCGACCACGGCGTGCCGCTCGCGGACGACCCCAAGGGCGCGCTCAGGCGGCTGCTCGACTCGACGCGATGAATCCGGCGGCCGCGGCGGCCCCTCACAGGGTCGCCGCAGGCATGATTTCGTGCGTGGAACTGTTCACCGCACACTCAGACGACTAAGCTGTCCGTATCGTGTGTCAGCGCGGCGCGTCAGGAGCGCGTCGCCCGAGAAGGGGGTTCGGATGAAGTGGACACGTAGTAGGAGCCTGCTGCTCGCTGCGCTCGTGGCGTTCGCGGCACTGGCCATCGTGGTCGTCGCGGGCTGCGGCAGCAGCAGTTCGTCGTCGAGCACCAGCCCGACGCCGAGTGCGAGCGCGACCACGGCCACGACGACCTGGACCGCCGCGGACCTCGCGGCGATCAAGGCCGACCCAGCTCTCAAGGCGATGCTGCCGAGCAGCATCTCGAGCGCCAACAATCTGCGCGTCGCGAGCGACGTCCCGTACCCGCCGTGGGAGTACTACGACCCGGCCACCAGCAAGAACCCGGCCGGCTTCGACTACGACCTCTCGCAGGCGATCGGCGCCAAGATCGGCATCCCGACATCGTTCAACGAGACCCCGTTCGACAGCATCATCCTGTCGATCAAGGGCGGCAAGAACGACATGATCATGTCCGACATGTACGACAACGCCGAGCGCGAGGCCCAGGGCGTCACCTTCGTCGACTACGCCTACGACGGCACGTCCGTGCTGGTCAAGAAGGGCAACCCGATGGGCGTCACCAACCTCGACAGCCTGGCGGGCAAGACCGTGGCCTGCGAGAGCGGCACCACGCAGCAGGCGTTCCTGCAGAAGCTCAACAAGACGTTCGCCGGCTCCGGCAAGACGGCGATGACCATCCTGGCGCTCCCGAACCAGCCGGCGGCACTCCTCGCCGTCACCAGCGGCCGCGCCGTGGGCGACCTCACCGACCACTCCACGGCGTCGTACATCGCCAAGACGACCAACAGCGGCAACACCTTCGAGGTCGTCGCCGACCCGGCCGCGCCCGAAGGCTACGATCCCCAGCTCGTGGGTATCGGCATCGTGTCCACGAACACGCAGCTCATCGACACCGTGCAGAAGGCGCTGCAGGCTCTCATCGACGAGGGCGCCTATCAGAAGATGGTCGCCACCTACGGGCTGATCCCGGTGAAGGCATCCGAGATCAACCAGGGCTCGAAGCCGGTCCCCTCGACGAGCCCGTCCCCGTGATCCTGCCGGATCATGAGCACCCTCAGCCCTGATCAGAGCGGTGCGGCGGCGGCCGGTCCTCCGGCCGCCGCCGGCCGCCCCGAAGTGATCAAAGCGATCCCGGTCCGCCACTGGGGCCGCTGGATCAGCGCCGTCATCATCGTGTACCTGCTGGTGGCACTCATCTACTCGTTCGTCACGAGCCCCAACATCGATTGGCCGACGGTCGGGGAGTACCTGTTCAAGCCGCTGACTCTGCTCGGCCTCGCGCGCACCATCGAGCTCACCTTCGTGTGCATGGCGGTGGGCGCCGCCGGCGGCGTCGTCCTCGCGGTCATGCGGCTCTCGGACAACCCGGTGCTCTCATGGGTCGCGTGGGGGTACATCTGGTTCTTCCGCGGTACCCCGGTGTACGTGCAGATCATCATCTGGGCCAACATCGGCGTGCTCTGGACCAAGTTCTACGCCGGCCTGCCGTTCACCGGCCTCGTCATCGGGTCGACATCGAGCGGCAACCTGGTGAACAACCTGTTCGTGGTCGCCGTGCTTGCCCTGGGCCTCAACGAGGCGGCGTATGCAGCCGAACTCGTCCGTGCCGGCATCATCTCAGTCGATGCAGGTCAGATGGAGGCCGCTTCCTCACTCGGCATGTCACCGACCCTGACGATGCGGCGCATCGTGCTGCCGCAGGCGATGCGCGTGATCATCCCGACGATGGGCAACGAGACCATCAGCATGCTCAAGACGACCTCGCTGCTCGCCGTGATCGGCGGCGGCGTCGAGATGTTCGGCCGCCTGCAGAACATCTACGCGCAGACCTTCCAGATCATCCCGCTGCTCGTGGTGGCCTGCATCTGGTATCTGGTCGTCACCTCGATCCTCACGTTCGGCCAGGCTCGTCTCGAGGCGTACTTCGGCAAGGGCTTCGGCGAGAAGGAGACCGAGCAGGCGGAGAAGCGGATGGCGCGCAGGACGCTCAAGTCGGCCTCGGCTCAGAACACCGGCGAGGTATCGCACGGCGACCAGGGGCGTGCACCATGGTGAACGACGTCACGCCCGGAGGCGGGCACCTGATAGACGCCGCCACGATCGCCAAGGAGGCAGAGACCGGGGGCAACCCCATGGTCAAGGCCGAGCAGGTGTGGAAGTCGTTCGGCAAGCTGGACGTGCTCAAGGGCGTGGATTTCGTCGTCCAGCCGCAGCAGACGTTCGTGCTGCTCGGCCCGTCCGGCGGGGGCAAGTCGACGCTCCTGCGCTGCATCAACCACCTCGAGAAGATCGACGCCGGCCGTCTCTGGGTCGCCGGCGAGCTCATGGGCTACAAGGAGCGCGGCAAGGTCCTGCATGAGATGAAGGCTCGGGACGTCGCCCGTCAGCGCGCCTCGATCGGCATGGTCTTCCAGCGCTTCAATCTGTTCCCGCACAAGACCGCCATCGAGAACGTGATGGAAGCGCCCTTGAAGGTGCAGCACGTTGCTCGCAAGCAGGCGGAGGAAGAGGCCGTGGCGCTGCTCCAGCGGGTCGGACTCGGCCAGAAGCTCGACACCTACCCGGCCCAGCTCTCGGGCGGCCAGCAGCAGCGGGTCGCCATCGCAAGGGCGCTCGCCATGAAGCCCAAGCTGATGCTCTTCGACGAGCCCACCTCCGCGCTTGACCCGGAACTCGTGGGCGAGGTGCTCGACGTCATGAAGCAGCTGGCCCGTGACGGCATGACCATGGTCGTGGTCACGCACGAGATGGGTTTTGCCAAGGAGGTAGCGGACGGGGTCGGGCTCATGGATGGCGGCGTGCTCGTGGAGCAAGGCCCGCCCAACCAGGTGCTCGTCGACCCAAAGGAGGAGCGGACCAAGCTCTTCCTGTCCAAGGTCCTCGCGTAGCGAGGGTCTGCCGACGCCGGCCCGGGCGCTCTCGCGCCTTGGCCGGCGTCGTCGCGTACGCGCTCGCGCCTGCGCCCAGCGTGTATGCTTGCGGCGACGCGCGACAGGCACGACCCTGCCCTCGACCGCGGGCCGGACCGAACCCCTTATGGCAGATCCCTCCCTCATCCAGACCGGCGAACCGGACCCAGCACCGGACGGCGTAGACTCTGTCGCCGCGCCGCCGCCTCCGCCTGCCGCGGCGGGCGGGCCGGCGCGCGACGCGCGCCGGGCGTTCCTCGCCGCCGCGGGCACCCGGGTCTTTCTCGTCGCCGTGGCCCTCATCACGACGTTCACGGTCGGCCTGCGCGCCAGGCCGGTCTTCATGCGCGACCCGGCGCACATAGAGGTGTTCACCGGCTTCGCGCGGCGGCTGCTTGAGCCGTGGGCGAACTGGGACGGCGTCTGGTTCATCCGCATCGCCGCCGCCGGCTACCACTCGCACGCCTTCAGCCAGGCCTTCTTCCCGCTCTATCCGGCGGCTGTACGCATCGTGGCGCCGATCGCCGGCCACTTCTACGTGGTGGCCGGCGTGGCCGTCTCCCTGGCCTGCTACGCGGCGGCGATGGTGCTGCTGTACAGGCTCGCCTTGCTGGAACGCGGCTCGCGCGTGGCGCTGTGGAGCGTGGTCTTCATCTCGGTGTTCCCGACCGCCTTCTTCTTCCAGGCGGTGTACAGCGAGTCGATGTTCCTCCTGCTCACGCTGCTCAGCTTCAGCGCCGGCCGGCGCGGCCGCTGGTGGCTCGCGGGCGTCGCCGGGCTGCTGGCCGCGCTCACGCGCAGCTCCGGCCTGCTCCTGCTGCTGCCCCTCGCCGTCATGTGGTGGGAGCAGCGTCGCGGGGCGCCCGTGCGGCTGCCGGGAGGGCCGGCCCTCGCTTCGGCGCCGGCAGCCGGGACCGATCACGCGCCGCGCCGTCCCTCGGTCCTGTCCGTGGGCTGGCTGCTGCTGGTGCTGCCCAGGTCGATAAGGATTTTGCAGCTCCAGCCGAGCCAGAAGCTGCATCATCGTCCTCGCGCCCATTACTAGGTCTGCAAGGCCAGTCCGCGAAGATGCGGCGGGTCGAGCGCAGCAGCATTCGGGCGTTGGCGCATCGCGCCGGCCAGCAACCGCCCACCACCAAGGCGACGATGGACCCACCACCACGCATCTGCAACCGCACGGCGGTGGCGTGGGGCACTCCGGTCAAGAAAGCTGATTGTCAGTGCGCAGACTTCAGCCGTTGGATTGGCAAGCGCAAGGCGGACAACTCCTTGGTCCAACCAGTTGATTCTGCCAGCGATTGCTTAGGCAAAGAATGGCATTTGGACGACAAAATAACATATTGGGGGCCAGGCGGCAAAAACATGAAGGAGCGTGTTGGGTACAACGGCCAGCCAAGCGAGATTTGGAGGGCGATTTCCAACAGGAGTGTAGCGCAATGTGGTGGCCCTCAATTGACAGGCTTTTGCCATATCTGAAACGACAGATTGGATCGACACATTGCTGGATTTGTGGGCTGTCC
>Ga0118677_10001049_pt1 | contig 59591 bp, 50 predicted proteins | sample AliMusrvi5mmetaG_FD_86154 | JGI IMG/M metagenome (GOLD analysis project Ga0118677, IMG submission 86154)
CTCTCTTTCCTCAATTCAGACGAAGCGCTGCCTTACCTGAAGGCGAGCGCGGAGACCTATCCGCGAGCCAGACTCGCGGCCGCGAACCTCCTGGAGCGGCTTGGCCGCAAACAGGAAGCGAAGGAGTGGAGGGAGGAGATCAAGACGGCAAGTAGCGGACGATGATGCATTTCATTTCGTCTGGAGGCAGAGCGTCCAGAACCGATCGGATAATGACTTCGGCGCGTTCGGAGGAGAACCCGCCGGAGCCTGCTCCGATCAACGGAAAGGCCAGCGATCGAAAGCCGCTCTCACGAGCGATGCGGACGGCATTCACAACGGAGAGCCGGATGGATTCCTCGGAGGCGCGCCAAAGCATATTAATCCCCGCGACATGAATAATGCCGCGGAACGGAAGCCGTCCGGCGGAGGTCAGGTAGGCGGCGCCAAGCGGCATCGGTCCTGCTTTTTCGAGTTCGCGAAACACACCGATCCCGGCACGGCGCTTGATCGCACCGGAGACTCCCTGCGGCAGCAGCAGCCACCACGGTATGATGTTGCGGTTCCAGGCATTGACGATGGCGTCGACGTCCTGCCGGAGCAGGTCGCCATCAACGGTGATCGCGGAATTTGACATGGGGTGGTTCGTCTTAGAGACGATGACCCGAGGTCAAAAGACGGCAGTGATGTGCGTGAAACACTAGCGTCGCGACCAGGCGAAACCGATCAGCCCCCAGAACAGGATGCAGATGTAGCTCAAGGCCTGCAGCAGCAGAATGTAGGCGATCGCGTCTGTTTTGGATAATCCGAACGGAGTGAGAATACTCACCGCAACAAACTGATAAATGCCGACATAACCCGGGGTTGAGGGCAGCGCACTTCCAAGACCCAGCCCGGCGATGAGCAGGAATGCGACAGGCAAAGACATCCCGACGCCGATCGAACTGGAGATCACAACCGAGGTCTCGGCATCCAGAAACCAGATGATGGCGGTGTAAGCAACAAAGCCCATCAGCCGCTTGGGATCGTGAAAACTTCGGATTCCTAGGAGCACCTGCCGGAGAATGTTTTCGACCGTATCTCGCAACCGGTGCGGAATCGGAAGCATTTCCAGGCATCGGAACCAAAAATTCTCGAACAGAGGGATCAAGGCGATGGCGGCAACGCCGCTCAAGCCGAGGATGGCGAAGGGACGCGCGGCATCGGCGAGCCAACCTGGTTTTTCCGGCAGTGTAATCAACGTGACACCACTAATGGTGATCAAGACAATGGCATCCACGATTCTTTCAGATAGTGCAGTAGTCAGGACAAAGGCCTTGCTGATGCCTGACTTGGAACTGACCATCATTGTCCTGACAACCTCGCCGGCACGCGCGGGCAGAAGATTATTTCCGAGATAGCCGGTGGACGTCGCCCAGAAGGCGAGCGGAATGGAAACGGGTCTTTCAGCAGAGAGCAGAATGCGCCAGCGCATGGAACGGAGGAAAAGCGTCAGCGTCATGATGCCAAGCGCGAGCGCCACACTTTCCAATCGAGCGCCTTTGACCAGACTCCAAACGCGATTCCATTCAATACCTCTCAACGAGTAGTAAAGGAGCCCACCCGCCAAAGCGAGTGACGCGATCCAATAGATAGCATGCGGGCGCGAAGACGTGCTGTTTTCCTGAGGTTCGGGCATGAAGGGTTTGGGAGAGGTCCTTTATGATTATGCCAAACTTTGAGCTTGCCTCGTCTCCACCGGTATCGCGATAGAATCTCTAGATGCGATTTGTTCCAGTCCTGTTCCTGTTGCCGCAGTTGATGTGGGCCGACTTCCAGGCATCGGTGGTGAAGGTGGACATCACGCCCACAACCTCAAAGTGGCTGATGGGGTATGCGGCAAGACAGTCGACAGGAGTGCTGGATCCGATCGCGCATCGAATTGTGGCGATGGACGACGGCCGCGCTCGGTACCTCATCGTATCGACGGACGTTTGCGTATTCTCCCCTGCAATTTATGACGAGATGGCAAGCCGCATCCAGAAGGAGACTGGCGTCACGCCGGCAAGATTCTGGTGGACCGTAACCCATACACATTCGGCGCCGGAGATCGGCCCGCCGGGTCTCTATGATGTTTTGCTCAAGGGACGCTCGAACCATGCGCCGGATGCGGAGTATACGGCTGAGATCATGAGCAAGCTGCTGGCAGGCGCGAAGGAGGCGCTGGCAAAACTGGAACCGGCGCGAATCGCCATGGGGACAGGCATCGCCTTCGCGAACATCAACCGGCGCGCGCGTGACGTGGATGGCAAGATCTCGCTCGGGCTTAATCCGGAGGGCCCGGTCGACCGCCAGATCGGACTGATCCGGCTCGACCATGCAGACGGAAAACCGCTGGCCCTACTGGCGAACTATGCCATGCACGGCACGGTACTCGGAGGACAGTTTATGAAGATCAGCGGCGATGCCCAAGGTACGGTGGCAAACTATGTGGAGAAACAACTAGGCGCGCCTATGTTATACATCAATGGCGCCGCAGGCAATATCGCCCCGATCTACAGTGTCTATGCCGACAACCGAAGTGGCCATCTTTCTCAGTTCAATGTGATGCTGGGCGACCGCATTCTCTCGGCGAACCAGAACCTGGGACCATCCACGGCAGCGGTATCGATGTGGGGCGAAGCAAAGTGGCTCGAGACGCCGCGCAAAGCGGGACTCGATTGGTCAGCGGATCTGGCAACGTATCAGGCCAAGTCCGCCGCAGGCACACCGATGGTGCGACTGCCGCTACGCTTCCTGAAGATCAACGACACCGCGATCTGGGGCGGCCCGATCGAGATGTTCTGCGAAATCGCGATGAACGTCCGCAACCATTCTCCATTCGCTCGGACCTTCTACTTCGGCTACACCAACGGATGGTTGGGCTACCTTCCGACGAAGGCCGGCTTCGCCGAAGGCGGGTACGAGCCGACAACTTCTCCGTTCAGCGATCAGGTGGAGAAGGACATCACGGAGGCGGCGATCACGGTCCTGCAATCGATGCCGCGATGAGATCAGCGGACCTCTGAGTTCACGGCCTGTATCAGCGCTTTGATATAGCCGTAGCCGAAGGCGAACGATTGGAGGCTTCCCTTGTCATCGGCGTGCTTGGGCATATGGTCCGGGCAGATCGATCCGGAGAATTGGCAGTCGCGCAGGATGCGCATGACCTGAGAGAAGTCCACCTCGCCTTCGTCGGGATAGACTTCCTGGAAATCACCCAGGCCGCCGCGGATATTGCGCATGTGGATCTGATAGATCTTGCCGCGTTCGCCAAGGTATCGAACGATGGGCAGAATCTCGGTGCCGGGCCTCTTCAAACCCTCTGCGACGGTACCCAGGCAGAGTTGGAAGCCGTTGTAGGGACTTTCGACGATGGCCTCGTACTTTTTGATCGCGGCGAAGATGTCCGGAGAATCCCAGTTCGAGGCGCCCTGGTAGCCGAAGGGAAGGCCGGGAGGATCGTAAGGATGGCAGGCCATTTTTACATCGAACTCCTTGGCAACCGGGATGATACGATTCAGGAAATACGTGATCCTTTCCCAGTAGTCATCTTGATCCACCGTGCCGGATTTTGTGATCGCAAGGTCTTTCCAGTTACCTTCGAGCTTGAACCCCGCATAGGTTACGCCACCACGCCCTGCGGTGTTCCGATTGCGGCGGATCGGGATCAGCGTCCAGTGATAAGTGATCACTTTCACCCCTGCCGCGGAGGCCTTGCGGATGTTGTCGACGATGGTATCGAGATCGCGATCCCTCGCCTCGCCCTTCTGCATGGCGATGTACTCGGCGTCCATCCGGATGGCTTCGAAGAGCAGCCCGGCGCGGCCGCAGTCATCGCACATCTTCTTCAGTTCATCGCCATCCCAGCCACGCCCTGAACGGCTACGCACCTGTGCGGTCAAGTGCTTCACACCGTATCGCAGATTGTATTCGAGGTTTTCTTGGGAGGTGATGCCGGGGCCGGCGACGCTATGATAGTCGCCCCCGACATGCATCAGTGTATTCTTGCGGGGCGCTGTGGCAGCGGCGGCGGCAACCGGTGAAAGTCCCGCCGCACCTGCGACGAGACTCCCGCCGAAATCTCTACGTCTCATTACTGAAGGGTATCAAACACCCCAGCAGTAATCTTCGACAGCCTTATCGATCGACTCGTCCTTCTCGGTAAGTCGCATCAACTCCAGGCGGATCGCGTCAGCCAGGGCAAGCCAGCTCGCTTCGATGATATTTTCGGAGACACCGACCGTAGCCCAGCTGCGGCGATGATCGGACCACTCCACCAACACGCGGACTTTAGCGGCGGTGCCTTTCTTCGAATCCAGCACGCGCACCTTGTAGTCGGTGAGCTTCACGCTGGAGATTCCCGGGTAAAGTGAGGACAGGCATTGACGTAGGCAGAGGTCAAGGGCGTTGACAGGACCGTGACCGATCGCGGTCGCGGAGTGAACGCTGTCCTGAACCTTCAAGGTCACCGACGCGCTGGTCTGTGAGCCTTTATTCGGCGTCATCTTCGTAGTGACATCGAAATTAACCAGGTCAAAGAAATGCTGCCCCGGATTGAGTGCTTCGCGGACGAGCAACTCAAAGGTTCCTTCGGCTGCTTCCAACTGATAGCCGTGGAACTCCATGTCCTTGATCTTTTCCAACAGTTCGCGACGCGCATCGTCGGTGAGACGTTCTTCCAGGCCATGCTGCTTGAGCTTGTAGAAGATATTGCCTCGGCCGGAAAGATCGCTGAGCAGGACGCGCTGGCGGTTACCGACTTTCTCCGGTTCGATATGTTCGTAAGTCGAGGAGTCTTTCAAGACCGCACTGACGTGTACTCCGCCCTTATGGGCAAAGGCACTGTGGCCAACGTAAGGTTGATCGGTACGCATCTGCAGATTCGCCAGTTCGGCGACGAAGCGCGCAACCGAAGTAAGCTGCGCCAACTTCTCGCTGCCGATGGTCTCATGACCGTACTTCAATTCCAGATTGGCGATGATCGAGCAGATATTGGCGTTACCGCAGCGCTCGCCGTAGCCGTTGATGCAGCCCTGTACATGCGTTGCACCGGCTTCGACGGCTGCTACCGTGTTTCCGATCGCGACATCGGAGTCATTGTGAGCATGGATACCGATGATGCCGCCAAAGCGGGCCTTCACGATTGCGACGAGTTCCGCAACACGACCCGGCATGGTGCCGCCATTGGTGTCGCAGAGGCACAGGACATCCGCACCTGCCTTCTTCGCGGCTTCAAGTGTACGCAGCGCAAAATCCGGATTCGAACGATAGCCGTCAAAGAAGTGCTCGGCATCGTAGACGACCTCGCGGCCATGCTTCTTCAGATACCCAACCGTCTCGGCAATGATCGTCAAATTCTCTTCTTCGGTGATGCCAAGAGCCCGCTTGGTATGCAGGTCCCAGCTCTTACCAAAGATCGATACCACCGGTGTTTCCGCTTCGATCAACTGCCGCACATTCGGATCCGATTCGATGGTGTTCTTGTTGAATCGGGTCGACCCGAAGGCGGTCAGCTTGGCATGCCGGAGTTTCAGGTCCTTTGCGCGTGCAAAGAAGTCCTTATCCTTCGGGTTCGAGCCAGGCCAACCGCCTTCGATATAGTCGATTCCCAATTCATCGAGCTTCTGGGCAATAATCAACTTGTCCTCGACAGAGAAAGAAACGGCCTCGCCTTGCGTGCCATCTCGAAGAGTCGTGTCAAAGGTATAGATCTTCATTGTCCTGGTCGCTCCTGTTACTTAATTTGAACTATGCGTTAGCAGACTGCTCTTCCGGGATACCGACTTCCTTCTTGCGCTTCAGGAAGGTCATCATCTCACGGAGTTCACGTCCGACCTTTTCGATCGGCTGATCTTTGGCCTCTTCGCGCATGGCGAGGAACTTCTTGCGGCCATCGCGATTTTCCTGGATCCAGGTGCGTGCGAATTCGCCGGTCTGGATTTCCTTCAGGATCTTCTTCATCTCTTCGCGGGTCTGCTGGGTCACAATGCGCGGTCCGCGTGTGTAGTCGCCGTATTCAGCGGTATCGGACACGGAGTAGCGCATGTAAGCCAAGCCGCCTTCCTGAATCAGGTCGACGATCAGCTTCAGTTCGTGCAGGCACTCGAAGTACGCGATTTCCGGAGCATAACCGGCTTCCACCAGCGTTTCGAAACCAGCGCGGATCAGTTCGCTGGTGCCGCCGCAGAGGACAGCCTGCTCGCCGAACAGATCGCTTTCGGTCTCTTCTTTGAAGGTGGTTTCGATGACGCCAGCCTTCAAGCAGCCCAATGCCATGGCATAGGACAATGCACGGTTCATCGCTTCGCCGGTTGCATCCTGGTGGATGGCAACCAAGCCGGGAACACCAACGCCTTCAGTGAACAGTTCGCGGACGCGATGGCCGGGAGCCTTCGGGGCGATCATCGACACGTCAACGCCTGCCGGCGGATTAATGTAGCCGAAGTGCACGTTGAAGCCGTGGGCGAACATCAGCGTCTTGCCCGGGGTCATGTGCTGCGCGATCTCTTGATTGTAGAGGTCGCCCTGAACGTGATCAGGAAGCAGGATCATGATTACGTCGGCAACCTTCGCCGCATCCGCAACCGTGTGGACCTTCAGTCCCGCGGCTTCCGCCTTCTTCCAGCTCTTGCTGCCTTCATACAGCCCGACGACGACGCTGACGCCTGAATCGCGCAGATTCAATGCGTGAGCATGTCCCTGGCTTCCGTAACCGATGATGGCTACAGTGCGGCCCTGAAGATGACTCAGGTTTCCATCTTTTTCGTAAAAGCGATTTGCCATTAAATGACTCCGTTTCTTTCTTCGACTTTCGCCTCTTCGGCGCCCCTGGCAACAGGAGGCGAAAGGCGCAATTTCTTGGATTCGAGCGACACAGCGATCGCGCCGGAGCGCGTCACTTCGATGTCGCCATAGCTGCGCATGATGTCGATAAACTCGTCGAGCTTTTCGACGTCGCCAGTGGCTTCGAGCGCGAAGCCCTCCACCGACGAGTCCACCACGCGCGCGCCGAATATCTCGGCCTCTTTCAAAATCGCGGTCCGCGAATCCTGCGCCGCGCGAACACGCAGCAGCACCATTTCGCGAATGACCGCCGGACCATCGGACAAGTCCACCGCCTGCAGAACATTGATCAGCTTGTTCATCTGCTTGATCACCTGGCGGCGTTGCGTGGAATCCACATCGACCGTGATGGTCATGCGGGACAGCGTGGGATCGAGCGTCCGCGCAACCGTCAGACTCTCGATGTTGTATCCACGCGCAGTGAGAAGGCCCGTCACGCGCATCAGCGCGCCGGCTTTGTTTTCCATCAATAATGAGATGACTTGAATCATTGGTATTCTCCAGCCGGCCTATTCGGGAACAGTCACAGGCTGCGGCGGTCCCAGCACCATTTCGTTGATCGCGCCACCGGCTGGCACCATCGGATAAACGTTTTCGAAAGGCGTGACACGGACGTTCAGCAGGAACGGACCCGGTTCGTCCACGGCTTCCTGCAGTGCGGCAGCCAGTTCGCTGGGATGCTCGATCGTCTTGCCCTTGAAGCCATAGGCTCCGGCCAACTTCGTCACATCGGGGAAGCTTTCGATCGTAACCTGACTCATGCGATTGTTGTAGAACAACTCCTGCCACTGGCGAACCATTCCGAGGTAGCCATTGTTCATGACGATGATCTTCACCGGCAGGCCCTGATTCACGATGGTTGCAAGTTCGGGAAGCGACATCTGGAAACCGCCGTCACCGGCGATGGAAAAGACCAGCTTATCGGGATTCGCATACTGCGCGCCGATCGCCGAAGGGAGACCAAAACCCATCGAACCCAGACCGCCGGAGTTGATCCACAACCGGGGGCCGTTGAAGCGTACCAACTGGGCAGCCCACATCTGGTGCTGGCCAACGTCTGAAGTCACAATCGCTTTTCCGCCGGAGATGCGATCGATCTCCTGCATCAGGTGCTGAGGTTTGATTTCGGTAGCAGAAGTCGACGGCTTCAGCGGATGCTCTGCCTGCCATTCGTGAACCTGTTTCCACCAATCCTTCAGACCGGTGCGCTCGGAATACGCAGGCTTCAGTTCCTCGACAATCGGATTCAACTTCGCAAGGACTCGCTTCAAATCGCCAACGATTGGCAGATCGGCCTGACGGATCTTGCCGATTTCCGCCGGATCGATATCCACGTGGATAACCTTTGCGTGGGGCGCGAACGCGGCCAGGCGGCCGGTGACACGATCATCGAAGCGAACACCGAGTGCGATCAACAGATCGGCACCGGACAACGCCATATTCGCAGCATAGCTTCCGTGCATGCCTGGCATGCTGATGAAGTTGGGATGTTCAGAAGGAAGAGCGCCCAGACCCATCAAGGTGCAAACAGCAGGAGCATCCAGCAGTTCAACCAATTGCTGGAGTTCTGCGGACGCATTGGCCGAGATGATTCCGCCGCCGGCGTAAACAATGGGGCGATGCGCCTCAAACATCATCTGCGCGGCGCGGCGGATCTGGCCGGTGTGGCCTTCCGTGTAGACTTTGTAGCCGGGAAGGTGGATCGACGAAACCGGCGTGTAGTGTGCAAGCGCCTGGAAGACATCTTTGGTCACGTCGACAAGCACTGGACCTGGACGTCCGGATGCCGCAATGTAGAAAGCCTCGTGGATGATTGACGGAAGATCCGCAATGTTCTTCACCAGATAGTTATGCTTCGTGCAGGAGCGCGTGATACCGAAGGTGTCGGCCTCCTGGAAGGCGTCGCTACCAATGAGCTTGGTTGGAACCTGGCCGGTAAGAGCAACGACGGGAATCGAATCCATCATCGCATCGACAAGTCCCGTCACCAGGTTCGTTGCGCCGGGACCGGAAGTCGCGCAGCAAACACCGACTTTACCAGTGGACCGGGCATAGCCCTGTGCCGCAAAGGCCGCATTCTGTTCATGCCGCACCAGCACGTGGCGGATCGGACTGTCATAGAGTGCGTCGTACAACGGAAGTGTTACGCCGCCAGGATAACCGAAGATGCAGTCTACGCCTTCTCTACTCAAACATTCGAGGAGAATCTTCGCGCCGCTCATTAAATTCGACATACTTATCTTTACTCCAATCGTGTCTTTTGGGCTTCTTCCGGCTGCCGGGAGCTGATACTAAAAAGGGCCACCGGCAGGCTCTTCACCCCGCCAGTGGCCCTTAGTTGTTACCAGGAATCCTTCAAGCGGGGTCGGCTACGGTGACCCGGATGTTAATAATGCCTACTACTACATGTACATTGGATGGGAACACAGATACGGCGATGGGGTTGCCAACACGCATTTGGTTGCCGAGATGATCCACATCACGAGCTTAACGCAAAAGCTTGGCAAATGCAAGAAGGTGCGTCCATTAATTCGGCTAATGGACGCATTTGCAGGGGAGGACGAAAGAAGTGGTGGGCGGGCTGGAAAGGACTACAGCCGTACGGTCACAGTCAGGTCACTGCCGGGGGTTGTCGAACCGGAAGTCCCGACAGAAAGGATGTCAAGCAATAACCGCTTGCCACGCTGCAGAGGAATCAACCCGAATCCGTCGATAACGTTAGAAATGGTGGTTCCCGCAGGCGTGATCGGAATCGTCAAGGTGCATAATACCTGGTCATCCTGCCTAAGCTGCATTTCGATCGGTGCGCCAGTTGGGGCTTCTCCGACCACGGCAAAGATGTCCCGAGCGGGATAATAATCATCAATGACAAACGCCGGAGCTGCCTCGTTCTGAATCGCGAGATAACCTTCTACCTGGATCGTGATCTGTCCGCCGTTCAGCGTGCGAAGCCCGGAATCGTCGGTCGACGTGTAGTGATGGCTCGCCACGGGACTGTTTCCGCGATCGTTCGTCACAAACAACTCAGAAGCGGCGATCCGCACATGAGGAATCGAAATCGTGTGCGCATAGCTCCCGCTCGCGGGACTTCCAAAGAACTCCCGAGGGAATGGAACAATCGTCACCTTTCGTGCCAGATGATAGAGCAATGTCCCTGCGTCATGTCCCAGCGCCGCTGTACCATAAACGCCACGTTGAACCTTGTAGTTCATCCCGGCGCTTTGGTTCTCCAGCACCTGCAACAACTCCGACTCAATCTGGAGCACATCGCCCGCAACAGCTGCGCCAGCGATGTTGAGACTCAGGACATCGGCACTCCCATCCACCGCGCTCAGCAGAGAGTAGCTGGTGGGGCTATTGATCTCGTCCCAACAAAGCAGCGTGAAGGTGCCCGCCGTCACGGTCAAGGTGTTTGTGAGCGTCGGAAACGAAACACTCAGCAGTTCAACCTCGCCACGGCCTGTCGAAGAAATACCGAATGCCGGCGTTGGCGGCACATCGCTATCGAGCGCATTCCCTGCCCCGCCACCAATCCGCCAGACCGTCAATGGCGACAGTTCGTAAAAGCACTCTTTGTCGTTGATGTTGGCGGAACGTCCGGAAACATGGACGCTGACGCCTTCCCGGTTCGGCACGTCGAATTCAACCGGACTATTCTGGCTCGTAGCGCCAAACTGCCAGCTGGAGTCGGCCACTACGAACTTACTGGTGGTATCCGGAATGATCGACCACGCAGGGATGACCGCAAGAGTCGTTGCATCGTTCGCGGCAATCACACGCTCCTGACCGGCGCCCTTTCCACTCGCAACGCGCACCACCATCCCCCGATACTCATTGCTCAACATCTCCAGCGTTCCGTTGCCGACGGTCGTACTGGTCGCCACCGAGGCAACCTGTTCCCCCTGCAACTCCAGACGCCAATAGAAATTTGCGTGATCGTAGTTTTCATCGGGAGGACCAGCCAAGCCATCGGCAGCCCCGGAATCCGTGTAGCTGGAGGCCACCGCGACATTCTGAGCGATCATCGTCAACTGCAGAGGACTCCTGCCACGGTAGACATTGAAACCCGCCGTTCCAGGCGCAAAACTTAGCTCCGACAGCACAACCTGATTGGTGCTGGTTCCAGCGGGAATCGCTGCGCGCACCGTAAAACTCAACCCGCTCTCCCTGCCATCGCTATCGACCCCCGTCAGCACATAGTAGAGCGACTGATTCCCCCCGAGCGTTCCACCCGTTGACTGGATAGTGGGAGAGAGGCTTAGCAAAGGAATCCCGGCCTTCCCCGCAACGGGAGTCCGCGGCTGCGTAAAACTGACGCGCAGCGAGACATCCACCGAACCATCGGAGCCTTCCTTCTGCACCTCTTCAATACCAAATTGATCGTGTCCATTCGAATCAACCACGGTGCCTGTCAGCGGACGAGGAAGACCGATTTCAAACGCCGGCTGCCGCCCCGAATAGCCACCGATCGAGGCGCTACTGCCGTCATACCAGGCGTCATTGTGTTTTTGCGCCGTGACGGTAACAAGCCGGTAATTCGCGGATGGTGCAAGCCGGACCACGCGGAACATGGCCCGCTCCAGGCCTTCCCTCAAATAGGTCACAGTGATGATGTCGCCTACTCGCAAACCGAAGCCGCGCACACTCGTCTGGAACTCAATGTACGAGTTCCCCTTGCTTGCCTTGGCGAGGTTAAACTGGACGACGCGTATGGCCTGGTCCAGATTGGGTATCCCAAGGGCACTCAGCGTACCCGAAATCTCCTGCCCCGCCTGAAGGACATCATCGACTTCAACCAGCGACACGCTGTCCTGCTGGTACTCATTGAACGAGTCCTGAAACTCGACACTCAATCGGTTCGGGCTGTCCGCGGTGCTCTTCGAATACATCCGGACACTTGGCTCTCCGTTCCGTTTTCGAGCGATTCCGGAAAACCCAAGATTGCCATCCCCAAACTCATACGCCGGCCAGCCGCCATTCAACTGCGTCGTGGCATTACTGCCGGCAGGCTTCTGCGCCTGCTGCAATTCGATCGTCGTCTCCGCCCGAAGCTGCAGTCGCCCATCGGCCGAAAAGGCAAGGGCCAGCCCGGAGCCATTGCGAATGCCCCGCAATAAGTCCGCGGCGCTGCGACGCTTTCGCACTACCAGATTGCACTGGAACCTGGGGATCGAAATGGTGTTCCCGTTCAGGTCCGTCGTCGCGATCTGCACATCACAATAGTCAGCGACCGCCTTGAAACTGGGAATGTCGAGTTCATCAGGAGCCCACCCACTGCGCAGCAGGACGTCAAAGATCACCCACGCCGGATTATTGGAAAACGTCTCCGCAACGTAAGTGCCAGTCGCATCAAACGTCGACAACTTCATCCCCTGCGCCAGCACCTTGATTGTCGGCAGCGAAGTTCCATTATTGATCCGATTCGGCACCACGACAGAGAGCACCGCCATACTCCCGTACGGATCGCCACTCGGATGTCCAGCCCCGTCCGTGAAATCCAGATTAAACGAGCCCGTCCGATTTCCAAGCGAAACGATGCTATACCAACCGGTCCCGGTCATGTTGACGCCGCTGGTCCCAGCGGGGATTTCGATGTCATTCACCAGCACCTTCAAGACGCCCTGGATATCCCCCATCCCCAGCAAAACTTCGAGATGCGTGAGGTTCCCGTCGTTCCGTGCGAAGATCACCGGAGGCTGATACCATGCGGTTCCATAGAGCAGCGGCACGAAATCGTTATAGCGGGCATCGTTTTCCACTGCGGAAGCAACATGCGATCCACTTTCGCCGTAGCTGCGCACCAGGATGCTCGATGGCACAAACTCAATCCCGCCAAATCGCTTCGTGGAAACGCCATTGGCATCCAGGTTGAACATGCCACGCTGTTCGCATGAACTGCGCGTGTAATCGCACTGGGTGAACGGAGCGGTGCCATTCAACGAACCGGCGCCGCCGCTGATTCCCGGCGAGTAACCGCACTTGAAAAACGGGGAGTACTTCCCGGAAGTTCCCCCACTAACACCCTCGGTCCTCTGCGCATCATTCGCTGGAAAGATCCATGGGCACCGCTTCTGAATCCGCACCTCCGGCAACATCAGCCGCTGCATCGACAATCGATTATTGAAGGTCAGCTTCAAGCCAGACTCAGTGATCTCATCCGGCGGATTCGCGACACCCCGAAAGACAGCCACAGCCGCGGTTGCCGCGACATTGCTCTTCAAATCGTAGAACAGGAATTTAACCAGGAGCTTGGACCCTTTAAGGCCGACCGATTGCTCAATCTCCGAAAAGTGCGAGTCCGCGTTCGCCAATGTCACCGTGATCTTCGCCAGCGCGTCGATCCCTTCATCGGCCGAGGCCCGCACATCATACGCGTTTGTCGCGACAATCGCCGGCAGGTAGGTGTTCCCATCCACTTCCACACGGTGCGTACTCCACCGCTCCGTAACACCTGAACGCAGTTCGCATTCAAAGAGCAAAAGCGGAGTCTCGGTGACAGCTTGTTCCTTCACTTCATAGATTGTCGGCATAGTATTCTAGAAACCTTCTCTGCTGATCAAGCGGATTGTTGTGGCGTAACTGTCGGGACGATCAGAAGTCAACTTCAACTCATCCTGGCCGTATCTGGTATTGGGATGGAGCCCATTCATCGCAGTAGTGCGCTTATAGCGCGAGGCGCCCATCTGAGGCTCCGCCTGCAAGCCATACAATCCAGCCTGGCTGCCTGGATCGATCAGAACTCCAAAATCAACCGTAAGCTCCGTGCCCGGGAGACTGCCCGTCACAACATACTGGCGCCAACTCTGATCAAGTACAAACTCTCGCTGCACCTGCTGACTATTCCCGCTGATGGCCACCCGCATATGAGTTGCGGAATCACTTCGTGCCATCAGGCTGAACGTGTAGGTAAACGCCGCCGGCGCTGCCAGGGTCTGAGTGAAGCCCTGCCACGCAGTCCCCGTATTGTGAACACTCAGACCGGATGTCCCGCCGTGTGGGTCGGCGGCACCCTCCGTTACCTGCAACAGCGGATCGACTGTCCAGGCTGGGTCGCTTAGTTTCTCACTCCACTTCAGCAGGTTGTCCGAGCCGTCCAGGAATGGAAACGAATTCAGCCGCCCTTCCGCAGTCGCAAAGTGATTGGCCACGCCGGCCCATTCAGACGGCGTCAACCCTGCGAACTGGATCTCCCACTCAATAGCACGGCTGCCCGTATCCGCGATCTTGGAACACCGGCCATCCTCGCTGGTCACCGTGGCTGTTCGGAAGACCTGCGTCTTCTTGATGGGGTATTGTATGCTGTTGCCCGTCGATAACTGTGGAAAGAAGTCCATATTATTGCCTGTTTTCAACTACCGTCAACTTCAGTCGTGCGCGGTCCTGCGCATCGAATTGCATCGTCAACGAATCCTCAGCAATACTGCAACTGGGATAAGTCGTGCCACTCCAGGGATCAGTGAAGGCGAAGCTCCCCAGCGCGCCAGATTGCCCGACGAAGAACTCCTCAACACTCCGAATCTCTGACTCATCCAGCAAAGACAGATCGATGGTCCAGCGCCTGGCGGCATTGGACCACTTTCGGGATCGCTGTTCGGTTCCATCCAGAAACACCACCAGGTCGGTACTGAACTGCTGCACCACGCTGGCCGGATACTGCATCACTGCGCCGGTCTTCAACTGTGGAAAGGTACTCATGCCCTAAATCTCCGAAATCACATCGTTCAGCGAACTGGAATTGAGCATTGCCGCCCTCACCGCTTGAGCAATCTCATCGCTGTGGTCCATGAATGATTTGCTGTCCATTGCATTCACCTGCACCACCACCTGCGTAGCTGCGCTTCTGCTTGTTTGTGCGGACTGCTGACCATCCACCGGTCGTATACCGCCCCTGTCGTTGTAGTCGTACGCCGACACCTGGCCATTACTGCCCACCGCGCCTTGATACTGCAGAACGGGAGGCGGCGTGTACTTTATCAGAGGCGCCGGCGCCGGCTGGTCGCTCCCCCCGCCGAACAGACTCGAGATTCCCGAGATCAGCGAGCCAATACCCAGGCCTCCAAGAAAGAATGACCCTATGGTCTTCGCGGTACTGGCAGCGCTGCTGCCGCTGCTCTTGCCCTGACTGGCCGCCTGCTCCAGTGCCTTTGTATTTGCATCCAGTGTCGTTTGATTCAGTTCATTCACCTGACGCAGCAACGTGACTTCCCCGGCCAACCGTTGCAACTCCTGTTCCAGGCTGCTGCCAGTATTCGAAGTAGCCGCACTTACAACAGAATCGGAGCCCACTGCACCTGTCGAGCCCGGCGCAATCACGGTCGCAGCCGATGGAACCGCAGCCGGGTTGCCTCCCGTAGCGGTCAACAATAATTCGTTCAGGAGGGCCGACACAGTCGACCCTTGCTCATCGCTCTTCATGGTTTGCTTCCTTTAGCGCAAGATTTTCAAGTACGGCGAATGCCTCCACCGTCCTTGCGGGAAAGTCCCGCAGATCGCCCTTTCCGGCCATTCTCCACACATGAAACTGCTCCAGCAGTGTAATGCTATCCGCCGAAATAGAAGAGACTGGGCACTCCATGACGGAGCACCCCTTACGCACCCAAACGGGCCGTTCCGGCCGTTTCTCTTGTGCTGGCAGCCATCCGCAATTCCGCCTCGTTTCCAGTCCTTGCCGCCTGCAATCGTCGCATCTCCACCCGGCCTGGTTCGCGAATTGAAAATGAAATGCGACTGTTAGTTTTTTATTTCTGGCTCACTCAACGAGCACTGCCGCTTGATCTGCTCCAGGATTTCATTCGTTAAATCCTCGGGCCCTTTCGCAAGCAGTAATTCGACCGTCGCTGCTTCCCCATCCACCAGAAGCCCGCTTATCGATTCAAGTCCCCACTGCAGGTACAGTCGATTGATCTCCGTGCGCGTGCGAACGGCTTCCAGCTTCTCGACGATATCCGGCGAAGCTTCCAGAAACTGGAGGCTCCGCCCCAATTCGCGGACTTGCGAGATCAACTGTGATCTTCTGAGAAAACTCGGCCGGCGAATCCTATAGCTGACAGTCGGATAGACGCTCGAATGTAGCTGGAGCGTGCTTTCGTAACGGACCGCCTCAGCCAAATGCGACATAGATTTCGTCATCCACCGTTCCCTGCGCCCTGCTTCCCGTAAACTTCCACTGCAGCCTTACTTCGCTGTCATCGAATTCCGGAAGTTCCGGAATCACGTTTGGCATATACACGCCTGCCAACTGCCCGCCCTGCTGCCCCAATTGAAACATCACGGAGATGGGCGACCGTTGCCGTGCAGCCTGGTAGAGCTCCTGCGTTGCCGCGTCATCCTGCTCATAGAGGCTGAAATTCAGCGACACATTCCGCTGGCCCGGCGCAATGCAGCGTGGACCGTTGCTGCCGAACTCGCGCGCCCGAAGATCCATGCCGTTGTCTAGATCGATCTCGGCCTTCGTCAGCGTTAGGAACTGATTTGGAGTCGTCCCGATCCACACCTGGCCCAGGTGTCCGGGAATAATGGAATAGTTGAAGTCGGCCAGCACCGGTTCTGGCGGAAAAGCTGTCAATGCGCCAAGCCCTGCTGTGAAACTGGCGTTGTCGATCAAGTCCTGCGCACCTCCGCTAAAGGTGAACTCATGGTAGTCGGCGTTGACACTGATCTTCATCTTGTTGATCGCCGCGCCAGAGATGATCCTCTGCACCGCCTCCGTGGGTTCCCAATAGTCGAAGATGCTCACACTCGGCGTATCGGTCGCCGGCCGGTACGTAACGGTCGCACCGGTCGTGGCCCCGCTCGTGGGAGGCACGCTGAAAGGCGCGTTCACCACGATCGACTGCGGATCCGCGATCGCAGACACGAATCGGATATCGCTTCCGATCCGCACGGCCTGCCCGATCGACAATCCGTGCGCCGCAGTGAAGTGTAGATGCGTTCCGTTCGCAACCGCATCGACCGTTCTGGCTGCACCAATCTGCGGCGCCGCACCCAGTGCCCCCTGAAACAATGGGCCGTACGACGGCCCGGTCGATCCCCCTGCCCAACCAGACATATAGGTCTTCAACTCAAAATCCGTCTTCCTTCGCGGGACTCCCGCAACTCCTATATAGGTCCTGGACCCGGTCTTGTCGCGTCGCACCGCGATGTCAGGCCGTTGTCTGGCAGTAAGGCTTACCGCGGAAAACCGGTTCGCCGCGGAAACGCTGGCGACCGCTCCGTAATTTGTCTCCAAGCCGGCGTAGAACCGGTTTTCATTTGATGATATGTAACAAGACATAAGTGTTATCTCCGGCCTCTATCGGCTCATCTCCAGTTCAAAACTCACACGGGCGGTTTGAACAAAGTTCTTGCCGCCATGCTTTACCTGGCCATAGTTGATTTCGTAAGCTCCCCCAAAGAATGCTCCGCCGCCCCAGTCGCCTCTATTGTTGTCCAGCACTGTGGTGATCGCATCGATATAGAGTTGAAGTGATTGCTCAACCTCTTCAATACGATCATTCGACACCCGGACTTCAGCGTTCATCCGCAGCTGCCCTGAGAAGTTCCGGAACTTCTCCTTCAACGAATTCCGCACCCTGTCACAAAAAACATAGACACCCGGATACCTGACGCCTGCCGAGCGTTCGGCAACCTCGGGTGTTACGTTGATAGCGTGAATTTGTCCGGCCCGGATCGGCGCCAGTTCGATCCCGCTGAGTTCAGCAATCGCCTGCACTGCATAAGGTAAACCCGTCTCTTGCTGCAGCATCTGAACTACTCTGTTCACTGCGAAGCTTCCTGTTTGGGCCATCTCTTTATCCCCTCCGGAGAATTCGCCGCCTGGTCAACAGCTGATCAGGCTTTTGTCCGCAGCCGATTGGCCGCCCAGTACGAAAACCACTTGGCAAAAGTACCCACGTCAGCTCCAAAGCGACCGGCGAATCGTTCTGCAATCCCAATGCGGATTCGTCCTGCCCCGCATAGAGATTCCATCCTGTCGCGTTCGCTGGCGCCTTCACGGCTTCAACCGAAAGTGTTTCTCCCGCTTGGACCGGGTATTGGACCATCGCACCAGGCGCGCTCTCTGCGCCGTTCGCTCCCGTCCAGGTGACGCGCAGGAACCACCCACCACCGCTGCCGGCGTCGCTGCCGGTGCGAACAACCGGTGCAGCAGGTGCGGGCAATGGATCATAGACGATTCCGACACCAACATCTAGACAGGTGCTTTCGGCCTGCGCCGCCAGCTTTGTGTATTCCGCATGCTGGGCCTCATATCTTGTATTCAGCTGGCTGTAATAGGCATCGCGATAAGTTGCAGCCAGTGTCTGATAGCTCTGCCATTGCCTGAGCGCCGGCGTTACTAACACGTTCTGCAATGTGAGACGCGCGATCGGGTACGTTTGATACATTCCCTGGTCGCTGACGTTCACCAGACTTCCCAGAAACCGTTCCAGTTCAATTCCCACTTGGGACTTTGCGAGTTGTATCTTCCCGGCTAGATCGATCCGTTCCGAATTCGCTACCTCTACGATGGAGCTCTCGTAGCGGCATAGCTCAGGGATTATACGTTCATCCGTGTCTAGAAATAGTGACATCTTGTTCGTCCTTGATTCACGAATCGAAGGTACAGATGCTACTTACCCTTAAGAACTGAACGGATGGCCTTCATCTCGCCATCGGACAGCACGGTAAGTTGCACCTTGGCAGACTGCATCGTCTCCAGTCCCTGCTGGTAGGCAGCGGCTAGTTCCTGCCGGAAAGCTGCGGCCTCTTCGCTGGTCGCGAGCCTGGCGTGCCCCTCCACTACCATCCGCGCAGCTACGGCTCGTTTGACCGCGCTCTTCACTCCGGCCTTGCCACCATCTTCAGTCTGATTGCTCACAACGACGGCTTCGGCATCCGGAATGGCTTCCTCAACTTCTTTGATTTTTTGATAATACTGAGTTAGGTTCATAATCTTCTATCTCCCTTATGAAAAAAGGGGAGCCACCGATCTCTCGGTGGATCCCCACTAGTCCGCGGCAGCACGCGAATGCCCCGCCCCTCATTGCCTCAACGGCTAGCTGCGCACGATGACGCCGTGGTTGTTTCTCAAAACCGCCGTGCCGTACAACACATCGACCGTGAATTGCTGTGCCAGCGTATTCGGCTGGTAGCTCATCACCACGCGAATACCGAAATTGCCCAGTTCGGCATATTCCGCAATGGCGCCGGTGCCCGGAAGTGGCTGCGGCAGCCGGCGTACAACCAGGCCGATCGCATTCTTGCAGAAGGCCAGGTTGTTGGTCGTAACCGGGCCGCTACCAGTCTTGCTGACCAGCTGAGAGCGGAACACATAGAAGTCCTTGAACTTGCCGAGACCGCCGTCGATCAGCGCGCGCAGGCCGGCTTCGCCCGCTGTGCGGAACTCGCTGAAGCGCTGAATCTGCCGCATCTGCGAATAAGTGTTTCCGTCAACGACCAGGTACTTGGGATCGGAGGCAGCAACCTTGGCATTGAACAATGCGGTTTCTGCCGAATCGATCACGGCTTCCGTGACGGCCACACCGCCCACACCCAACGGCGCGTTCGACGTGAACTGCGTGGCCAGGGCGAGAATGTCCGTTTCGATTTTTTCCGCCAGTGCAACCACGGCGGGCTGCATGTACAACTTGAGCAAATCCGGTACGGCCAACACCTTGGTCACGTCCGGAATCTGAAAAGTTGCTTCTGCGTGGGTATTGAGCACGATCTGCGCATTGCCCAGGCTTGGATTCTGCGTCTGGACAGTGCCGCCTTCGGCAATGTTGTTCGCCACCAGCGAAGGCGGAATCGGCACGTTGACAGTGTCGCCTGCATTTGCCAGGGTCGGTTCATAGTCACGATTGACCAGGTTCCCCATGACAAGGTTACTCATCAGCGCCGGCAAAGCATCCGCCGCAACTAACTTTACAATCGCGCTCGCCACATTTGATGATGTGATTGAAGCCATTTATCTTCTCCTATATTTCAACTCTTGAACTTACTTCTTCCTCGCTGATTACGGCAGCAAGGTTGTCGACTTACTACATCCCCTTCATCGCCTGAAGCGCGACCCTGGCAATCTCCTGCCTGACGCGCTCCATCTCTTCCGGATTCATTCCGGGCTTAATCCGGTCGATATCAACGGCCGGATTCGCGGCATGCACATGTTTCGTGGCCACCGTGGTACCCGATCCGCCGGTAATGCGGGCCGGCAGGAGTTCCGGGTTCTCCGTGACGAAGTTCGACAGATACTCGCGTACCCCGACCTCCCCCTGAGCCCCCTTCATAACCAGCCGGCCGTCGTCTGCCCGGACAATGTCGTCTCGAACTGCCTTGAACGCAAGGTCGACTTTCGCCACCCCTAGTTTCTGCAGTTCCGAACGGATAGCAGTGCTCCGTTCCGCCTCCTCTGCAATCTGCCGGCTGCGCCGGTTCTCCTCGGCCAATTCGTTCACCCGGCGCTCGAGTACTTCGCGTCTCTTGCGCTCTTCGATGAGTTCTGTCTTATAAGCTGGCTCCGTTTTGGCCTGCTCAAAGTTGATGTACTCCCGAATGGCGTCCTTTACCAGCAACTTAATGTTGCCGGTCTGCTCCTCGGCCGGAGCCACTTTTTGCATTGAATCGTCTCTCTGTTCTGGGTCCATGTTTATCCTTTCTTGGCGATGGAATCGTCAATCTCCTGTGCGATTTGATCCTTAACCTCCTGCCTCACGTCGCACAGGTACTTGTGGGCGAGCCGCTTAAAGACCTGTCCTCGAAATGTTGGCGATTCAATCCCCATCGCCAGCAACTTGATGGCGTCATCCAGCTCGCCGCTAAACTCTCCGATGTCAAATTCGTCCAGTCCCGCCACGTCGATCCGCAGATCGTCCTCGCGTGCGGCTTCGATCGAACGAAGTACCCTTCCCAGCAGGCTCTTGATCGAGTCACCGTATGCCCGAAGCACCTCCTGGGTGATTGTGAAATCCCTCTGCTTGCTGACGGCGGACTGATGCGCGTTGCCGTTTGCGCCACCGGCCTGAGTCATTAGGTAACAGACACGGTAGATCTCTTCCTTTAACGCCGTCAGATTCTCGGCCGCTATCTGATAGACATTGCCCGCCGGTTCCGTCCAGCCGTACCTGTCATTCGGCCCCAACTGGATGTAATAGGATTCCCCCACCATCTGGGAGAACTCCTTCTCCGAGTAAATGACGGGCATCGCGAATAACCCCATGGTCAGCGCCCAGGCGAGCGCATTCGATTTGTTGAAATGTTCGATCTGCGTCAACCCAGCCTTGTTCATCAACCACAGGCCATCACTGATTTCCAACTTGAAGAGTGGCGTCAGGTTCAGTTTCGCGAACCCATGCAGCCCCTGATCTACAAGACGGATTTCGCCCTTCTTGGTTGCCTCATCGGCCCTCACATACACGCGGAACATCTGCTTGTCGTAATATGTCCAGCGGGTCTCTTTCGCAGGTTGACCATTCGTAGGGTCCCCGGGTTGGTCAACTTCCGTCCTGAGCACCACCCATTCGTAGTTACCCTTATCGTCAAAACTCCAATTGATCAGATCCTCTGCCTGGCACCCCACCAGATAAGCACGCGAAATCCCCTTTGCCTCTTCCTCGGCCCTCGATGTCGCGGTCTCGTTACAACGCGGGAAATCGACAAGAACGTAACTCGATCCTGTGACCAACGCATCGATAAAGCGGCGCCTTAGAAAATCGCTCAATCCCGTTCCACGCTGGTCGCAATTTCCGGCAAACGCACTGTAGAAGCTCTTCGCCGGCTCATTGGTCCCCTCGTAGAGAAGCACCGGTTCCCGGCGGAACAAGGTCGCCGCAAACCAGTCGACGATTGATCCCGCATAGTTTTCGTAAAAAACCCGGCGCAACCGCTCCGCGTAAACCTCGCCAGGTTCCTTCTGCCGGCGGATGAGGTACCTCTCCGCATTGGCTTTCAACTGCTCGCCACCCACATAGAGATCGCGGTAGGTCCGCCACATCTCTTTTCGTGCGATGAATTCTGGATGCTCTCGATCTATTTGATTCACGTCTTTCGCGCTCCCTGTTCTCTTTGATCTCAGCCAAACAAACAATGCGGTTGAAAGCCCACAGGCGGCTGCTTTCGGCATTCCTGCCACACCAGGTATCCAAGGGCGTCCGATAAGTGCGTTCGCTTCGCATCGCGCTCCTTATCGATCTGCGTGGTGCCAGGCACAAACGTCACTTCTTCAAAGTCCTTGATAAGCTCTTTGCACTTCGAGTTGAGGAACAACATCGGCGCCCCGGATGCAGGACCAAGTTTCGCGTTCATCAGATTGACCCGCTCTCTCACGAACGGATTCTTTGATGGAACCTTGTATACCGTTTCAATCGCCCCTTCTCCGCGGAAGAAGCTCTTGATGATTTCGTAATCCGAAGTACCAGTCGTCTGTCTCGTCGATCCCGCGGCATCCCCGCAGATGATCAGTTTCCTTACGCCATCACGAAACCTTGACCGGAACTCTTCACACGCATCCGCGGTGCTCACCCGGCTCATCACGATCTCGTCGATGACATGCATCTCTTCGCCATGCTTTTGCGCCACCACCGAACACATCGGGTCGACGTTAAAGTCCAGTGCCCAATACAGCGGCTCCCACTTCGCCCAGGTAACGGGCCGCACATTTACATTCCGGTCGAAGGCGTAATAACAGCGGCCAGCGCTGACGTTCAAGTACGCACCCAGAACTTCCTGCTGGTAGAAACGTTCGTCGTAACTTTGCTTCAAGCGTTCATAGAAATCAGGAATCGCCTCAAGTAAGTGGTAGTTCTCTCGGGGCGACGCAAGTGTTGCGCGATACCCGGCGACGGGCTCCGAGATGAATCGCCGGTAAACCCAATCGAAACCTTTTGGTGTCCATACCGCAAAACCGCAAAGCCTCGTCGCTTTCGGATCCCGCAATCGCCCTTCCAGCCGCAGCCAGGCCTCTTCTGGGCAGTAAGTAAGTTCGTCTATTCCAAACCACGCCAGATTAGTTCCGCGCAATCGCTCGAAATCATCCACGGACCGGAACAGGATCTTCGACCTTGTATCGAGCAACGTGAGGATATTCTCCGCCTTGTTGTACTCAAACGGAATCTCACTGCTGGTCAGAATCTCCAGAAAGGAATTCAACGTCGCATCCCGGAGCATCGGGTAAGTCGGCGCCCCAATCAGTCCGGTCCTGCCTGGATTTACGTAGCTAAGCTTGATCGCTTCCTGGCAAAGAGCCTGGCTCTTGCCGGAACCGATCGGACCGGAAAAGCCCTTGAAGCGATCCTCGCACTGATGGAACAATTCCTGAGACGGCAGCGCCGTGTACTCTATTCTTCTGCTGCAGGTTTCTTTCCCTCGCGCTCTATCCATTGGACCGTTATCTCCCTCGGCTCTTCCTGCTCAAGTTCCTTCTGCAACTGCAACAATCGGATCACGTCCCCAATCGAAGCCTTCATGTCCTCCGCGGTTACTTTCTTCTCCGCCACATCCAGCAGTTTGTTGACGAAGGCAGACTTTGATCCGCGTCCGCCCTTCGGCTTCTTCTTCGCCTTCTCCTCGCTTGGTGCAGCTTTTGGTTTTGAAGCTCTAACTGCTTTCTTTGTGGCCTTTGTAGCCTTCTTGACTGCGCTTTTCGCGCTCTTCTTGGTAGCCATTTGTTTGCCCCTGCGCTGTACAGCGTCATTCACTTCGATCAAAGAGTAGCAACCGCGCTCCTTCCCGCAAGCCCCGGAATTCGCTAAATGGTTGAAAAGAAGTACGGATATTTTCATGCGAATCTTGTGACCGCACTTCAGACCATACGGTCTTTTCTGAATTTCGGTTTTTGTGCTACGCTGGGCATGTAACCAAAACTTAACCTGAGGTCTCGGTTGGACCTCAAATGACAACGTCTTTGTCAATTGAGGAGAAATCATGAGATCTACATCGCGGGTTCTTACCGTCGCGCTATCCCTTTTCGTTCTTGCCATCCCTACGCTCGCCCAAACGTTTCGCGGCGCGATCGCTGGCAGCGTCACTGACGCTTCAGGCGCCATAATTCCAGGCGCGATCGTTAAGGCGACCAACTCCGACACTGCCTTCGCGCGATCGACGGTCTCTTCGGCTGCAGGCGACTTCCTGCTGCCCGACCTCCCGCTCGGTCCGTACTCGCTCTCCGTCACCAAGGACGGCTTTGCCGTGCGCAAGATCGACGGTATTGACGTTGTCGTCTCTCGAACTTCGAATATCGGAGTCGTGCTGTCACTCGCCGCCCAGAGTTCCCTGGTCGAAGTATCCGCTCAGGCCGTGTCCATCGAAACCACTTCTTCCGCAGTCAGCGGAGTGGTCGGCCCCAAGACAGTCCAGGATCTTCCCATGAATGGCCGTGATTTCCGCCAGATGCTCAAACTTGCGCCTGGCGTCTCGCCCACTTCGAGCGCCGTCAATGGCGCGAGAAGCAATGGCAACAACTTCCAGATTGACGGCGCCGATAACAATGACGCCTTTCAGAACTCAGCGGCCGTGAATCAGGGCGGCGTCCAAGGCATCGCCGGCACGCTACTGCCCGTCGAAGCAATCGATCAATTCGCGGTCCAGACACAAGGCTCAGCCGAAGTCGGCCGCAACGGCGGCGCCTCCGTCAACATGGTGATCAAATCCGGCACCAACAGCCTCCACGGCAGCGTCTATTACTTCAACCGCAACGAAGCCCTCGCCGCAAACTCGCCCTTTGCTGCTGACGGCACCCCGAATCGCAAGATCCGCAATAATCAGTATGGCTTCAGTGTAGGCGGACCAATCATCAAGAACAAAACCTTCTTCTTCACCACCGGCGAAGTGCAGAAGGCGGTTGCCGCCAACTCCCTCCTCGATACGGCTCCCTCCGATGCCTACGTCACCAACGTCAAGGCCGTGCTCGCCAAGTACGGTGTGCCCGTGAACCCCGTTTCTGTAAACCTCCTTGGACTCTGGCCCTCACGTACCCGCACCGGCCCCGCCGCGGCAAACAACTTCCTCTCTGCTGACCAGAACGACTACAACAGCTACAACGGCATCATCAAGATCGATCACGTCTTCTCTGCTGCCACGAACCTCGCCTTCCGCTACTACGGCGGCACCGGAACCCAAACAGCTCAGGTCAACTCGCCCATCCGCGAATACTTCCAGGTCGCCCCGAGCCGCATGCACAACTACTCCGCGGTTCTCAGCCATGTCTTCACGCCTCGCATGGTTTCACAAACCACATTTGGTGTGAACTACTTCAAACAGACATTCAACGATTTCGACATCTCCGCCAACGCGGTAGCTCTCGGCCTGAACACGGGTGTGACCGAGCCGACACTGCTTGGCTCTCCCACTATCAACGTGACGGGCTTCATGAACGTCGGCTCAACCCAGCCGCTCGGACGCATCGATACCACTGGCCACTTCGTGGAAAACCTGAGCTACAACATCGGCCGTCATCAACTCAAGTTCGGTGCGGAATATCGCCGCGCCCAACTCGATGTCTTCTACGAAATCAACAAACGCGGCACCTTTACCTTTGATGGAGCCACCGGCCCATGGAAGAGCGACTCTTCTGTCAGCTCCAACGAAAAGGCCCTCGCCGATTTCATAGCTGGCTACTTTTCGGCGTCCAGCGGCGCACGCATCGCCCGCGGCGATCTGCAGCGCGTCTATCAGCAGAACTCCTTTGACTGGTGGGTGCATGACAACTACCAGATCACCAGCCGCCTGAACATCAACTTCGGCGTTCGCTACACCTACCACGGCGTGTTGAACGATGACAAGAACTCTCTGACCAACTTCATCCCCTCGCGCGGAATCGTTGCCGTGAAGGATCTCGGCTCGCTCTATCCGAGCGACAAGAACAACTTTGCCCCGCGCTTCGGCTTCGCCTATCAGCCGCTCAAGAGCAACAAAACGGTTATCCGTGGCGGTTACGGCGTCTACTTCGATGTCCCGGCCTTGAACTTCTTCACTGCCAATACCAGCGTTCCCAACGGTGGTGCGGCTGGTGTGAACGCCAACCCAGGCGGATCCAACCCCGTCTACTCAATCTCGTTGAATGGCTCAACATCGAATGCAATTAAATCCGGTGTACCGATCTTCGGCACCGCATCGCCGCTGCCTCCCTTCGGCGTCTTCGGCGTCAGCCAGGACTTCCGTACGCCCTATATCCAGCAGTTCAACCTCAACGTTCAGCAGGAACTGACCAGCAAGACTTTGTTGCAGGTTGGCTACTCGGGCAGCCTCGGACGGAAACTAGCCCTCCTCGTTGACATCAACGCCGCCACGCCCGGAACGCTCAGCGCCGGTTCCATTCAACAGCGCCGTCCGTTCTATTCGAAATATCCGGACCTGGCTGCCATCAACATGGCCGAGACCGCAGGCAATTCAAACTACAGCTCGCTCCAGATGTCCATCAACCAGCGCTTCTGGAAGGGACTCTCCGGACAGGTCGCCTACACGCTGGGACATGCCCTGGACAACGGCTCGGCAACCCGCAACACACTCCCGGCCAACAGCTACAATCTGACGGCCGAGCGCGGAGATGCGGGCTTCGACATCCGCAACATCTTCACCAGCTACCTCTCCTATGATCTTCCGAACTTCGTGAAGAAGGCCCCCCGCCTCGGCACCGGCTGGCAGTTCAACCTGCTCTCCACCCTGCACACGGGCGAGCCTCTCGATATCGCTGCCGGCACCAACGTCAGCCAGAGTGGCGACAGCAAGGACCGCGCAGATCAGATCGGAGATCCTTTCTCGGGAATCGTCCAACCGGCCGCTCCCTCGAAATCCATCCGCTGGCTGAATAAGGCCGCCTTCGCTGCCCCCGCAGCTGGCACCTTCGGCAACTACGTGCGCGATTCACTCCGCGGCCCCGGCTTCGGCTCATTTGACTTCTCCGTCTTCAAGACCACCAGCATCACAGAAAAGATCAAAGCGCAGTTCCGTGTCGAGATCTTCAACCTTCTCAACCGGGCCAACTACGCCAATCCCAACACCACATACTCCTCGGGAAGCTTCGGCTTGATCAGCAACACCCGCAACGGTGGCAGCGCACCTGGCCTCGGCTTCGGTGAACCGCGCAACCTTCAACTCGCATTGAAGATCATGTTCTAAGATGCTCCACGGCAGCGCGGCCTCAACCGGGGCCGCGCTCCTCACATTGTCGTAAAGTAGTGAATTGGCACTCCTCCCTCCTCCTTTAGAACTGCTCCCCGGACTCTGGCGCATCGCGCTGCCCCTTCCGTTCGAACTTTCCCGCATTAACGTCTTCCTTGTCACACTCCCCGACGGCCTGATGCTCGTTGATTGTGGCATCGCAGGAAGAACATCGCACGATGCTCTCCTGCAAGGCCTCAACCAGATCGGCGTCGAACCCCAGGCCATCACGAAGATCCTCCTAACGCACTTCCACCCCGATCACATCGGCCTCGCACCCGTCATCCACCGCTACGCCGCTGCACCCGTCTTCATGCACCACGCCGACATCGCCCGGCTGAGGAAGATCGCGGAGCACGGCTGGATGCACGGCCTCCTCGAAGAAGCTGGCGTGCCAGAATCCCTTCAGCAGGCCATTCGAAAAGGCTCTACCAATCCGGATTTCAATCTCGTTGACCTGCCTGAAGTCACCCCCTTGCAAGGCGGCGAAATCATCGATACCGCACTCGGACCACTCGAAGTAATCTCAACACCCGGTCACGCCCCCGGCCACATCTGCCTCTATTTCCGCGATTCAAAGACGCTGCTCTCCGGCGATCACATCCTCCCAACCATCTCGCCCAACATCACCTGGAGCGCTGAATCTGACGCGCTGGGCGATTACCTCGACTCGCTCCAGAAGATTGCCGCATACGATGTCACACTGGTGGTCCCCTCGCACGGCGAGCCCTTCGCCGATATGCAGGGCCGGATCCACCAATTAACGCAACACCACATTGAACGCTGCGAGGAAATCACCGCAGCTCTCGATGCCGGCTCCGTCACCGCCCATCAATTGGTGCAAGCGCTGTGGACCCGCAAACTCGCCCCTATCCACCACTGGTTCGCACTCTTTGAAGTCCTCGCACATCTCGAATTCATGCAGCGCCGTGGCCGCATCGCATCAACCCTCGAAGGAGTAATCCGCAAATGGCGCAACACCCCGTAACCGCCTTCGCGGACTACCTGCTGAGCTTGCCGGAACGGGTCGTCCGCTCCACCTCGGCAGTGGCAGGAGGCCTCCTCCGCGAACTCAGCGATGTCTCCCTCCCGCCACGCTTGCGCCGCACGACGCCGTACACCAACCTAGTCGCCAATACTCTGCGCTTCATGATTGAACAGGTAGGCGAAGTCCCTGACACCTACCCAATAAACTCAAACCTCGCGCACGACTTCGCCTTGCGCCGCGCCGCCGGCGACGGCATCGAATTCGCCGGAATCCTCGCGTTTCACGCCTCCCCCATGTGGGTGCTCGCCGCGCTGGCCGATCTCTCCGGCGCCGGCCGAGATCTCATCGCCGAAATCACCGCAAGCCTGAAATCAGAGGGCCTGCTCGACCCCGAAACAGAATTTGAAACCGCCAGCCAGCTATTGGACGGACTCGAAAAATCATCCTCTCTTGTAGCCCGTACTCTGAATACCCCGCCACTCGATGTCGCCGCCCTGCGCCGCGATCTGGCAAAGCTCAAACGCCAAATCGCAGCCATGCCCTCGCCACAACTTCCTTCCATCGACGTCCTGTGGCTGACCTGGAACAACCTCAAGCAAACCGCCGAGGCCCAGGAGCGGCCCATCTTTCTCGTATCATCGCTGATGGCACTCTCGGCCATCGGTCGTATCCCCGAAAAACTGATCTGGCTTTCGCGCATCGCAACGCACGCCACGGCCCACACGGGCCAGCTATTTGCATCTGGACTGCTCGACCACTACGGAGAGACTCTCGTCAGTATCCAGAACGCCGGCTTCCTCAATTACTGGGCCCACGAATTCAGCCCGTATTTGAAAGCCGCGGCATCCCAATTCTCGCCGGAGCACAAGACTCTCACCCAGCGCCTATTGCGCCGCGTATCCCCGCAGTGAAAGAATACCCACGTATGAAACGCCTCACATTATTCGCTCTTCTGTTCGTATCATCGGCCTTCGCAGAGAAACTCTTCGATGGCAAAACGCTCAAAGGCTGGGAACTGTGCAATGGGAAAGCAGACTACAAGGTAGAGAAAGGGGTCATCGTCGGCACCACTGCGGTGGGCAGCCCCAACAGCTTTCTGTGCACCGCAAAGGAATATGGTGACTTCCTGCTCGAATTCGATACCTGGACCGACCCCGAACTCAACTCCGGAGTCCAGATCCGGAGTCACCGCTACGCCACCGATCAAAACGTCAAGACATTCGACGGCAAAAAGATCGTCGATCGCAAGCAAAGCGCAGGCCGCGTCCACGGCTATCAGGTCGAAATCGCCAACGAAAAATCCGGCGCCTCCGGCGGAATCTACGACGAAGCCCGCCGCGGCTGGATTCACAATATCGCCTCAGATCCGGCGGCCAGCAAAGCCTTCAAAGACAATCAGTGGAATCACTACAAAGTGGAGGCCATCGGAGATCACATCCGCACCTGGATCAACGGCGTCCCCTGCGCGGATGTCATGGATACACTCGACCAGACCGGCTTCATCGCCCTTCAGGTCCATGCCTACACGGGCCCCAAACCCTTACAGGTCCGCTTCCGCAACATCGAACTGAAGAATCTCGGCAGGCACGAATGGAAAAAAGTATCCACGGCCAACTGGACCAAACAGGGAGGCAACTGGAACGTCGAAGACGGAGCCATCCATGCCACCAGCGACATGAACGATCCCAAGATCCACTTCATGGTCAGCGATCAATCCTACAAGGATGTAACGCTGCGCTTCAAGTTCAAAGTCGACAAAGGAAACAGCGGCTTCTTCGTCCGTTGCGACAAGACAACGCACGCCGGCTACGAAATCGAAATGGATGAAGCGAAGCGCACTGGCGGCTACTGGCACGCAGGAGGCCGCTCCTGGGTCACCGGACCCGAAGACAACGCCGGAGTCATTCCCAACCAGTGGAATGAGATCTCGGCCTCGTTCCATGGTCACCGCATAACATTCTTTCTGAATGGAGTGAAGACGGTCGATATCGCCGACGACGCCCCCGGCCGGCTCGAAGGCTATCTCGCCCTACAGGCCCACGGCAGCAAGCGCCCGACCAGTGTCTGGTTCAAGGACATTGAAGTCCTTGAACCAAGGAAGTAGCAGTGGCTAGGACCGCCAGAAATCCGCTACATCGCATTCTTAGGTCGCAGTTCGGCTGGCAATGTATATCTTCAAGCCGAGCCGCGACCGTAAGGGAGCGATATTTCGATTAGAAAGCCGCGCGCCTTGAGGCGAGGGGGTCAGCCCCCGCCCTTTGAACTAAACGTTAGGCAACCCAGCCAGGGCAGCTGCGATCTCTTCTTCCGGATAATCGAAGTTGACCAGATGCCCAGCTGCGTAATCGATGTAGGCCTGCATATCGAAGTGGCCATGACCGCACAGATTGAACAGAATCGTGCGGCTCACGCCATCGCGCTTGCAGGCCATCGCCTCATTGATCGCTCCCGCCACCGCATGATTTGCCTCCGGCGCCGGAACAATTCCCTCGGCCTTCGCAAACTGCATGCCTGCGGCGAAAGCCTCCAACTGCTGCACGGAAACGGCCTCGATCAATCCCAGATCCGCCACATGGCTGACCAGCGGAGCCATGCCGTGGTACCGCAATCCGCCCGCATGGAAGCCCGGCGGCACAAACACACTGCCCAACGTATGCATCTTCACCAACGGCGTCAAATGAGCGGTATCGCCGAAATCATAAGCGAACTTGCCCTTGGTCAAGCTCGGACACGCAGCCGGCTCCACCGCAACAATACGGGCATGGCTCTGTCCCTTCAAATTACGTCCGATGTAAGGAAATGCGATGCCTGCGAAATTCGAGCCACCGCCCGTGCAACCGACGATGACATCAGGCTCATCGCCCGCCATCTTCATCTGCTCGATCGCCTCCAGTCCGATCACCGTCTGATGCAGCAGCACGTGATTCAACACGCTGCCCAATGCGTACTTGGTGTCCGGATCTTTCGCGGCCACTTCCACGGCCTCGGAGATCGCGATCCCCAATGACCCGGTTGAATTCGGATGCTCCGCCAGAATCGCCCGCCCCGAATCGGTCTCCATACTCGGGCTAGCAGTCACAGAAGCGCCAAAGGTCTCCATCAATGCACGGCGATAGGGCTTCTGGTTATAGCTCACCTTCACCATATACACTTTGCATTCGAGCCCGAAGAACGAGCAGGCCATCGCCATTGATGATCCCCACTGCCCGGCGCCCGTCTCCGTAGCGATACGCTTGGTGCCTTCCTTCTTGTTGTAGTATGCCTGCGGCACCGCGGTGTTCGGCTTGTGCGACCCTGCCGGGCTCACACCTTCGTATTTGTAATAGATCTTCGCCGGTGTATCGAGCGCCTTCTCCAGGCGGCGCGCGCGGAACAGCGGAGCCGGCCGCCATTGCTTGTAGACATCGCGCACCTCTTCGGGAATCTCAATCTGCGGGACCGCGCTCACCTCCTGCTCAATCAATGCCATCGGAAAAAGCGGCGCGAGATCTGCCGGACCTATCGGCTGATGAGTTCCCGGATGCAGCACCGGAGCGAGCGGCTTAGGAAGATCAGGGATGATGTTGTACCAGAATTGCGGAATCTGACTTTCGGAAAGAAGATATTTAATGGAATCCATGAATGACCTCTCTAGGATGATAATAGATTTGTGTACCTAAAATTCGCACCAATCCTCGTCGTCGCGCAACTGGCCTTTTCCCAGTCCCCCAATCAACTCACCTCTGAAGAGAAAGCAGCCGGCTGGAAGCTGCTCTTCGACGGCGCCACAACTGAGGGCTGGATCGAGGTGACCGGCCTCCCCTTCCCTTCCACCTGGAAGATTGAGGATGGCTGTCTCAAGGCAATTCCCAATCCGCAGGACATGCAGGACATCCGCACCGTCGACAAGTACAAGTCCTTCGATTTTCAGTTTGAGTGGAAGCTGACCAAGGGTGGAAACTCAGGAGTGAAGTACCTGGTGCAGAAGACCGATCGCTGGCAGCGCCGCAATGAGAGTGGGTGGCAGGCCCGCGCCCGCGGCTTCGAATATCAACTGGTGGACGACCTCAACAACTCCGATGCACTCTCCGCCAAGACCCGCGTGACAGCGTCGCTCTACTCCTACCTCGCGCCAACAAAACACTTGAACCTCGAAACCAACGTCTTCCACAGATCGCGCATCCTGCGCAACGGCAACCATGTGGAACACTGGCTCGACGGAGAAAAGGTCCTGGAGTTCGAACTCACCGACCCTATCGTACAAACGGCGCTTCGTTCTATCGGTAAGAACGAAACGCCGCAGTATGAGTCATTCATCTCGTTGCAGAACCATGACTCGGATGTCTGGTTCCGCAACATCAAAATCCGCCGCCTGGATTAGTGCAGTTCGTCCGGCTTGACCTCGTCAAGCTCTTTCTCCAGACGCCGCAGCGCAATACGCACAACGTCCCGATGGTGGATCTTGTGCCCAAACTGCTTCTCGCTGAGCTTGAGCCACAGGTTGTGGAGCAAGTCCACATCCTCCGGCCACAAACGCGGCGGGTGCGGCCCCAGGTTGAAGAACGTGGAGCGCGTTCCATCACGCTCAACAATCTCCAATGAAACCTGCGGACGAGGCGCTGGCAGTCGCTCCCACGCATCGCCAAAGACCTTCGCCTGCTCTTCAGGAGTGATCTTAGCCGATCGCCCCATCACGATCAGTGACGCTTTGACACGCGCCGCGGCTTCCACAATCGCCGCATTCGAATCCATGCCCTGCACGGCCATCAGTTCGACGTGCTTACCCTCTTTTTCAGCCAGCGACACAACGGTGCTGAACAGCGCCGCCGTATCCGCATTGAACAACTGATCGGAATCGAGATCTTCCGGCGAAAGCTTCACTGTCAGCACCGCAATGTCCATTCGCCTCGTATCGGTCTTTGACAGCGCCTTCTTCACATGCGCCAACAGATGCGGATTGCTCACCGGCACCAGGACTGCGCCTGGCCGGATCGAAAGCGACTGCTCGGTTGGATCCAGCAGGAACTTCTCGGTCTCATGCCCAACTCCCGACCTGTGGCGCTTATGATACTGCTCTGAAAAATGGAAAATGATGTAGAAGACCAGCGTGAAGATGATACCCGAAACAGTAGCAATTCGCTTCGTCATCAAATTCGTCACAGCAAGCGTGAACAGGAAGGTAGTAATGAGGCCCAGTCCAACCGGAATCTCCACGCCAGCGATGTGGAAATTCAGCGGGACCTTCCATTCGCGTCCATGCGGCTGCTTAAAACGCAACACCAGCACGGAAAGCGATTTCATCGCAAAGCTCCACACCACGCCAAACGCGTACGCTTCACCCAACAGTTCAATGTTGCCGGCCGTAATAATGATTGTGAAAATCTGCAACCCTACCACCACATTGATCATGCGATGCGTAGTGCCAAATTTCGGATGTGGCGAGCGGAACCAGTCCGGCAACACGCCGTCTTCCGCCACTCGGTTCAACACACCGTTTGACCCAAGGATGGAAGTGTTCACCGCTCCCGCAAGAATCACCGTTCCAACCACAACCACAAAACCATTGAAGAGCAACCGCAGCAGTTCCGGCCCAACCATGTACATTGCAAGACCGCCGATGAGATTATCTTTGTAGATTGAAACACGCTCTCCGTCCGGTATCAGCATGACGGCGAGAAAAGATACGGCCGAAGTAAACACCAGACTGTATACGAAAATAAGCGTTCCGGCTTTTTGGAGGTTCTTCAATTTCGGGTGTGCGATCTCGCGATTCACCTGCGCTAGGGATTCAAATCCACTCATGGCCAACAGTGAGTGTCCAAGGCCAACCATAACAGCGACAATCCAGAATTTCTCCAAGCCGGTATGCTTTAGCCATCCAAGCGAATTATCGTCCATCCTGAAATTCTCAAGCGTGGGCAGCGGGATCGGAGCAAAACCCTTGATCGAAATTGTAACGGCGCACCAAATGAAGAGCATTACCACCATTACAGTAGTCAGTTGCATAATGCGAAGAGCCTTAGTGCTCGATTCGTGCATGCCGATAATATTCTTGCGCCAGAAATAAACGGTAACGGCGATTGCCAGACCCGCGGCAAAAATTCCCGGATTCACATGCCACTCCGGATGGTTGTAGATTTTCGCCGTATCGTTGATCAAACCGGCCATGTACAAGCCCGCGCTGACGCCGCTGATCGGACCGGTCAAAACGTAATCGAACATCAATGCCGAAACCGAGAATTTCGCAAGAGTTCCGCCCATCGCTTCATGCACGACACGATACACGCCGCCGCGAACAAACATGCTACAGCTCTCGATGTAAATCGCGCGCACTGCGTAGGCGAACGACATGATGCCTAAGATGAACCAGGGAGCGGATTTGCCAATGGCGCCTTCAGCAATACCACCGGCGTAGAACGAAGAGGATGCAAGATCGCAAAGTACAATGGCTGCCGCCCTCCAGAACGAAATGAAGGACAACATGACTGTTGATGCAACAACAACCTTAGTGGCTGCTGTGCTTTTGGATGGCACTAGTTAAACTCCTTTCAAATCAAGCCTATGAGGTTAGCTGCCGGGCTAGGACTTGAAAGTACCCTCGCCGGCTCACGCCGGAGTACGCCCCGATACATTGGTTCCCCCACCCCGCGCTTCGATTTATGAATGTCACTGGGCTCGGCTACAGTTGCCATCTTAACAGGATTGACCTTGCCGTTCAAACCTTTGACACCGTTCTGCATATAGATATTGAAGATGAGCCCGGTTAGTTCTGCTTATACTGGAAAGAGTATGGCAAAACAATATTCGAATCCCCCGGCGATGTCGATTGACGTCACCAAGAAATATACCGCGACGTTTGACACCACCCGCGGGAAGATCGTCTGCGACCTGTTCGCGCAAGACGCACCCAAGACCGTCAACAACTTCGTCTTCCTCGCCCGCGACAAGTTTTACGATGGCATCAGCTTTCACCGCGTCATCGCGGACTTCATGGTCCAGTGCGGCTGCCCCGAAGGCAGCGGCCGCGGCGGCCCCGGCTACCGCTTTGAGGACGAGTTCAAGAATAACCCCAACATGCACAAAGTGGGTTCGCTCTCCATGGCCAACGCCGGCCCCAACACCAACGGCAGCCAGTTCTTCATCACCCACATCGCGACAGATTGGTTGAACAACAAGCACACCGTGTTCGGCCAGGTCACCACCGGCCAGGATGTTGTCAATGCAGTAAAGCAGGGCGACGTCCTCAACAGCATCACCATTACCGAAGAGTAACTGCTATCAGGAATCACTCGCGGCGGGAAGCCCGGCATAGCCGATCGCCACCGCCGCGAGAAACTGCATCAGTACTTCACTGTCCCCTAAGTTGTGTTCGAATACCCCTGCCGCCAGAACACTCAGCACGGCTGCGATGGCTCCGTGCAACAGAAACAGATCCGAACCTGCCTGTCCGGCGCCTCTGAAAAAGTCCCGCAGAATAATCCCGAACATCCACAACAGGAACAGCAGTGCGGGAATGCCTCTCTCAGCAGCAAACTGGACGTAGATGTTGTGCAGGTGCCCGTAGTAGCCCTCGGGCAATGGTTGCTTCACATCGGCGGGAATGTATTCCTTGAAGTGCTCGCCAACCAACTCCGGCCCGAGTCCAAACACGGGATGCGCTTTGATCATTTCAAAACCGATACGCCGGCAGACATAGCGATGCATGTTGGAATCGGTCTCGCCGTGCGGCTTATAAATCGACTGGACCCGATCCTTCACAAAGCCGGGCGAAACCATAATCACCAGCCCTAACAACACTGGGGCCGCCAGCAACATCCATTTCCGCCAGCACCACATCAGATATACCGCTCCGGCTCCCGCCCCCAACCAGATGCTTCGCGTTCCGCTCAGCAACATGCCTGCACCCATGGCCGCCAACACCGCCAGCGCCGGCCACCGCAAACGGCCCTGCTCGCGCACAAAGAAGACGAAGGCCATCACAAACAGAAACGCGATCATCATCTGCCCGCCGAACGTCATCCAGTGGCTCATGAAGCCGGTGATGCGGTCTGCAACATACAGCCGGTAGAATCCATCTTCATCCACGCCGTTGGCCTTCACCACATACTGGACCACCGCCCACGCCGCCGAAAGCCCCGCCGCACCTCCCATCGCAATCGCCAGCCACCGGGCATCCCGGGCAGTGCGCAACACCGTCGCCAGCACGATCACGATCAGAAACACGTAGAATTTCTTGATTTGCGGCAACCCGTGCGAAGGCGCACCCGATAGCAGTACTGACAGAACAGTCCAGCCGAGAAACAGCGCCAGAGGTAGCCAATAGGTTGGAAGCCGGAACTTTGGCCGCTTGATCAGCAGAGTGAGGATCGCCGCACCCAGAAAGATGTGCGAAACCGCGATGGAGAAGATGCCCGCAATCGCAGCCGCGCAGGCGAAGAAAAGTTCCGGACGTGCCCGGAAGTCGTCTTTGAGCGTCATTAACGTAATTAAGAGTATGGCAGAATAGAAGTAAGGAATGCAGATTTATCTGTTACGGCATGGGATTGCGTCAGACGGAACTCCCGGTAAACCGGATTCCGAACGCCCACTGACGAGCGAGGGCAAGAAGGAGTTGCGCAAACTCCTGCAGTTCGCCCGTGAGGCAGGCGTGAAACCGTCGCTATTGCTTTCGAGCCCCTACCGCCGCGCCCTGGACACCGCACGCCTTGCAGAATCAGAATTAGGCTGTGCTGGCGGCATCCTCGAAACACGCACGCTGACGCCCGCCGGCAATCCTGCCGAAGTCTGGCAGGAGATTCGGATCCACAAGGACGAGAAGGCGATCCTGCTGGCGTCGCATGAACCCCTGATGGGCATGATGCTTGGCTATCTGCTGGGCGGCATCAACGTGATCACCGACTTCAAGAAAGGCGCGCTCGCTAGAGTGGATATGGACTCGTTTCAGCTACAACCACGCGGGGTCTTCAAGTGGATGATCCACCCGAAAATGTTGCCCTGACCATCGCCTCTGCCTCCGCCCGCGTGGAGACGCTGCCCTCCAGTTGTGCATCCTCAATCTGCGTCAGCAGCTTTGAGAAACGCGCATCCGCTGGAACCCCCATCGCTTTGAGATCGGCACCTTGCAACAAACGCGCCGGCCAAAGCATCTCATCGGTCATCGAAGCGCGCAACGCACGGACACGCTGGTACCGGTCATCCCCATCGACCGTGGCCCGATACAGTTCCAACTGCTGATCGAAGTCCTTCATCCTCAGAAACCGCTTCAGCACAGAGAGAGGCATCGATTCGAGTCCACTAAAACGAGGGTGATTGAGGACGAATGCCGCCACCCGCGCTGCCGACTCCTTCGAAAGTCGCAATCGCTCCAGGCACACCTCCACCTGTTCTCCGGCCTGAAGCAAGACCGAAGCCAGCGCCAATTCGAAACCAGGCGCCCGCAACCGGCCAAGCACATCCAACGTACCGGCCTCCGGCAGAATGATTTCCAGCAGTCCCGCATCGCGCAACATCTGCATCCCTGCCGCCGCGCCGCCTTCGGTCAATATCCGCGACAACTCCCCCAGGACGCGCTCGGCTGAGACTTTCCGGATGCTTTCACGCTGCGCAACCATCGCCTGCCAGGTACACTCTTCAATCGAAAAGCCAAACCTGGCCGCAAACCGTACTGCGCGCAACATCCGCAGATGATCCTCACGAAATCGTTCCCCGGGTTCGCCGATCGCCCGAATCAAGCCTGCCTGCAGATCAGCACGGCCGTCGACAAAGTCCAGCACCTGTTCCGTCCGCGGGTCCAGCAGCAACGCATTGATAGTGAAGTCGCGCCGCATGAGGTCACGCTTCACATCGGTCTCAAAGGTCACCTGGTCCGGGCGGCGCCCATCGCTATAGGCCCCATCACTGCGGTATGTCGCGACTTCTGTCTGCACCGTTCCATGCCGCACAATCACCACACCAAAATGAGCCCCCACCAATAGGGAGCCCGGGAATAAACGCTGAATCACCTCCGGCCGGGCATCCGTGCAAACATCGCAATCCTTGGCATCGCGCCCCAATTGCAGGTCCCGCACACAGCCGCCCACCAGCCACGACTCAAACCCGGCCGCACGCAGTTGCCGTGCGACTTCGCTGGCGAATCTCAGGCTTTCACTGGTGGGCATCCATCTATGATCGTAGCGAACACCCGGACCGGAAGAAACATTCAGACCTTCTTTTTCATGACTTCCAGCAGATTGATGATGTCAGTACTGAATTGATTGAGCTTGACCAACTCTTTTTCCGCAGCCAGTTGATCACCGCCCTGCTTGAACCGGACGATGGATTTCACCAGCGAGTGCATCGCGGTGTGCTTCGTCTCAAGGACTCTCATCTCAGGAACGGATTTGTACTTTTCCAGCCCCTCCGAATACATCCACTTTCCGAGCGAGCAGTCCTTGTGGGAAGTAGCTTCCTGCTCGGTAAGTACGGCTTTCCCGTCAAGAAACGAGCGCAATCTGGATTTCCAGGTGCTGTGTTGGGATTGCGCGAGTGTAAAATCGATTGTGGCCATTGTGCCTCCTGATTGTCATATCGGAGAAGGAGAGAAGCATATGAATGCAAAACCAAAGGGACCACGCTGCGTCATAGCACTCCTGCGCGGTGTCAACGTCGGCGGCAAGAACAAGATCAAAATGGAGGCGTTGCGCGAAATCTGCGCATCGCTCAATCTGCAAAATGCCCGCACCTACGTTCAGAGCGGCAACCTTCTGTTCCAAACCACAGAAAAAGACCTGAAAACAATCTCTGAGCGCATTGCCACTTCAATCGAAGAGTCCCATGGCTTCCGTCCCTCGGTCATCTGCCTCACCAGCACCGCTTTGCGCGACACCGCCGCCCGGAACCCTTTCGCCGGGCGCCAGGGCCTCGATCCAGGCAAACTGGCGGTCTGCTTCCTCGCCGAAAAGCCATCCCCGGAATCTCGTGCAACACTCAGTCAATTCAAAACGGAGACGGAAGAATTGCGGATAGGCGAACAGGAGTTGTTTATCTATTTTGAGAATGGTATGGGTAAAACGAAGCTATCCATGCCTGCGGTGGAGCGGGCAGTCAAAACAGCCATGACGGCAAGGAACTGGAATACAGTCGAAAATCTGATTGAAATGGCGAACCGGATGGAAACTGCCGACTAGCTCAGCCAGCGCTCGGCTCGCCAGCCGCCTCACGTGCCGCCTTTGCCGCAGCCTCCTCCATCTCCTGCATTTTCTTCAGTTCTTTCTTGGTCGGAGGCACGATCTCATGACGATAATCATGGTCGTTATAGCAGGTGCGGCAGCGCACTTTCGCGGGCTGCGCTTCAATCACGGAAACGATCTGGTGGTTCGTGAGACGCTTGCATTTGATGCAGTAATCGTCGATCACATCCCCAAGCCGGTGTTCAGACATAAACATTGTGATTATATCAGATAAGGAATCCCAAAAGCCCTGCAATTGCAGATCCAAGAATGACCCATAACGTCTCGACACGTGTAAAATTCAGGATCAGGAAGCTCACCACCGTAATCGCGAGCGGCAAAGCACCGGTAATCGCATCGCGCGCCATCGGCAGGCAAATCGAGAGAATCAGCCCACCCGCCGCAATCGTGATGGCCTGTATCATCGACCGCACGCGCGGATGCGCCGCCTTTCGCCCCACATACACCAGGAACGGGACAATGAGGAAGGCCGGAGTCACCATCGCCAGCCATCCGGCGATCGCCCCAGGCGTGCCGCCAACGAAGTAGCCGACGCTCACCACATAGATCCCGGCCGGCCCAGGCCCCATGCGGCCCACGCCAATTGCGGTGTTCAACTGCCTGTCCGTCAGCACATGATGCCTCACCACCAGGTCGCTACGCAGCATTGGCAGTGAAGTCATGCCGCTGAACGAAGTGGTCGTCGATTTCAACAACAGCAGGTACAACAGAAAAACATTCACGCCCGCTTCTCCGGAGCCAGCCAGAAATACCCCACTCCCGCAGCAACAAGCAGCAGGAAGATCGGTGTGATATGAAACACACTGAGCCCGATCATCGCCCCGCCGCCCAACAGCAAACAGCGCAGCCACTGTCCCTCACGAATGCGCGGCTGGATCAACTGCCACGCCGATGCCATCATCATCCCGATGGCCGACGCGATAATCCCGCCAACCACCGCCGCCACCACAGGATTCACGTGCCCGGCCTGATAGCCCATGGTGATCCAGCCGACCAGCAGCGAACTCGGAATCGTGATCGCCAGCACGGCAATCAGCGCCCCCGGCCAGCCATGCAGCAGATAGCCGCAGCCGGCGCTGAACGCCAGCAAATTGGTGCCGGGCGTGACGCGCGCCAGAGCGTACGCCGTCGCATACTGCTCGCGCGTCAGCCACCCGCGCCGCTCCACCAACTCGCGGTACAAGGCAGCCATCGTCGGATCACCGCCCCCGAAGGTGAGGTTACCGATTCGCAGACAGATGGAGAAGAAGGTCCACATGTGCCAAAATTTATCTTAGTATGAAGCCGTCGCAGCGAATCGAGTGGCCACGCAATCCCGGCAAAGAGTTGCGCGCCCCTAATCACCGCTCCCCATCAGCGCAATGATAAACTCGATGACTGGAATAGTCATACATGAAAACCATCCGCAGAGTTGCGGTTCTGGGAGCGGGAACCATGGGGTCCAGAATCGCCGCGCATTTTGCCAATGCCGGAATCCCCGCGCTGCTGTTAGACATCGTCATTCCGGGCCAACCCAATCGCAACGCAGCCGCGATGAAGGGCATCGAAAACGCCGCCAAAATGAAGCCCGGCGGCTTCTTCACCGGGGATGCCGCCAAACTCGTCAAGCCCGGCAATTTCGAAGACAACCTCGGCGAAATCGCCGCCTGCGACTGGATCATCGAAGCCGTCACCGAAAACCTGGAGATCAAGCGCGCCCTGTGGACCAAAGTCGAGGCCCTGCGCAAGCCCGATAGCATCATCTCCACCAACACCAGCGGTATCCCGCTGCGGCTCATCTCGGAGACATTTTCTGCCGATACGCGCAAACACTTCCTCGGCACGCACTTCTTCAATCCGCCGCGTTACCTCCACCTCTGCGAAGTGATCCCCGGCGCCGACACCGACCCGCAGATTATCGCCGGCATCTCCGATTTTTGCGACCGCGTCCTCGGCAAGGGCGTCGTACTCTGCAAGGACACACCAAACTTCATCGCCAACCGCATCGGCAGCTTCTTCGGCGCAACGGTCTACAAGATCACCATCGAAGACGACTACACAGTAGAAGAGGTTGACGCGCTCACCGGCTCGCTCATCGGACTGCCCAACAGTGCCAGCTTCCGCCTGCTCGATCTCGTCGGCATAGACATCTGGGCCTACGTCGCATCTAACCTCTACGCCGCCGTGCCCGACGATCCGTGGCGCGAACGCCTGCTGCCGCCGCCCTTCCTGAACCAGATGCTCGAACGCAAATGGCTCGGCGACAAGACCGGCCAGGGCTTCTACAAGCGCGTCGGCAAGGAGCGCGAGATCCACGCCATCGATTGGAAGACGCTCGAATACCATCCAGCCGCCAAAGTAAAGTTCCCCTCCGCCGAAGCCGCACGCAACGTGGAGGACTTGCCTGCACGCCTGCGCATGCTGATCGCGAACAAAGACCGCGTCGGCAGTTTCCTGTGGAAGCTGTTCAGCGACCTGTTCCTGTACTCCGCCGAACGCGTTCCCGAAATCTCTGATCGCGTCATCGAGATTGACCGCGCCATGCGCTGGGGCTACGCCAATACCTTCGGCCCCTTTGAAATGTGGGATGCCGTGGGCTTCGAAGAGACCGCCCGCCGCATTGAAGCCGAAGGCCGCGCTCTGCCGCCCAGCGTACAGAAGATGCTCACCGCAGGAGCGAAGAGCTTCTATCGTGCAGCCGACCAGGGCACCACGCCTGGCACCGAATACTTCGACCTCGGCAGCGCCACCTATCAACCGCTCGCGCCCCGCGAGGGCGTGGTCGTATTGAAGGACTTGAAACGCGCCCGCGGAGTAGTCAAGAAGAATGCCGGCGCTTCGCTCATCGATCTGGGAGATGGCGTCCTCTGCCTGGAATTCCACAGCAAGATGAACACGCTGGGCGAAGACCAGATCGGCATGATCTACAGCGGCCTGGAAGAGACCAACAAAAACTACCAGGCCATGGTCATCGCCAACCAGGGTGACAATTTCAGCGTCGGCGCGAATCTGGTGATGGCTCTGCTCGCCGCGCAGGAAGGCGAATGGGACGAGCTCAACCAGGCCATTCATCGCTTCCAGCAATCGAACATGGCCATCAAGTACAACCAGCGCCCCGTGGTTGCCGCGCCACACGCGCGTGCACTCGGAGGCGGTTGCGAAATGGTGCTCCACGCGGCGAAGGTGCAGGCCTCGGCGGAACTCTACATGGGCCTCGTTGAAGTTGGAGTCGGCCTGATTCCAGGCGCCGGCGGTTGCAAGGAACTCACGGTCAAATTGAAGGACCACAAGAAGGCCTTCGACCTGATCGGCTTCGCCAAGGTCTCATCGAGTGCCGACGACGCCGTGAATCTCGGCCTGCTCGGCCGCAACGCCGGCATCTCCATGAACCAGGAGCGACTCATCGCTGACGCCAAACAGGCTGCACTCGCACTGGCCGCGAACTATACGCCCGGCACACCGCGCGACGACGTGAAAGTTCCGGGCGAAGCAGGCATGGCTCTGTTAAAGATCGGCGTGTGGACCGCCCGGCAGGGCGGCTACATCAGTGACTACGATGCCGTGATCGGCGAAAAGCTCGCCCACGTTTTGTGCGGCGGCAAGCTGAGCGGCGAGCAATTGGTGAGCGAGCAGTACCTGCTCGATCTGGAGCGCGAGGCGTTCCTAAGCCTGCTCGGCAATGGCAAGACGCAAGAGCGCATGCAGCACATGTTGAAAACCGGCAAGCCGTTGAGGAACTAGGAGAGTCGAATGCAGGATGCAGTAATCATCGATTGTTTGCGCACCGCCGTGGGCAAGGCCGGGCGCGGGGCATTGAGAAACACAAGGCCTGACGACATGGCCGCGGCCGTGATCCGGGCCCTGCTCGAACGCTATCCGCAGGTTCCGGCCGCTGAGATTGACGACGTGATCATGGGCTGCGCCACACCGGAAGCAGAGTCTGGCATGAACGTGGCACGCATCGCCGCCTTGCGCGCAGGCCTGCCGGATTCGGTCCCCGCCGTCACCATCAACCGCTTCTGCAGTTCCGGCCTGCAATCCATCGCCATGGCCGCGGAGAAGATCCGGTCGGGCGGCGCCGATATCGTACTCGCCGGCGGCACTGAAAGCATGAGTCTGCTGCCCATGAGCTCGCAGCGCCTGGTGCCCAATCCGTGGATGGTCGACCACAGGCCCGAGATCTACATCAACATGGGACTCACCGCGGAGAATCTGCAACGGCAGCACAAGATCTCCCGCGAAGAGCAGGACGCCTTTGCCTACCGCAGCCATCAGAACGCTCTAAAGGCACAGGCCGCGGGGAACTTCGATGAAGAGATCGTACCGCTCGAAGTGGAATCCACCACCCTGGTCAACGGCAAGCCGAGCACAAAGAAAACGGTGCTGACGCAGGACGAAGGCCCTCGCGCCGATACGTCCATCGAAGCTCTCTCGAAATTGAAACCGGTCTTCCATGCAACCGGCACCGTGACCGCGGGCAACTCGTCGCAGACCAGCGATGGCGCCGCGGTGGCGCTGGTCATGTCTGCGTCCAAGGCAGCGGCTCTCGGCCTCAAGCCCCGCGCACGTTTCGTCAGTTTCGCGGTCGGTGGCGTACCTCCGGAGATCATGGGCATCGGCCCGGTAGTCGCGATCCCGAAGGCCCTCAAGATGGCGGGCTTGAGCCTTGCCGACATCGATGTCATCGAATTGAACGAAGCCTTCGCCGTGCAGGCGCTGGCTGTAATCCGCGAAGGCGGCCTCGACATCGATCGCATCAATCTCAGCGGCGGCGCGCTTGCGCTGGGCCACCCGCTCGGCTGCACCGGAGCGAAACTCACGGCGACTATTCTGCGCGAAATGCAACGCCGCAACTCCCGTTACGGCATGGTCACGATGTGCATCGGCGGGGGCCAGGGCGCCGCCGGTATTTTTGAAAAGATGTAAGATCGCGAAGGAGCTCACATGGCAACAGTTCTTCCCAAAACAAGAGGCGGCGCATTTCTCGTAGAAGACCGCACATATCAGGAGATCTTCTCCCCTGAGGACTTCACCGACGAGCATCGCGCCATCGCCCGCACCACGGAGGACTTCTTCAACAAAGAGGTGGTCCCGAACCTTGAAGACATCCAGCATCAGAAGCCCGGCCTGGCCATCAGCATCCTTCGCAAGTCCGCGGAACTCGGCCTGACTGCGGTGGTCGTGCCGGAGAAGTTCGGCGGCATGGAGATGGATCTCACCTCGGCCATGATCGTCGCCGAAGGCGTCTCGCGTGACGGTTCCTATTCGGGCTGGCACGGCGCGCACAGCGGCATCGGCACGCTGCCGCTGTTGATGTTCGGCACCGAAGAACAGAAGCAGAAGTATCTGCCCAAGCTCTCGTCCGCGGAGATGGTCGCGGCGTATTGCCTGAGCGAGCCGCAGGCCGGCTCCGATGCGATGGCGCTGAAGACCCGCGCGGACCTCTCTGCCGATGGAACGCACTACGTCCTCAATGGACAGAAGATGTGGATCACCAACGGCGGCGGCGCGGATCTCTACACCATCTTCGCCAAGGTCGATGGAGACAAGTTCACGGCGTTCCTGGTGGAGCGCGCGTGGCCCGGCGTGCAGCCCGGCAATGAAGAGAAGAAGATGGGGATCAAAGGAAGCTCCACCACACCGGTCTTCCTCGATAACGTCAAAGTGCCCGTGGAAAACGTCCTCGGCGAAATCGGCCGCGGTCACATCATCGCATTCAACATCCTCAACCTCGGCCGCCTCAAGCTCGGCCCGTTCGCTGTCGGGGGCTGCAAGGAGATTCTGCGTGTCTGCCTGAAGTACGCAAAAGAACGCAAGGCCTTCGGGAAACAGATCGGCGATTTCGGCATGATCCAGCACAAACTGGCCGAGATGGCGATCCGCACCTACGCCGCGGAGACGATGAGCTACCGCGTCGTCGGCATGATCGACAGCCACCTCGCCGGCTGGAGTTGGGAACAGCCCGATGCCGCCGGTACGCTTTTGAAGGCGGTGGAAGAGTTCGCCGCAGAATGCTCCTACATCAAGGTCTTCGCCAGCGAAACGCTCGACTACGTTGCGGATGAAGGCGTCCAGATCCACGGTGGCTACGGCTACCATCAGGACTATCACGTGGAGCGCGCCTATCGCGATTCGCGTATCAACCGTATCTTTGAAGGCACCAACGAAATCAATCGCATGCTCGCCACCGGCTATCTGCTGAAGCGCGCGCAGCGAGGCCAGCTGCCGTTGGTAGAGGCAGTGAAGAAGTTGCAGGCCGAACTGCTATCCGGTCCTCAGCTATCGAGCGGAGAACAAAACGAAGAGGCGAAGCTCGTCGCCAATGCTAAGAAGATCGCACTTCTAACACTTGGAGTTGCCTATCAGCGCTTCGGCAACGACCTCGAAAAAGAGCAGGAAGTGATCGCCGGTATCACCGATATCGCGATGAACGCCTTCGCCATGGAGTCTGTCGTGCTGCGAACGCAGAAGCTCACCGCCTCGGGCAAAGGCGAACTGGCCCAGCAGATGTGCTCCGTGTTTGTCCGCGAGGCCATGGAGACGGCGGAACTCGCTGCGCGAAGTGTTCTCGCAGGCTGCACGGAAGGAGACACCCTCCGCACCAACATGGCCGTGCTCCGCCGCTTCGCCAAATTCGATCCGGTAAACGCAATCGCCCTACGCCGCAGTATTGCAACGCATCTGCTGCAGGTAGAAAAATACACTGTCTAGCAACGCATATATCGTTCCCTGTCGGTCTCTGCTAGCCGAGCCGCGACCGTCAGGGAGCGGTATTTCGTATCCATCCCATGCAAAAACGCGTAGTAATCCTCGTAGGAATCGCGGCCTCAGGGAAATCCACCTGGGCAAAGGAGAGCGTGCTCTCCTCCGACGAAATCCGCCGTCTGCTGCGCGACGATCCAGCCGACCAGACCATCCACCGAATCGTGTTCAAAACGATGCGCGACCTGCTGCGCCGCAGGCTGGAGCTGGGGATGCCGGTCACCTACATTGACGCCACGAACCTGACCCGGCGCGAACGCCGCCCTTACATCAAAATCGCCGCCATCTACGGCGCACAGGCTGAGGCGGTGTTGTTCGATACGCCGATTGAGACATGCATCGAACGCAATCGGGCGCGTGACCGGAAAGTCCCCGAAGAAATCCTGCGAATGATGTCCGCCAAACTACAGCCGCCGACAGCAGAGGAGGGCTTTACGTCTGTGGCTGTTCTTTCCACAACCGCTGCGCCAGAAGCCAAAGGATCGCCGGCACCAGAGTAAGCAGGCCCGTTGCGGTCGCGATCACGTGCGGATCAATGCCCTTGTCCACATAGATCCCCGCGCTCAGATTCGTCGTGGAAAGCACCAGCATGCTGAAGGCGAAATCGGCGGAGAAGACACGTCCGCGGAACTTGTCCTCGGTGGTCATTTGCAGCAACGTCGTCGAGAAGACCCACACCATCGCGCCGCCACCATGGGCCAGCGTGACAGCGGCACTCGCCTGCAACAGCGATTGCGAAATACCCAGCAGCAGATAGCCAACGCCGGCCAGCACGAACCCCAGCAGAATACCCATGCGCAGTTTCTTCTCATTGCCGTGCGCATACCTGCCCGCGATCATCGGACCAATCGCAGAGCCCAGTCCGCGGCATCCCAAAAGCAGGCTCATCGCGAGAATCCCGGCCTTCTTAGCCTCCATACCGGCGATGTGCAGAGGATAGATCCGTTCACCGAAGATCGGAAGCAGCACCCAGTTCGACCCCATGCATCCAAGCCCAGCTTTGACAAACACCGTCGCCAGCATCCGCTTGTCGCGAGCCACATAGCGGACGCCTTCCACCACGCTCGCGATACCCAGCAACTCCTTGAACGTGACAGGCGGCAGAGAATCCAGATGCGGCTCTTCGAACTTCATCTTTCGAATCAAACTCGCCGACAAGATAAACGACAGCGAGTTCAACACGAACACGGTCTCGCGCCCGAAGTAGGCCGCCACAGGTCCGCCCAGCGCAAAGCCAACCGCAAACGTGAAGGCCCAGGTAGTGGACGAAAGCGTGTTCGCGACCAATGTTTGCGGACCGCTGGTGATGTTCGGCACGGTCGAACTATGGCCCGGTTCGAACAGCGCCCACATCAGCGTTTCGCAAAACAGCAGCACGTAGAGGAACCACACCATCGCCGGACCACGCACCAGCAGCATGCACAGCACGATGCCCGCGCGCATGCAGTCCGCAAAGATCATGATGCGTTTGCGGCTCAACCTGTCATTGAGCACGCCCGCCGTGGGGGCCATGAAGAACTGCGGCAGCACCTGCAGCACGAAGGCGATCGCTACCGACTTCGCGTTGCCCGTGTACTCCAGCAGCAAACTGTAGATCGCTACCGAATAAAACCAGTCCCCGATCTCGCTCGCCACCTGCGCGAACCACAGCAGCCGGTAGTTGCGGTTCTCCCGCAACAACTGCGCGTAGGCTCTGAGCGAAACGGGATTGGACGACATCTCAGGATATGGTGTACAGGCCCATGCGCTGCTTCACCATCTCCACGGTCTCCTGCGCCATAGGCCGCACGCGGCCGGCGCTCTCGCGCAGGACTCCAGTGAGGTAGCCGGGCTCGGAGATAATTTCGTTGTAGCGCTTCTGGATCGGCTCCAGGCTCTCCACCACCATCTCCGCAACCTGCTTCTTCAGGTCGCCATAACGCATGCCGGTGAAGTGATTGCGCATCTGGTCGTTATCCCAGTTGCTGAAGGCCTGGAAGATGCTGAGCAGGTTTTCGACACCCGGTCCCATCTTTTCGTAATCCACGCCCGTCGCGGAGTCTGTCGTCGCGCGCATGATCTTCTTGCGGATCACCGCGGGCGGATCGAGCAGCGCCACTGAATGGCCGCTGCCGGTCGCCGACTTGCTCATCTTCTTCGTTGGATCGTCAAGCCCCATCACGCGCGCACCCACGCTGGGCAGGCTGGTCTTGGGCATCACGAAGGTCTCGCCGTACAGTGCATTGAAACGCTGCGCGATGTCACGGCACAATTCCAGATGCTGCGCCTGATCGTCCCCAACAGGCACGATCGCTGCGTTGTACAGCAGAATGTCGGCGGCCATCAGCACCGGATACTGGAGCAATCCGTCGCCGATCGATTCCTGTGTCTCTGACTTCGCCTTGAACTGCGTCATGCGTTCCAGCCACCCGAGCGGCGTCACGCACGTGAGCATCCACGCCAGCTCCGAATGCTCCGGAATCGACGACTGCACAACGATCGAGGAATGCTTCGGATCGATCCCCGCGGCGAGGAACAATGCCGCCAGCTCACCGATCTTCGATTTCAGCTCCTTCGGCTCCTGATAGAGCGTGATGGCGTGCAAATCTACGATGCAAAAGATGCTCTCATAGTCATACTGAATCTTCACCCAATTCTTGAGTGCGCCCAGATAATTCCCTATGTGGATGTTGCCTGTGGGTTGGACCCCGGAAAAGACGCGTGCTTTCATGCTGGATAATCCAGTGTATCTTGTGGCGTAGCGGTGCGACAATGGTCGAGTGAGAATTGAAAAGCTGGTTTATGGCGGCGCGGGCCTCGCGCGCGTGGATGGACAGGTCGCGTTGACGCCTTTTGTACTGCCCGGTGAACTGGTGGAGACCTCCGTCATTCGCAAGCGGAAAGACCTGATTGAGGCCCAATTGACCAGCGTTACCGAGCCTTCGCCCGAAAGAATCGACCCCGCCTGCCCGCACTTTACAATTTGCGGCGGCTGCCACTACCAGCACGCCAACTACGAATTTCAAGTCCAGCAGAAGCGCGAGATTCTCAAAGATTCTTTGCGCCGCGTGGGCCGCATCACACCTCCCGAGGAGATCGGCATCATCTCCGGGCCGGCCTGGGAGTACCGCAATCGGGCGCAGTTTCACTTCGATAAGGGCCAGGCAGGCTTCCTCGAAGCAGGCTCGCACACGCTGCGTCCGGTGGATCAGTGCCCCATCTCTTCGCCCAAACTGAATGAAGCCCTTGCCGCATTGAACAAGATGGCCAAGGACCGCCGCTTTCCCGACTTCCTCCGCTCGCTGGAACTGTTCACCAACGAAGAACAGGTGCAGGTGAACGTGCTCGAAACCGAAGGAGGCCGCCACACGGCGAAGGTATTCTTCGAATGGTGCGAACAGGCGATCCCCGGCGCAGTCTCCGGCGCCATCAACTACAACGGCTTCCGCGTGAGCTACGGCTCGTTCTTCCAGGTCAACCGGTTTCTCATCGATCAACTGGTGACCGAAGCGACAGCGGGCGCCACGGGCGAGCGCGCGCTTGATCTGTTCGCCGGAGTCGGTCTCTTCTCGCGTGAGCTGTTAAAGACTTTCCGCAAGGTGACCGCGGTGGAAACCGGCGCCAGCGCCTGCCGGGATCTGGAAGTGAACGCGAAGCACGCCAAGGTGGAACGCCTGCAGGCCAGCATGTACATGGAAGACCTGATGACCAAGCCCGATTTCGTGCTGGCCGATCCGCCGCGCGCGGGCCTGGGCAAGGCGGTCGTGAAGGAACTGGTGCGGCTCAAGCCGGCCCACATCGCTATTGTCTCCTGCGATCCTGCGACGCTGGCGCGCGACCTCGCCGGACTCCTCGCCGATGGCTACAAGATCGAGAAGATGACGATGGTAGATCTGTTCCCGCAGACCTACCACCTGGAATCAGTCACGCATCTGAAGCTGGCCTAGACCCCATAGGGACAGTCAACACTGTCCCAAGCGTAGCGCGCGGACAGTGCTGACTGTCCCGGGTCTGTCCCAAGCGTAGCGCGCGGACAGTGCTGACTGTCCCGGGCCTGTCCCAAGCGTAGCGCGCGGACAGTGCTGACTGTCCCAATGGTTTCACACTGCGGCTTTCAGCACTTCGCGCAGCCGCTTGGCCACAATCTGATCTTCGCCGCGCTGCAGCGTCCACATGCCGACTGTGATGCAGTCGGGTTGCCCCGGAGTGAGTTCGATCGCCGGCTCGCCATCGCGCATCTTCTTCATCACCTCGGCGTAGGAGATCTTTACGACGCTCTGGTCCCAGCGGATCTGCAGGTGCGGAACGTGATTGGCGATCTCTCCAATCCAGGTGCTGGTCTTGATGCTCTTGATGCCGGAGACGCTGTCCGCGATCACTTTGCCGCGCTTCTCCCACTCCGCCCAATCGGCCTTGTGGTCGCGCTTGAGGTAGGTCTCCACCGCGACCATCATGCCGAGCAACTCTTCTTTGTTGACCTTGGTGCCGCGCCCGATCGTGTCGCTGTTGGGCGGTCCATTCAACCGCGCGGCCTGAATCAGCTCCTTGCGCCCCAACAACAGTCCCGCGCTCTGCGGCCCGCGAATGGCCTTGCCACCGGAGAAGGCCACCAGGTCGAACCCCATCTTCGTATAGCGGGAAAGGTTCTCCACCGGAGGCACGTCCGCGGCCGCATCGGTCAAGGTCGGGACCTTGTGCTTCTTGCCCAGCGCGACGAATTCTTCGGCATGGATCTTGCCTACCGGATCGTTTGCGTTGAAGAACAGCATCATCGCCGTGCGATTGTTCACTGCCCGCGACAATTCGTCCGCGGTCTCCACTTCCACGAATTTGATGCCGCAGTTCCGCACTGCGTGATCGTAGCCGTATCTGTGCGACTTCTGCACGATCACTTCGTTCTTCATCCCCTCGGTATCGGGCAGGCGGACGATCTTCTCTTTGTCCGTGCCGGTGATGCAGGCTGCGGTCCCGAGCGTCAATGCAGCCGCCGCGCCCGCGCTCACCAATGCCGCTTCGCAACCGATCAACTTGGCGATCCGCTCGCCTACGGCATCGTGCAGTTCCTGCAGGCGGACGTAGGTCTTGGAAGAGTAATTGATGGCGTCCATCACCTCAGGCAGCATCAACGATGCGGTGAGCGCGGTGTAGGTGCCGGCGGCATTGATGATCGGCCGCACACCCAACTCTTTGAAGTAATCGCGCCTCGCAACAGCGGCCGGTGCGATGCCAGTCACGGCAGGCGCCGCTGAAATGGCTTGTAAGAACTTTCTTCGATTCGGCATGGTGCTCGTCTCCTTGAACGGAAATAGGATATCAAAAGGTTCATGCCGTAAACCGAATGGTTCATGGCAGAGCGCACGTCCCTCCGTGTTTCAAACACTTAGGCAAAGGCGCACGGCGTGCATGTCATAGTCGCCCGACCTCACAAAGGAGATGCTATGTACGCATACATGCTTGCCCTCACCGGCGCCCTGGCATTCGCGCAGACCAAGATGCCACCGCCAGTAAATCACAAAGTCAATTTCGAAAAGGAAGTCCAGCCTGTCCTCGCGCAAAAGTGCTTCGCCTGTCACGGAGCCGAAGCGCAACAGGCCGGGTTACGGCTTGACCGCCGCCAGCAGGCCATGCGCGGTGGTGACTACGGCCCGGTCATCATCGCCGGCAGGAGCGCAGAGAGCAAACTCATCAAGCGCCTGGTCAACGGCGATGGCGGCTTGCAGATGCCGCCCACCGGCCCGCTATCGGACGATGAGATCGGCCTCCTGCGCGCCTGGATCGACCAGGGCGCCGACTACCGCATCTCAGTCAGCGAGGAGATGCCCGCGAGACCCGTCGATCCCAAGCTGGCCGCATTGATTGAGGCCGTCCGCGGTGCCGATACCGGAGCAGTCCGGAAGCTGCTCACCGCCACGCCGGCACTCGTCAACGCAGCGGACGCAAAGGGCTCCACACCGCTCCATCATGCAGCCGGTTTCGGAACACTCGCGACCATAAAGCTGCTGCTCGATAAAGGCGCCAACGTCAATGCAAAGAACCAGCGCAAATCCACCCCCGCGTTGTGGGCCGTCCACGACGAGACCAAACTGCGATTGCTGATCGAGAAGGGTGCCGACGTGAACGCCCGCACCAACGACGGCCGGACGCTGCTCTATCAGGCGGCATCGATGGGAGACGGCCTCTCCGTCATGCGATTGCTGCTCGACAAAGGCGCCAAAGTCGACGCCCCAACCATCAACGGCATGACGCCACTGATGGCAGCCGCGGGACGCGCAAGGCTAGACGCCATGCGCCTGCTCATCGAAAGAGGCGCGGACGCCAATCTAAAGAATGCGGCTGGCGCAACTGCGCTCATGGATGCCGCGGCCACCGGCAGTCCGCGCGCCGTAGGCATCCTGCTCGAAAAGGGCGCCGATGCCAAAGCGCGCACAAAGAAGAATGAAACAGCACTCGGGGATGCTGCGACCTCCGGCAACATCGATGTTGTCAGGATGCTGCTCGATCGCGGCGCGGAAGTGAACGTCCAGGACATCCGCGGCTACTCCCCGCTGCTCTACGCAGCCGGGTCTGACACGATTCCGACGGAAGTAGTGAAACTCCTGCTCGCCAAAGGCGCCGACGTCAATGCAAAAGGAGACGGTGAAACAGCTGTTATGCTCGCATCGAAGCGTGGTGACACTCCCGTCGCGCGCCTGCTCGGTGCACCCGCAAAGTCAGCCTCCGCAACAAACCTGATGAAGGCCGCCGCAACCGGCGGCCCCGAGCGCACCATCGCCCAGGCGGTGAAACCGGCACTGGAACTGCTCGAAAAACAGAGTCACAACTTCATCCGCATCGGCGGCTGCAACTCCTGCCATGGCCAGGACCTGCCATCGGGCGCCGCGGCACTGGCGCGCGATCGCGGACTCCCCGCGCCGAAATCGATTCCGCAGTTGCCGCAGCACATGATCGCCAATACCACGGAGCGGTTGATGGACCTGAATGCCATCGGACCGGTATCGGTGGCATGGGAGCTGTTTGACTTCGGCATGAATCGCGTCCCGCGCGATCATTACACAGACGCCGTTGTGCGCTACATCAAGGCCACACAATCGGCAGACGGAAGCTGGTCGACCAATGAAAGCCACCGCCCGCCGATGAGCACCGGCGCATACCAGACCGCGGCGTTGTGCATCTACTCCATCAGGCACTACGGGCGCACGGAAGACCAGGAGGAGAACGCAAAGGCGATCGCTCGCGCCGCAGCCTGGCTGGAAGCGTCGAGCCCAAGACTCGCCCAGGACCACGCCTTCCGCGTGATGGGCCTGGCGTGGGCCAAAGCGAAGCCCGCGTCCATCACAGCGGCCACGCGCGAATTGGCCGCACTACAGCGCGCAGATGGTGGCTGGGGCCAGATGGCCACCATGCCGGCTGACGCCTATGCCACCGGTGAAGCGCTCTACGCGCTCAACGCTGCAGCGGGCAATACAGACGCCTTCCGCAAAGGCATCAAGTACCTGCTGCGCACGCAAGCGCCGGATGGCTCGTGGCACGTCGCCTCGCGCTCCATCTGGCTGCAGCCGTACTTTGAAAGCGGCTTCCCCTATGGCACGGATCAGTGGATCTCAGTCGCGGGGACAAGCTGGGCAGTGATGGCGCTATCGGTTTCGGTGGAGACACCGAAGATAGCCGGGCGTCGCTAAAAGGGCAAGAACGGGGGCCGCTGTGCGAGTGGCCCCCGCACTACTTCTGAAAAATCCCGCGCCACTTGCGCAAGATCAATTCGGCAAGATTCAGCGCCACGGCAAAGGCCAGCAACCCGGGCCACAAGCGCATCACCGAAGGCACGCTGCGACCGCCAGAATCGAACAGCCGCTTGATGTCCGGATTGAACCGCCCGCCCGTGTAGGAAGCGATCTGCCGCAGCAGTTGCTCGTTCGAGCCGTAGTCATTCAGCTCTTCTTCCTGCCGGTAATACCCGACCTCAGGGAAGACCCGCGAATCCTCTACAGGACGCAAACGGAACAGCCCCTGCCGTGAACCCACCGGCACTTTGCCACGATACGAGCCATCGCCAACCTTGCGGATCTCAACCGGCCGCTGGAACCCGTCGGGACCGAACACAAAGATCGCCGGCAAGGTCTTGGGCTCTTCCATGTGCCGTGCGATTCTGTACTCCACAACCAATTCGCTGTTGGCGCTATCAAGCACCACGGACGCCTCGCCAGGCTGCGCATGCGGCAACAGGTCGCGCATCACATTCGACCAGAACTTATCGAAGCCCTTCCACGTGATCCAGGCATCGGCCCAGCGGCTCTTGGCATCGGAGGTGAAAACCGCCGAGCGGCCCAGGCCGTACTGCCAGCGCGAGAACAATGGATCCTTGCGATCGATGCTGAGAATGTTATCGGCAGTCGGGCGCGATGTGAACTTCACATAGCCCTTCAACGGCGGAGCGGATTCCATATTCACGCCCTCCAGGATCTCAGCCTGCCGCAACACCACCGGCACAATCGCCTTTTCAATCGCCGTGGAACCGGTGTGCTCCATTACGTCCTTCAGCAGGATCTGTTCCAGCCCGGCCGGATCGTTGAGGAAATACGACTTGCCCTTTGCCGCCGCGGCGATCTTTTCGAGATAAGCACGATTCACGTCCTGCCCGAGTCCCACGGTGGAGATCGTCACCTTTTCCTTATCCGCTTCCTTGGCCAGCGACATGCTGTCGCCCTCTTCGGAGATACCGTCAGTCAACAGCACGATGTGCTTAAACGTGGCCTTGACGGGAATCGACTTGCGATAGGCTTCGGTCAACGCCGGCGCAATCTGCGTGCCGCCGTCAGGTGTAATGCCCGCCACCAGGCGCTTGATCAGATTGCGATCCTCGGCCTTGCGAATCGGCACCGCCCACTGGAACGAGTTATCGAAAATCAACACGCCGATAAAGTCGATGGGCCGCAGATTCTCCACAACGCCGATCGAAGCCAGCCGAGCCAACTCCATCTTCTTGCCCTCCATGGAGGACGACTTATCAATGATCAGCACCACCAGCGTGCCTTCCGGCGAGCGCGGCGGCGCCAGCTTCGCGGGCAGCGTCTTCTCCAGCGCGTCTTCCACGCCTTTGTTATCGACGTAAGTATTCTTCTCTCCGCCGATCACCAGCAATCCCCCGCCCTGCTTTACAAAGGCTTCAAGGTCGGCCTTGCGTACAGGGGAAATCCCTTCCAGGTCCCAGTTGTTGAGCACGATCAACTGGTATTCGTCGAAGCTCTTCGCGGGAATTTCGGCCGCGCGCGTAACATCCAACTGGCTGGCGGCAAACACTTCCAGCAGATGTTTCTCCGCGCCTTCCGGATCTTGCGACAGATACAACAGCTTTGGCCGGCGCAACATGATCGACCGCGCAAACCGGGCCTCGCCCTGGTCAACGGTCTTGATCACGCCTGAGACATCAATCGCACCCGCCACGCTGATGGTCGCGTGCACGCGCAGTTGATTGGCGCCCGCTTCGAGCGTCATCGGCGTAGTGCCGAGGACCTTGCCCTCCGCCGCGATCTCAATCGTGCCGGAAGTCCTTTTCGGCGAGATAATTTCCAGATCGATGGGGAAGCGGTCACCGGTGAACGCGTTCACCGGCATGATGGCAGCCTCCAGGCGCAACGCAGGCTTCGGCCTGCCGGCCAGCGCGATCGTATCGATCGGCACGCCAAGCTGCTGCGCCTGCCAGGTGGCGCGCGCCACGCTGCCCTTGTTCTCTTTACCGTCGGAGATGAGCAGCACACGCGGCACCAGGCCTTCCGGCATAGCCGCAATTCCATCGCGCACCGCTGCTTCCAGATCCGTACCGCGGGCCTGCGGACCGGCCGCCGGCTTCACCACATCAACACCATCGGCGAGTTGCCGGGTGGTGCGTGCGAACGGAATGATCTTCGTCCAGTGGCGGCCCTTCTCCGAAGCGATCGCTTTCACGATGGCATTGGCGCGGCCCAGGTCCTGCTCGGAGACGCTGGCCGAAGTATCCACCAAAACGGAAACGGCCATCTTCGTCTCATCGGTCTTCATGCGCGGCTCGGCCAGAGCGAGCGCAACGCAGATGAGGGAGAGCACCTTCAGCAACGTCGCAATGCGCTGCACACCGCGCTGCCATTCATACCACAGCCAACCCAGCGGCAACAGCGCCAGCAGCAGCATCCACGGATTTTCAAATGTCATGCCGCCCTCCGGAACCGTGCCAGCAACCCGCCGAAGCGAGGCGAAAACGCCATCTTAAACCGCCCGTAAATAAACCACTCCGCCAACAGGCACAATGCACCCAGCACGGCCAGGATCTGCCAGATATCGCGCGATGAAGCCTCGAGCACGCTGAACTTGGGAATGCCGCGTTTGGTGCCCTTCGGCGCGGTCCATTTCGCCTCGGCCACATCAGGCAGCGAGAGCGAATAGACCATCTCCTTATCCCCGGCCAGCACGCGAACAATGCCTCGCGTTCCGCCGAAGAAGCGCAGCGTGCGCCCCTGCACGGTGAACGGGAGGACCGTTTCGCCCTCGCCCAGCACGCGCACTTTCGACGCATCCATGCCTTCGTCCAGCACCACATTGACGCCGCCCGCACTGTCGCCATTCAACTCCGCGCGGCGGAAAATCTCAGGCGCCATCCATTGGAACAGATTGGCAAACAGCAGCGGCGCCGTCAGTTCGTAGCGCAGCGCGGAACGGCCCGGATTGAACCCGAACACCGCCATCTTGGGCTCAGCCGAACGTGCCACAATCGCCGCGCCGCCTTCCACATCCGCCACCGGCACGAAGCCGTTCGATGCGGCATAGACCTGCGTCGAATCGAGGCGCAGATCCTTGGTGCGCAAACCTGCGCTCATCGGATGATCGGCACGCCACGAGGTCAACGGCACATTCGTGGCCTGTTTGAGCGACTGCACCGGAGAGCCAGTTGTTGGCGGCTCGATCCAGATCGTATTCACCTTGGGCGCGACCGGCGGTGCAAAGCGATCGAGCACCACGATCTGCGCGCCGTTGTCGGCCGAATAGCCCTTGGTGGGATAAAACTTCGCCTGTATCCACGGATTCGAAGAGAGCAACGCCCGCAGAAACTCCGGCTGATCCGAATACACGGCCAGTTGCAGACTCTTCTGCGCAGGCAACTCCAGCACTGCGCGATCATCGGACGCAATCGCATCCTTCACCAGCAGCCGCGCCTCCAGCCATCCCGCGGCCTTGGTGCGGAATTCGAAGCGTTGATTCTGTTCGCCGCCCGCAGGCAGCGACAACCGCGCCGACCCGATTGGCGCGCCACCGAAGTGCAGCACCAGAGGAATCACGCGATCCACCCGTCCGTAATTCTTTACGCCTACGAAGATCTCCCACAGGTCCGTATCATTCACTGACCGCCGCAGGTTGATCTTGCGCAGGCCGACGTTTTCGTAGACTTCATTGGTGGAGAGCACGCGCAAACCGGGCACCGGCGTTTCGCTCGGAACCTCCGCGCCATCGATGCGGCTCGCTCCGGCGTACACAATCTCGCCCGCTCGCCGCCCATGCAGCTTCTGCATCTCCTGCGCGAAGTTCAGCGCCTGTTCGATATGGAGCGATGCCGCACCCGCCTGGCTCTGCTTAATGGCATCTTCCAGCGCGGCGTGGTTCGATTCAAACACCGTCGCCGGAGTCGACAACTCGTCCACGCGCACAAGCATAACGCGGTCAGAGGGTGGCAGCGCCCGCACATACGCCCGCGCCAACGCCTTGGCCTCGTCCATCAGCGTGCCCTTCGGCGCGCGTGCGGACATCCAGGCCGAAGTATCGAGCAGCACCACGTGATCGCGCGAAGCCTTGTCCGGAGATCCCAACCGCAACTGCGCAATCGCCAGCAGCAAAAGCAGCATGCCCAGGATCTGCAACAGCAACGACCACGGCTGTTGAATGCGTTTGCGATGCCGTGCCAGCGGAGGCTTCTCCGAATGCGTCCAGAACCGCAGGGTGGGAACCTTCAGCTTCTTCTTTGAGCGGTCCAGAAGATACAGCGCCACGGCCACGCCTGAGGCCGCCGTGAACAGCGCGAAAAATTCAAAGGCGCTCAGATTGAGAAAAAACACTCAACGCACCTCCGTTGAGCGTGCTTCCATAACGGGTCCGAAGATCGCCATCTCCACCGGTGTGTCGGTCGAGATGCCGACGTAGCGGCCGCCTTTGCGCAGCGCGATGTCGCGAATGCCGCGCGCATAGGCGTCGAATGCCGCCGTGTAGCTCAGGCGCGTCTCGTCGTCGAAGGTGAGTTCCAGGTCCTTGCCGGTCTCGGCGTCTTCCAACACCAGTTCGCCATTATAGGGCGGCACGCGGTCCTCTTCCGACCATAGGTGCAGCAGCATGACGTCATGGCCGAAATCGGCCAGATACTGCAGCGGCTTTTCGCAATCGGAATCGTCCAGAAAATCGGAGATGATGATCAGCAGTCCGCGCTGCGGATACTCCGCAATGAACTGCTTGGAAACCTGCATGAAATTCGAGCGTCCCTTGGGTTCCAGCGCCAGCAGGTACTCCACGGCAGGCACAAAGCGATGGCGGCCGCCGGAGCAGATCATCGAATCGCCCAACCCGGCGCCGAACGGTTGCAGCGTGATCGTCTCCAGCCGTACCAGGCCCACATAGGCCAGCGCCGCGGCAAGGCGCCGCGCGTAGTCGAACTTCGGAGGCTCGCCGGTCGACATCGATGCCGAACAATCGAGCATGATCCGCACCGGAATGCGCGGCTCCACTTGAAACAACTTGAGGATCAGCTTCTCCAGCCGCAGGTAGGCGCGCCAGTTCACCGCGCGCAGGTCGTCACCGTGATGGAAGTGGCGGTGGTCCAGGAACTCCAGTCCGCCTCCCGAAAAGCGCGACGCGTTGTGTCCCCCCACCAGCCCTGGAAACGACTTCTGCCAGTGCTGCGTCAACCGTTCCAGCCGCTCCAGAAATTTCTGATCGATCAGTGCTTCCGCCATCGAACGCTACCGCGCTGCCGCTGTGTTCACGCTCTGGATGATCTCACCGAGCACGGTCTCAGGAGTTTGCCCGTCGGCGTGTGCGTCGAAATTGAGGATGATGCGATGCCGCAGAACGGCTGGGGCCACGGCACGTATATCCTCGATGCTCAAATTCAGCCTGCCCTGCATCAATGCCAGCAGAAAGTATCCGCCCCAGATGTCGCCGTAGCGGTCCAATTTCCCCCCCGGCACTGCCCATGCCATGGTGACGAATACGAAGGCGGGAATCAGCTCGCGGACGACGCTGGTGTTCTGCGTGTTCACCGGCGACCACGTCGACTGATCGAGCACGAACGAATCCGGGCCCTTGTACTCAACACCTTTAATCTTGCCGTTCAGCCAGGTTGTGGCATCCACATCGGGCTCATCGAACCACAAGCCTTCGGTGACACCACTCGCCGCGCCTTGTGGAGCTGGCACATTCTGCGGTTTATTCATCTGGCCGCGCAGTTGAAAAGGAAAGCCGCGCGGAAACACGAGTCGTGACGGCTCAAACGCCAGATACTCGCAGATATTGTGAAAGCCGCTCTCTTCCTTGATTAGGGGCTGGCGCCATTCGCTGCCCGTGCGGCGGTGAATGCCTACGAAGTCGTCGTCGGTGGGAAAGTTATCGTCGTCAATCGAGATCATCACTTCGCAGCCGTCTTCGAGCGCGCGCAAATATCCGAACACCCTCCGGCCATCGGTGTTGTAGGG